>Ga0315533_1001850_pt1 | contig 15497 bp, 10 predicted proteins | sample SalMarSW160130MG_FD_203081 | JGI IMG/M metagenome (GOLD analysis project Ga0315533, IMG submission 203081) | Salt marsh sediment microbial communities from the Plum Island Ecosystem LTER, Massachusetts, United States - Salt Marsh Sediment SW1601-30 ... | reverse complement strand
AAATTATTATTGTTGATGAATTTACTGGAAGATTAATGCCTGGAAGAAGATGGTCTGGAGGGGTTCATCAGGCAATTGAAGCAAAAGAAGGGCTAAAGGTCCAGCGAGAATCAAGAACCTTAGCTACTATTACTTTTCAAAATTATTTTAGAATGTATAAAAAATTAGCCGGTATGACCGGAACAGCTGCTACTTCAGCCGAAGAATTTGATAAGGTTTATGGTTTAGGAGTAATAACTGTTCCAACTAATAAGCCAATGATAAGAAAGCAATTACCAGATAGGATTTATAGAAATTTAGAGGGGAAATTTAAGGCATTGGCAAAAGAAATTAAAGAGAAACATCAAAAAGGACAGCCGGTTTTAGTGGGAACAGTTTCTATTGAGAAAAATGAGTATTTAGGAAAACTACTTGCTCGAGAAGGTATTCCTCACCAAATCTTAAATGCTAAAAACCATGAAAGAGAAGGAGAGATAATTGCTCAGGCAGGGAGATTGGGAGCAGTGACCATAGCCACTAATATGGCTGGTCGGGGAGTTGATATAATTTTAGGAGGAAATCCCTCAGATGAGGACGAACAAAAGAGAGTTATTGATCTTGGTGGGCTTCATGTGATTGGAACCGAGCGCCATGAGGCGAGGAGGATTGATAACCAGCTTCGAGGAAGATCAGGTAGGCAGGGTGACCCTGGTTCTTCTCAGTTTTTTGTTTCCTTAGAAGATGATTTAATGAGGGTTTTTGGGGGTGATAGAATAAAGGCCTTAATGGAAAGGTTAAGGATTCCTGAGGACCAGCCGATTGAGGCAAAAATGGTTTCGAAAGCCATTGAATCTGCTCAATCAAAGGTTGAAGGAATGAATTTTGATTTAAGAAAGCATATTTTAGAGTATGATGATGTGATGAATAAACACAGGGAAGTATTTTATAAAAAAAGAAGGGAGATATTAGAAAAATCAAAAATCAAAAATCAAAAATCAAAAATGAGTTTAAGGACTTATATTTTAGAATTAGTAAAAAAAATAGATTACACAGAAGTTGATTATGAAAAAAAAGAAAAAGAAGTGGGTGAAGAAAATATGCGACAGGTTGAGAAAATTGTTTGTTTGCGAGTTCTTGATACTCTTTGGGTGGAACATTTGGAGAATATGGAACGTTTAAGGGACTCTGTTCGACTTCGAGCTTATGGCCAGCAGGATCCTTTGGTTGAATATAAAAAAGAAGGTCACAAAATGTTCCAGCAATTGCTTCAAATAATGGAAACTACTATCGCCCAAGCTATTTTTAAAGCAGAGTTAAAACCCCGCCCAAATCTTGCTCCGCAAAATTTGGGCGGGCAAGCCCAATTTAAGAAGCAGAAAGACCGTAAAAAAATCGGCCGAAATGACCCTTGCCCTTGCGGCTCTGGTAAAAAGTATAAAAAATGCTGTTGGCCTAAATTCGGCTAAATTACCTTCTTATTTAAGCAAAATCGTGTTAAAATAAGAAAAATGAACAAAAAACGAGTTCATCTAATTCTATTTTTTATTATCATTTTAGCTATTTTGGCTGGCAATTTGAGTTATCCAAAATATTGCAACCAAGGGATTGATTTTTTAAATAGAAAATCTAATTTAAAACTTCCTTATTTTTGGGAGATTCCTTTTAAGTTAGGTTTAGATTTACAAGGAGGGACCCACCTTATTTATGAGGCCGACTTATCTAATATTGAAAAAGAAGATTATGGCTCTGCTATGCAGGGACTGAGAGATATTATTGAAAGAAGGGTTAATCTTTTTGGAGTCCAAGAGCCAGTAGTTCAAACTCAGGAAGCAGTTGGTCATCATAGGTTAGTTGTTGAGTTAGCCGGGGTAAAAGATCCAGCTAAAGCAATTAGAATGATTGGTCAAACCCCCTTTTTGGAGTTTAAAGAGCAAAGATTAGAAGAGGAAACTCAAAAAATTCTTGATAAGAAAAAAGAAATAGAAGGAAAAACTCTCGAAGAAATGCAGAAAGTTGAGAACTGGCAATTGGCTTTTGAAGACCCCTATTTTAAGTCAACAGCTTTAACCGGGAAATATTTAGAAATAAAAGGAACAAAACTAAGTTTTGATCAAACTACTCAAAAACCTTTAATCTTGCTTCAGTTTAACAGCGAGGGCTCTAAAATTTTTGAGGAATTAACTTCAAAAAATATTGGAAAAATATTAGCAATTTATATTGACAATATTCCTCTTTCTACTCCAGTTGTTCAAGAAACAATTTCCGGCGGCAAGGCCCAGATTACCGGAGATTTTACTGTTAATGAAGCCAAGGAATTAGTTAGAAATCTTAATGCCGGCGCTCTTCCTGTTCCTATAGAATTAATTTCTCAGCAATCGATTGGAGCAACCTTGGGAGCTGTTTCTTTAGAGAGAAGTTTAAAAGCAGGGATATTTGGTTTTTTAATTATAATTTTATTTCTGATAATTTTTTATAGATTTCCAGGATTTTTAGCTTCCCTGGCTTTGGGAATTTATGTTGCTTTGATTTTGACTTTCATTAAATTAATTCCCGTTACTTTGACCTTAGCCGGGATTGGCGGTCTTATTCTATCGGTAGGGATGGCAGTTGACGCAAATATTTTAATTTTTTCTCGGATGAGAGAAGAGTTAAAAGAGAAAAAAAGTTTTACCATCTCTATAGAGGAAGGTTTTAGAAGAAGCTGGCCTTCAATTCGAGATGGAAATATTACTACCTTGGTTGTTGCTTTAATTTTGTTCTGGTTCGGAACCAGTTTTATTAAAGGATTTGCCTTTACCTTAAGTATTGGAATCTTGGTCAGTATGTTTTCGGCAATTTTTATTACTAGAAACTTTCTGAGGATTTTTGCCGGAACAAAGTTAGAAAATATAAGATGGCTGTGGCGGTAAAATAAAAAGCCTAAAATCCAAAACTATCAGTTATGAATATTCCTTTTACAAAATATCGCAAAATCTATTTCATTTTTTCTGGTGTCTTGATTTTGGCAAGTATTATTTCTTTTATTATTTTTGGCTTGAAATTAGGAATTGATTTTACTGGTGGGAGTATTCTGGAAATAGAATATAACGAAAATAGACCCTCAAACCAGGAAATATTAGAGCAATTAACTGATATTGAGTTAGGTACTGTTTTTATTCAGCCAACTGATGAGAAAGGGGTTATTTTAAGAATGAAAGACATTAAAGAAGAGACCCATCAGCAGATTTTAGAGAAACTTAATGGAGGAAAGAAAATAATAGAAGAAAAGCGGTTTGAATCAATAGGACCTACAATTGGCAGAGAATTAAAACAAAAAACAAAAATTGTTATAATCCTGGTTTTATTATCAATAGTTTTATATATTGCCCTGGCTTTTAGAAGGATTCAAAGACCCCTAAGGTCCTGGCAATATGGGATAGCCAGTGTTCTTGCTCTTTTTCATGACATATTGATTCCTTTAGGGGTTTTTTCCGTTTTAGGAAAAATTTACAACATTGAGATTTCTATTCCCGTGATTACTGCTCTTCTTGCTGTTGTAGGGTATTCGGTTAATAACACCGTAGTAGTTTTTGATAGAATAAGAGAAAATCTCTTAAAAAGAGGAGGTCTTTTTGGAGAGATTATTGATAGAAGTTTAAATCAGACCCTGGCTCGCCAGATTAATACTGCCCTGACTACTTTGTTCGTTGTTTTAGCAATTTTTCTTTTTGGCGGAGAGACCCTAAAGTATTTTGCCCTAGCTTTAATTTTGGGCATTATAGCTGGTACTTATTCTTCAATTTTTTTAGCTAGCCCCATATTACTGGTTTGGTTTAAATGGCGGCAAAAGCGTCATAAGTATTAAATATCAAGTATAAGGGGTTGACAATGGTATTTAAAAATGGTTGAATATACTAAATAGTCTGCTATTTAGTATATAATAAATATAACAATTTTTTAGACTTATGAAATTCAATTACCAAAAAATTTGTTCAAGTTTTTTAAAGAATTTACCTCAAAGAACAACCGATATTATTGAGAGGCGTTTTGGTTTAGGTACCCCGTACCAGAACAAGTTCGGTGCAGGGCAGGCAGCAAAGAGAGAAACATTAGAAACTATTGGAGAAAGTTATAGCATTACCAGAGAACGGGTTCGTCAGATAGAAAAAGAGGGCTTTCCGGAAATTCAGTCAAGAATTAAAGAGTATCAAGGTGTTTTTCGATATTTTGATAATGTTCTTAAATCTTTTGGTGATATTAAAAAAGAAGAGACACTTCTTAAGTTTTTAGGTGGAGAAAGCTCTCAAAATCATGTTTTCTTTCTGTTAACCATAGGAGATAATTTTGAAAAAATTCCAGAAACACAGGACTTTTATTCTTTTTGGACCAGGAAAAAGGAATCCGTAGACCTTGTTAAAAAGATTGTAAAATCAACCATCAAAGAACTTGAAAATAAAAAAAGACCTTTTGTCTTAGATAAACTTTTTAGGATTCAAAAAACAAATCTTTTAAAAATCTCCAATAGAAAGTTAAGTAAAGATATTTTTAATTCCCATCTTGAGATTTCAAAAGAAATTCAAAAGAATTCTGAAGGTCAATTTGGTTTAAAAAATTGGTTAGAAATTAATCCCCGGGGGGTAAAAGATAAATCTTACTTGGTTTTAAAAAGAGAAAAAAAACCTTTACACTTTACTCAAATAAGTGACCTTATAAAAAATTCCTCTTTTTTGTCTCAAAAAGGAGAGGTCCACGTTGCTACCGTGCATAATGAACTAATTAAGGATTCGCGATTTATTTTGGTTGGCAGGGGTCTTTACGCTTTGAAAGAATGGGGCTATACATCCGGGGTAGTAAAAGATGTAATTTTTAACACCCTAAGAGAATCAAAAAGACCTTTATCAAAAGAAGAGATTTTAAGAAAAGTTTTGAAGCAACGTGTTGTAAAAGAAAATACGGTTTTCTTAAATTTACAGAATAAAGAATATTTCTTAAAGGACTCCCAGGGAAAATATACAATAAACCCCATTAAAGAGGCCTAATACGATGGTAGACTTCTTTTCTTCTCAAATTTTAGCTTTATATAAATTTTTAGCTCCGATTTTCTCTCCGATTCTCTCTCCTGCTTGGCAGATTTTTAAATCTTGGTGGTGGTTGCCACTTCCTTTTATTTTATGGAAGTTTCTTTCCTTTTTTTGGCTTTGGTGGAGAGGAATAGATGTTTGGTTTCCTAAACAAAAGCTTATTTTGCTTGAGGTCAGGATGCCAAAAGAAGTTTTAAAGCCGATTAGAGCAATGGAAACTGTAATGGCCGGCATTTATCAAATTTTTTGGGAGTCTATAGGCTGGTGGCAGAAATGGATTAACGGTAAACTTCAGCTTTCTTGTTCCTTTGAGATTGCTTCTATTGGCGGAGAGCCTCATTTTTTTATTAGAATTCCTCAAGAAAAGCGAGACCCCATTGAATCAGTTATCTATGCTCAATATCCAGAGGTCGAGATTTCGGTAGCAGATGATTACACTAGATACGTTCCTCAAGATATTCCAAATAAAGATTGGGACCTTTGGGGTGATGATTACCAACTTTTTAAAGAAGACTCTTATCCGATTAAGACCTATAAGGGATTTGAAACAGAAAGAGAGGCTCTGGAAGAGAAAAGAATTGATCCTTTAGCCGGTCTTTTAGAGGCGATGGCAAAGATAAAGCCCGGAGAGCAGCTTTGGGTTCAGATTACCGCCGAACCTGAAAAGACGGGCAAGTGGGTAAAAAAAGGAGAAAAGGTAAGAGATATGCTTGCCAAAAGAGTAAAAAAAACCCTCCCTGAAAGGCCGATGATTTTAGAAGCTACTGATATTTTGATTACCGGCGAAGTGCCGGGCAAACCCGAAAAGGAGGAAAAAGAACTTATCCCTCCTGAAATGAAACTTACTCCAGGGGAAAGAGAAGTGGTTGCCGGAGTGGAAGAAAAAATGTCTAAACCCGGTTTTACAACTAATATTAGATTCATTTATCTTGGCAAGAGAAATGTTTTTTTTGCGCCCAATGCCCGGCTCATTTTTGGCTTTTTTAATTCCTTTACAACTTATAACCTTAACGGTTTAAGACCTTGTGGAAACCCTTCTATTACTAAAGTTGACAAAAGCTGGTTCTTGCCCTTAAATTTTTTTCGTAGAAGAAGAATATACACAAGGAAAAGAGCGATTTTCAGGAAATATAAATCAAGAGTAGGTCTTTATTTTCCTCGGCCGGGTGGAACTTTTATCTTAAATACCGAAGAATTAGCTACCTTATTTCACTTCACCGGCAGAAGGGTTGCTCCGGCACCTTTTGTTCCTCGAGTTGAAGCGAAGAAAGGAGAAGCCCCCTCGGGACTGCCGACAGAATAATCGCTCGACAACCCACTTTGAAGGATTGTTCTCTTGCTCTTTTCGCTCTTATTTATATTATTTAATATTTTACTTTAGTCTTATGAATGCTGATATAGATTTTTTTGCTGAAACAACTTACCGTAATGTCTTGAAAAAGTTTGGTATTAGAATTGACGACAGGCGCCGGCATGTTTATGTTGTCGGTAAAACCGGAATGGGTAAAACAGCGATGCTCCAAAATATGGCTATTCAAGACATTCAAAATGGCAAGGGAGTAGGTTTTGTTGACCCTCACGGAGAGGCAGCAGAAGAGTTATTGGATTTTATTCCTTCTCATAGAATTAACGATGTTATTTATGTTAATCCTGCCGATTTAAATTATCCTATCGCCTTTAATGTTATGGAAAAGGTGGATATTGAATATCGGCATTTGATAGCCGGCGGCCTTATGGGGGTTTTTAAAAAAATTTGGCCTGATGTTTGGTCTGCCCGAATGGAGTATATTTTAAACAATTCTATTTTAGCTCTTCTTGAATATCCTGGTTCCACCCTCTTGGGGATTAATCGGATGTTATCTGACCCTGAATTTCGAAAGAAGGTAGTAGACAATGTTACCGACCCGGTTATCAAAGCATTTTGGGTTAATGAATTTGCCCGTTATAACCAAAGATATGAGGTTGAGGCAACAGCGGCTATTCAAAACAAAGTCGGCCAGTTTATTTCCGCTCCCTTAATCCGAAATATGATTGGTCAGACTAAATCTACCATTGATATGCGGGAGGTGATGGATAAAGGGAAAATTTTAATTTTAAATTTATCAAAAGGAAAAATAGGAGAGGATAATTCAATGCTCTTGGGGTCTCTTTTAATTACCAAGATTCAATTAGCTGCTATGTCTCGCGTTGATACGCCCGAAGAAAAGAGAAAGGACTTCTTTTTATATGTTGATGAATTCCAAAACTTTGCTACAGAATCTTTTGCTAATATCTTATCAGAAGCAAGAAAATATAGATTGGCTTTAATTTTAGCTCACCAGTACATTGCTCAGATGGATGAAAAGGTGAGAGATGCTGTTTTCGGAAATGTTGGGACTTTAATTTGTTTCCGAGTTGGGGCAGAAGACGCTGAGTTTTTAGAAAAAGAGTTTAGTCCGGAATTTACCAGTCTAGACCTTGTTAATTTAGCGAAGTATAATATTTATTTAAAATTAATGATTGACGGAGTGGCTGGAAGACCTTTTTCAGCTTGTACTTTGGCTCCATTTCCCAGACGGCTTGAAGAGTCAAACAAAGAGAGAATTATAAAAGTTTCCCGGGAGAGATACGGAACCCCGCGGGAAAACGTAGAACAAAGCATTACTAAATGGGCTGGCTTTTTAAAAGAATCAGGTGTTGGTATTCAGCCCAAACAACCCCCTGTTCTTTATGATGCTGTTTGTTCTTCGTGCGGCAAACCCACCAAAGTAGTGTTTCCCCCGGATGGAAAAAGACCGGTTTATTGCAAATCCTGTTTAAAAAAACTAAGAACAGCTAAAGAAACAACCCAGAGAGCGTACTCCGATCGCCCTGCGACTGAGGGTTTTCAACAAAGCCGGGATAAAACCATTTCTTTAGAACAGGCAGTAAAAGAAGAACCAATCCCCTTTAGAGAATCAAAGAAATTCCCTAAGTCTCAAAAAAGAGAAAGGAAACCCGTTAATTTAGAAGAGTTAAAAAAAACCTTAGAGGAAACATTAGGTGAAATTAAAAAACCCGACGAGAATTAAGAACCTGCCTCGCTAACGCTCGTCAGAACCTTGATTCGCTAAGGAATTATCATATATTCTTAAATTAATATGTTTAAAACTATTAAAGGGCTTGATATTAAAAATAAAAGAGTGTTAGTAAGATGTGATTTCAATGTTCCTTTAGATTATAGCTTTTCCCCTAGTCCTAAAATTTTAGATGATTTCAAAATTAAACAGACCGTTCCTACTATTAAATATTTAATTAAAAATAAGGCCAAGGTGGTTTTAATCAGTCATTTAGGCAATCCCGAAGAAGGGCAAAAATTTACCCAGCACCACTTTTCTAAAAAAAATGGTGCTGGGTTTAGTTTAAAACCCATTGCTTTAAGATTAAAAGAATTATTGGGTAAAGAAGTTAAATTTTTAGATGATTGTATTGATAAAGAAGTTGAGAAACAAACAATGGAAATGAAAATAGGGGAGATTTTACTTTTAGAGAATTTAAGGTTTCACAAAGAAGAAAGGGAAAACGACCGGAATTTTGCCAAAGAGCTCTCAAAATTAGGCGATGTTTATATCAATGATGCCTTTGGTTGTTCGCACAGAGCCCATGCCTCAATTGTAGGAATTCCTGAATACTTGCCTTCTGGAGCTGGCTTGTTATTTGAAAAAGAAGTCAGGATTCTCTCTAAGGTTTTAGAAAATCCCTGGCGACCCTTAGTAGTAATTATTGGCGGTGCTAAAATCTCAACTAAAAGCAAATTTATCAAACAATTTTTAGAAAAAGCCGACCATTTGCTTATAGGAGGGAAAATAGCCAATACTATTTTAATAGTGAAGGGAATTTGTGTTGGAAGACCCTGGCCATCAGAGGAGACAGTAAAAGAAATCCGTGAGTTTAATTTAACCTCTACTAAACTTCATCTTCCAATAGACGCCATAGTATCTCCAAATGATACAGGTAAGATTTATGTTCGAGAATCAGCGCCCGGAAAGGTAAGAAAAGATGAACTACTTTTAGATATCGGGCCGGAAACAGTTAAGATATTTTCCAAAATAATTGAAGATGCTAAAATGATTATTTGGTCAGGTCCCCTTGGGTTTTTTGAAAATCCTCTATTTGAAAAAGGGACAAAAGATATCGCTGAGAAAGTTGTTAGAAATCATCAGGCATTTAAAATTGCTGGTGGAGGAGATACTATCTTTGCTTTATCCAAATTTGGATTAAAAGACAAATTTGACCATATCTCTACTGGTGGGGGAGCGATACTGCAATTTCTTTCTGGCGAAGAACTTCCTGGCTTAAAAGCATTAGGTTACTATGGCAGCTGAGATTAAAAATCTAAAAAAAACAGCTAATCGGATTTTAAAAGCAATAAATTCTGAAGAAAGAATAATTCTTTATGGGGACGCAGATTTAGATGGAGTATCTTCAGTTATTATCCTCAAAGAAGCTATAGAGAATTTAGGGGGTAGGGTTAGAGAGGTTTATTTTCCTGATAGAGAAGAGGGTTATGGAATAAATGAAAAAGCTTTAAGATATTTAAAAAAGTATGCCCCTGCTTTATTTTTAGTTTTGGATTGTGGCATTGGGAATTTTAAAGAAGTAAAAATAGCCGGAAAATTAGGTTTTGAGGTGGTAATAATTGACCATCATGAAATATTAGACAAACTTCCCTCGGCCTCCATTATTGTTGACCCTAAACAAAAAGGAGACAAGTATCCCTTTAAATATTTTGCTAATGTCGGCATTGTTTTTAGATTAGCTAAGCTTCTTTTAATGGAAAAGATGTCAGAAAGTTTAAGAAGAAATTTTTTAGAATTAGTAACTATGGCCACTATTGCTGATATGATGCCGAGGATTGATGAAAATAAAGTAATGATTGAAGAGGGATTAAAATATTTAGAAACAAGCTGGCGGCCGGGAATTCAGGCCTTATTCGGATTAGATGTTTTTAAATCTTTACCTTTGCTTGAGCGGGTTTCTAAAATTAATTCTCTTTTGAATATTCGTGATGTTGAAAACAAATTACCGGCTTCTTTTCGTATTTTAACCAGTTTGGATAAAAAAGAAGCGGAACAATTGACAGCAAAATTCTTTGAGAAAAGCACTCAAAAGAAAATAAGAATAAGGGAAATAATAGAAGAGGTTAGAGATAAAATTTTTAAAGAGCCGACAGATTCTATTATTTTTGAAGGTAGTTCAGATTGGGAATTAATTTTACTGGGGGTTGTAGCTTCAATAATTGTTCCAGAATACCAGAAACCAGTATTTTTGTTTAAAAAGGGTAAAACAGAAAGTCAGGGAAGTATTAGAGCGCCGGCTGGGTTTAATACAGTTGAGGCAATGAAGAGTTGTTCAAAGAACCTTATACTCTACGGAGGACATCCTCAGGCAGCCGGATTTAGTATAAAAAATGAGAATATAGAGGAATTTAAGAATTGCTTGATTGAATATTTTAAATTAACATGAAAAAAATTGTAATCTATACTGATGGTGGTTCGCGCGGTAATCCGGGTCCAGCCGGAGTGGGGATAGTTTTTTGCAATGAGAAAAAGCAAATTATAAGAAAGTATTCTGAATATTTGGGAGATAATTTTACTAATAATCAGGCAGAATATAGAGCTGCAATTTTTGCTCTAAAAAAATTTAAGGCCTTGTTTGGAAAAAAATTGGCAAAGAATTCAGAGGTTGAAATAAAATCTGATTCTGAACTTTTGGTAAAACAGTTAAATAGCCAGTACAAAGTTTTAGATGAAAAAATTCAACCCTTATTTTTAGAGGTTTGGAATTTGAAATTTGATTTTAAGAAAATAAAATTTAGATTGATTCCGCGGGAGAAAAACAAAGAAGCAGATAAATTGGTTAATGAAATTCTTGATGCCCAAGGAACTGCCCAAAAACTGCTTTAACAGTCATCTAAGAACCGTTCTCGGGCGTTTCAACATTACCAATTAAAAATCCCGGTTTTAACCGGGGTTTTTAATGTCCTAGTAAGACTGTAAGCCGAATTTTGTCTTGAGTGATTATCTATCTAAGCGAACTACTTTTTACAAAAGTTCAAGACGTATTCCCAAACTTTTGCTTTGTTCTTGCACCCAGGTAAGTGTTTAGCCGTTGCACCTCAGCATTTCTGCTGAACTCGCCGAGCACTCAATCTATTGAATACTCGGCGTTCCTCGCCTTTCGGCTCGGAACGTCTCTGCTCGCAACTCTCGCGTCACCGCGTGCGGGCGTTACCCGCTACCTTGCTGCCTGATAGGGCGGGTGTTCGGACTTTCCTCCTCCCGCATACTAAATGCAGGAAGCAATCACTCATCTTACTAGGACACCTATATTCTACCAATTTAAAAAATTCTTGTCAACCCTTCACCTTTCGGTAACGCTTGAGTTGAAAAACAACGGTAAAAATATTAGAATAAGGAGTAATTCAATGTTTAATCATATTTTTAATTCAAGAAGCAAAACAGTTACTTTCGCAGCTTTTCTGTTGGCTGTTTCGGCTTTAATTAGCCGAATTTTGGGATTAGTAAGAGATCGGCTTTTAGCTGGTCAGTTTGGAGCAGGGGAGAAGTTGGATATTTATTTTGCAGCTTTCAGAATTCCGGATTTTGTCTATGGTATTTTGATTGTCGGAGGGATTACGGCTGCTTTTTTGCCTGTTTTTTCTGAATATTTTCAACACAAAGGAAGTAAAGAAAGCAATGAATGGTCTCAGCAGGCCTTAGAATTCGTTAACAATGTTTTAAATTCTTTTTTTATTTTACTTATTTTAATCTGTGGCATTTTGGCTATCTTTACTCCTTTAATTATTAAATTTGTTGTTCCCGGCTTTTCACCAGAGAATACAGCTTTTACTATAGCCTTAACAAGGATAATGTTTTTAAGCCCGATTTTCTTTGGCTTATCCAGTATTTTTTCGGGAATTTTACATTACTTTAATAGATTTTTGGTTTATTCTTTAGCCCCAATTTTATATAATCTGGGAATTATTTTTGGAATTTTGTTTTTAGTTCCTATTTTTGGAATTTTTGGTTTGGCTTACGGAGTAATTTTAGGAGCGTTTTTGCATTTATTGATTCAAGTTCCTGCCGCCTTAAATGCTGGCTTTAGGTATAGAGCCATTTTTAATTTCAGGTTTCCGGGTATAAAGAAAATTTTTAGATTAATGATTCCAAGAACAATTGGCACTGCTGCCTATCAGATAAATTTGATTGTTGTTACTGCTATCGCCTCTACTTTAACTGCTGGAAGTATTGCTATTTTTAATTTCTCTAACAATCTTTACTATTTTCCAATCGGTCTTATTGGTGTATCCTTTGCTGTATCTTCTTTTCCTGTTTTTTCAAGATTTTGGGCAAATGGTCAGAAAAGAGAATTTTTGGAAAATTTTTCTTCGTCATTTCGACAGATTCTGTTTTTTATAATCCCTGTTTCTCTTTTAATGTTTCTTTTAAGGGCTCAGCTGGTCAGGTTAATTTTGGGAACTGGTCAATTCGGTTGGTTAGAAACCCGTCTCACCGCTGCCAGTTTGGGCATTTTTTGTTTAGGGATTCTTGCCGGAGGTTTAAGTCCGCTTTTAAGTAGAGCTTTTTTTGCCCTCCAGAACACCAAGACGCCAGTGGCGATCGGAGTAGTTTCTATGGCGGTAAATATAATACTTTGTTTTTTATTTACCTATTTTTTATCTTTTTCAAATATCTTTCAAAATGTTTTAGAGAACTTCCTTAAACTTCAAGGAATTAAAGATATCCGAGTAATAGGTCTTCCTTTGGCTCTTTCTTTGGCTGCTATATTACAAACATTTTTGCTTTTGATATTTCTATATAGAAAAATAGGGGGCTTTAGAATAAAAGAAATTCTTCAGTCCCTGAGCAAAATTTTAACAGCCAGTATTTTTATGATGATTGCTGTCTATTTTGTCCGTCAGATTGCAGGTGGGTTTGTTAGTATGCAAACTTTTTCCGGAGTTTTTTGGCAGGCGGTTTTAGCCGGCTTAACTGGTATATTTGTTTATTTTCTTATTACTCTGCTTTTCAAATCGCCAGAGATTAAAATCATAAAATCCTCATTTTTTAAACAGTTTAACCGCTAACAGAAATGAGAGCGGAACAAATTAGAAATTTTGTCATAATTTCACATGTAGATCATGGGAAGTCGACTTTAGCTGACCGTTTTTTGGAATTAACAAAAACCATTTCTCCAGAAAAAATGCGGGCTCAATTTTTAGATACAATGGATTTAGAACAGGAAAGGGGAATAACCATCAAGCTCCAGCCGGTTCGGATGGAGTCTAAATTTGCTGATTGTAGATATATTTTAAATTTAATCGATACTCCCGGGCATGTAGATTTTTCTTATGAAGTTTCTAGGTCCTTAGCGGCAGTGGAAGGAGCTGTTCTGTTGGTTGATGCCAGTAAAGGCATTCAGGCTCAAACTGTAGCTAATTTAGATTTAGCCCAACAGCAAAATTTAATTATCATTCCAGTGGTAAATAAAATTGATTTGCCTCAAGCAAGAATAGATGAAACCGTTGAAGAAATCGGTGATTTGCTAAAAATTAATAAAAATAAAGTGCTCAAAATTTCTGCTAAATTTGGCACTAATGTTGAGCAGGTTTTAGGGGCGGTGATTAAAAATATTCCTGCTCCGCCAAGAGAAAATTTAGAGAAACCTTTTCGAGCTTTAATTTTTGATTCAAAGTATGATTCTTACAAAGGAGTAATCGCTTATGTTCGAATTGTCGATGGAGAAATCGAAACTGAAACAAAAATAAAACTTCTGGCTACTCAAGCCAGGGGAGAAATAAAAGAACTTGGTGTTTTCAAGCCAGAATTTTCTCCTTGGAATAAACTTTCGGCGGGCGAGATTGGTTATATTGCTACTGGTATTAAAGAGCCAGGAGAAATCCGAGTGGGAGATACGATTGTAAATCAAAAAGTAGAAAAAATAGATATCCATCCTCTGCCTGGCTATAAAGAGGCAAAACCCATGGTTTTTGCCAGCTTATTTCCCGAAAACCCTGATGATTTTGATTTATTAAAAGATAGCTTATCTAAATTAAGATTAAACGACCCTTCTTTGGTCTTTGAGCCAGAAACAAAGGAATGTTTAGGTCGAGGGTTTCGCTGCGGATTTTTAGGAACTTTGCATACTGAAATTACTTCTGAGAGAATCCATCGGGAGTTTGGTTTAGATTTAGTAATTTCTGCCCCTTCGGTTGTTTTTAAAGTTATTGACCAAAAAAACAGAGAGAGATTTAATTCAAGAATATATAATCATACCTTAGCGAATCAAGGTTCTCGAGCGGAGCGAGAGGTTCTTATTTATTCAGCCAGCGATTGGCCGGATGTTTTAGAGATTAAAAGAGTTGAAGAGCCCTGGGTGTCTCTGGAAATAATAACTCCAACTAAATATATGGGAAGGGTTTTAGAGGTTTTAGAAAGCCTTCAAGGGCATTATGTTAAAACTCAATATTTCGGTCCTGAAAAGGTAATTTTAATTTATGAACTTTCCCTGAGAGAGATTATTGTTAATCTTTACGATAAAATTAAAAGCGCAACCCAGGGTTATGCTTCAATGAATTATAAAATTTTAGGTTTTAGGCCAGGAGATTTAGTAAAAATGGAGATTTTAATTGCTGGAAAGAAAGAGGAAGCATTTTCAAGAATTGTTTCCCGAGAAAGAGTTTATCAAAAAGGAAAATCTTTAATTAGAAAATTGAAAGAGACTTTACCCTCTCAACAATTTTCAGTTGCCTTACAGGCTGCAGTTAACGGAAAAATTATTGCTAGAGAAACAATTAAAGCCAAAAGAAAAGATGTTATCGCTCCTCTGTATGGAGGTGATTATACTCGCAAAAGAAAACTTTTAGAAAAACAGAAAAAGGGTAAAAGAGCATTAAAGGCAAGAGGAGAGGTTAAAATTCCTCCCAAGGTATTTTTAGAAGTATTTCGGGGTTGAAAATATCAAAGAAAGTTGGTAGAATCTAAATAGTATTAAAATAGTATTAAATAAGATGAAGCTTAAACCACAAACAATTTTTAAAATAATCTGGATTGTTTTAATATCTTTGGTGGTCTTAAGTATGTTTGCCTTCACCTTGGCTCCTTTATTTCGTTAAAGAAGCTAAGCTCCTTCTTGATACTTTTTATGGTAGTAAAGTTTAGAAAAAACAAAAAAGTTCTTTCCCGCCAGAACATACTCTTATCAGTATCACTTGGAATATTATTATTAGTGATAATTGGGTTTTTAATAAATACTAATCTGAGAATAAATCGTCGGAGAGTAGAATCTCTTTCCCAAATTAAAATCCTTAAGGAGGAAATTAAAACCTTAGAAGAACAGAGAAAAGAAATGAAAGAAAAAATTTCTCAAGCCACAAGTAAAGAGTATTTAGAAGAGGTAGCTCGAAACCAGCTTGGTTTAAGAAAATCCGGGGAGGAG
>Ga0315533_1001847_pt1 | contig 15502 bp, 9 predicted proteins | sample SalMarSW160130MG_FD_203081 | JGI IMG/M metagenome (GOLD analysis project Ga0315533, IMG submission 203081) | Salt marsh sediment microbial communities from the Plum Island Ecosystem LTER, Massachusetts, United States - Salt Marsh Sediment SW1601-30 ... | reverse complement strand
TTGCCGTCGTAGATGGAGACCTTGACGTCCTGTATAGGAAAGCCTGCGACGAAGCCGTTTTGCATTACTTCGTTGACGCCTTTATAGACGGCCGGCTCGTACTGGCCTGGAATTGAGCCGCCATAAATATCCCAGCTATATTGCAGCGGCGGGTCGGCGTTTCGCTCAGCCGGCTCGACGCGCAGGTAAACCTCGCCGAACTGGCCTGCACCGCCGGTCTGTTTTTTGTGGCGGTAGTGACCTTCGGCTTTGGCGGTAATTGTCTCGCGGTATGGAATCTTCGGCTCCTTTGTGTTTACCGATAGCTTAAAGCGGTTTTGCATCTTTTCCAGCATTATGCGCAGATGCAAATCACCGAGGCCGCTGGCAACCAATTCTTTGGTCTGCTGGTCTCTGCTGACCTTAAAGCAGGGGTCTTCATCGCACAGCTTCTCGAGAGCGGAGCTGATTTTCTGCTCGTCTCCTCTTGAAGCCGGCTCCATAGCCAGAGAAAACATCGGCTCAGGTACGGCCGGCACTTCAAATTTGCCGGCTGCTTTTCCGTCATGGACCAAATCACCGAGTTCCAACTCATCTATTTTAGCGAGAGTTACAATGTCACCGGCAATACCGACATCGATCTCTTTGTTTTCACTGCCTTGGGATTTTAAGATATGTCCCGGCCTAATGCCTTTTTTCTCGTCGTTACGCAGCAGATTGGTGTCCGATTTAAGTACGCCGCTGAAAATTCGTATGGTAGAGTATTTCATATTTGAGCGCTGTTCGAAGCCGATGCGAAACACCAAGCCCGCGAGCGGCCCGGCAGAATCGGCCTTGATTTCAGTTAATTTGTCACCGTCTTTTAGCTGCCGCGGCGATGTCCGGTCAGGTGACGGCGTGTATTTTATAATAATATCCAGGAGCTCTGTGATGCCGATTTCTTTGCGGGCATCGGTGAAAACCATCGGGATGAGTGTTCCGGTCTTTAGAGCCTCCACAAACACGGAATCTATCTTGCCTGCGGGAATTTCTTCACCGCCGAGATAACTTTCCATAAGCGCATCGTCAGCTTCGATTACGCTTTCAATCAGCTCGGTATGAGCTGCGGCAACATCCATTACAGGAGAGTCACCGGCAGAGTTTTCGATACAGTCGATAACCGAGGCCTTGTCTGCGGCGGGCAGATTTGCACAGCGGCATTGTGGGCCGAAAATATCACGAATGTTCTTTATCAGCTCAGGCAAATCAATATTTTCAGCGTCCATTTTGTTTATGACTATCAGCCGAGGCATGTTTGCTTCTGTAGCCAATTGGAACAGCTTTCGCGTGTTGGTTTCTATGCCGGCGGCGGCACTGATTACGATTACCGCTGTCTCAGCGGCTGGTATCGCTTTTATAGCTGGGCCGATGAAGTCAGGATAGCCCGGCGTGTCAATAATATTGATCAGCTTGCCATTGTACTCTGAGTAGACTATAGAAGATTGTATAGAGTGCTGATGCTCTTTTTCTTCGTCATAATAATCGCAGATGCTCGTTTTATCATCAACGCTTCCCAGACGGTTGGTTACACCGGTTTTATGCAGAATGGCCTCAGCAAGTGAGGTTTTGCCGCTGCTGCCGTGCCCTAACAAAACTATGTTACGAATTTCGCTGGTTGTTGTCACTTTACACCTCTAAAACCTTTTTTCAATAATAGTTTCCCTTCGATATCCTAAAAACAATCATAATATAGTAATTGGGGGCTAAATAACAAGGGATTTTTATTGTTGTTTTAGGAATTGCTAAAGAGCTTGTATACGCCTTTGTAGGCAGGCAGAAGCAGGGGAGTGATTTTGCAATTCTTACAGGCCCAGTGAAATAGAATTTTCTGGTCTTCAGCAGACAGGTTGTTAGGGGCGTATGGTCGACGAATGTAGGCATCTACACAACAAGGTGGATAACCAAAAAGAAGGCCTTCGAGCTGCTGTGTCTGGGCGGTTTTATCTATCGGCTTGTCTGCAAAGCTCTGTTCGTAAAGCTGGATGTAGCCGTGCAATCGGCTGAAAATAGTTTCGATAACTTCCTTGCCGGTCTTGACGGTACGACGAATTTGTTTTGTAAGAAGCCCCATCCGTTGCAGCAATTGAAGCCCATTGTCATCTAAAGGCTTTTCCCATCTGCTTAGAGGCTTGAGTCCTTCTTTGGTGAGCAAAGCAAGATAGACAAGCTCAAAGTCGATTTCCTTCAGTGCCTTTATAAATTGATCGAGTTCCGCCATAGAAAATAAAATCCCGTGTAAAACCGGAGATTTTTTAGTTCAGGTCAATTCAATATCGATTGGCTGTTCCGGCAGGGGAGAATCTACGGAGGACAACTGTTTGCCGAGACGGTAGGCTACACTGAGTGCTGATGGATGCCTTTTAATTGCGCCGAGGGCGTCAATCTTATTTACAAACAGGTTAGCAAAGTACTCCATTTCAAGCACATCAAAATATGTTTTCATCGTCAAGCGAATGCTGTCAAACTGCTTTGTGCCTTTTGAGCCGCCTACAGCGATTACCATTGCCCTGCGGTCGCGATGAGGTGTTTCAAATAGCGGTGTTTTCAGCACATGCTTACCGGCCCAGAGACATTGGCCGCGGTCAATAAGCATCTTAGCCTGTGAGCATACTGCCATAAAAAATATCGGCGTGGCGAAAATCAATCGGTCTGCATCCAGCATTTTTTCTAATACTGTTTGGTAGTCGTCCTCGATCCGGCACTTCCCGGTCTTGTAGCAACAGTTACATTCAACGCATGGACCGATTTTCAAATCACATAGACGCAAATATTCAATCTGCGCCCCTACGGACTCGGCCCCGGCTAAAGCCTCATGTAAAAGCAAATCAGAGTTGCCCTTAAGCCTCGGGCTTGTCGAAATACCCAGAACTTTGACATTCATATTTGATTTTCCTTTTACTGGAGTCAAAAGAATCCTCGATGTTCGATACTCGATTCTCGATGAGTATCGAGTATCCAGTATCCAGTATCGAGTATCGAGAATAGCTTTCTACCTGTTTATTGTATTGCATAATTGCGACTCCTTGGATTTCACACCAACATTCTTTTCAGCTTAATTAGGTGAAATCATACAGTTCAGCCGGTTTAGATTCAATCTGATTTTTCCGGCAAGAAAGAAGACCGAATTACCTGTTTCTGTACGGATTTAAATCACCATGGCGATAAATAACAGCAGAGCGGCAATGGCTGCGGCGGAGAATGTAATTCTTGACCATTTTGTGTATTTGGCATAAGCCGGATGCTGGTCCTCGAACTCGTAGTAATATTCATCCAGGTCTGAGTCATCTTTCGGCCGTAGGCGGATTCTGACATAAAAATGAGCGGCAATCGATATTAAGAATAGCGGCCCGGAAATAATGTAGAGAATAATATCCATTGGATTCGACAAGCCCCTTAGGGGCAAGCTCACAACAAGAATTTTTATGCGGTTTATCATAACATTAATAAATAAAATGTTGAAACGTAAAAAGCAGCAGGCAAGAAGTTTTCAAAAAGGATTCAAGATTTTGTTAAGCGTCTGCCGATGTATAAATCGAGTTTAGGAAGGCGTGGCTCTGGAAGGTTGCCTATTTTATCAGATTATTACGCACAAGTCAGATGGGAATTTGGGCAAAGATATAAGAGCTATTAGATGGAAGGAGCCACACAAATAACGGGAGAGCAATAAGCTCTCCCATTTTTTTTATCAGAATTCTGTGAAATTGATAGAGCCTCACGATATTGGCAAAAAACCTCGTTTTTAGCTGAATAAGTCGTCCATCATAAGTCTTCTCCGCCTACCTTTTTATTTAAGACCTCAAACTGACCGTTTTTATTGTCGTGCTGAGCGAAAGGCGAAGCATCTGGCCTTAGCATAAGAAAATCCAAATTTTCTCTGGCCAGATTCTTCGCTTCACTTCGTTTCGCTCAGACCGGTCCTGAGCTTGTCGAAGGAATGACAAGGTGATATATGTCTTTGCAAATAAAAGATTTATCAATAATAATAGTAAATTGGTCAGTTTGAGTATTTAAGACGAAATTTTGAACACAAAAGCGTAGTCACAAGGTTTAACAGCAGGCAGGTAGATAGTAAGACCATTTTCGTGTTGTGACCATTTGAGTTGGCCTTTATGTCCAAGCAGTTCTACCGAATGAATCTTTTTGAGCAGGGCGTTTTTTGAGTTTAGCGTTTTTATGGTAACCTTCTCTCCCGGCCAGGCCAGCACAATGGCATACAGCGTATCACCTTTTGTCGTAAAGCGAATGTCTTCGGCTGTATACACATTATTCTTTTCGCTGGCTTTGTCACCTTTGACCTCGGTTGGCCCCTCGCCAAAGGTGGTCCAGGGTCTTGTTTCGTAGATAGCTTCAGCATTTATCTTAAGCCACTGCCCGATACCTATCAGCCGCTGTACGACCGGTTCAGGGATTTCGCCGGTGGCTTTCGGGCCGACGTTAAGTAGAAAGGTTCCGTTCTTGCTTACAACATCAACCAGGCCGTCAATTATATGGTTCACTGATTTATATGAGGGATTCTCAATATGACACCACGATTTCCAATCGACCGGATCATCATTAAGCCATGGATCTTTGGATGACGAGCTCATGCGGCTACGCTCCATGTCCAGGATGCCGGCCCCGACAGGTAGTTGCTTTCCTTTATATGTCACCGAGACTTCTTTGCCCCATTCGGTCTGCTTGTTATAGTAATAACACAGCGTGTCCCGTTTGTGCTGGTCGTTAATGATATCCAGCTTGCTGTCAAAGTAGATCAGGTCTGGCTGGTATTTGTCAATAACTTCGATGACCTTGTTTTTCCATTCGTCGAAAAAATCACGATTAGGTTCGTCGCCTTTATTGTGAGGCTGACCGTAGAGGCCAGAGTACACAGGATTGGAACAGTCGAATTGTTTGTCCCATACCGGGTACCAATCCCAATTCCAGTCGTGATGAAAGGTGGTTATGAATTTCATGCCTCGGCTTTTGATGGCCTTTTCCATCAAGCCAACGATGTCTCGCTTCGGTCCCATCTCAGCAGCATCCCATTCGGTCAGTTTGCTGTCCCACATGGCGAAGCCATCAGCATGTTCTGCGACAAGTCCGGCGAATCTGGCTCCCGAATGCTGGAACAAATCAGCCAATTCCTCAGCGTTGAAATTCTCAAGTGTTAGCATCGGGATTAAATCTTTATAGCCAAACCGCGATCCATTCTCCGTAGTACTACGAAGGATGAACTGATCGCCGTACTTTTCTTTGTGATGTTTGAAGACCTTATGGTTCGACTTATACATCAGACAGGAATACCATTCCGAGTTGTAGGCGGCAACGGTGTAAGGTCCAAGATGGAAATAGATGCCGAATTTGGCGTCCCGGAACCACTGTGGGGCCGGATGTTTTTTCAGCGATTCCCATTCAGGTTTATAAGTCCCCTCATTAGCGATTGTCACTACTTGAACAAAAAAAATCAGAAGACAGAAAACAGAGAACATAGGACAGACTTTTTTTTTCTGTCTTCTGACTTCTGTCTTCTGACTTCTGTCCTCTGTTCTCTGTTTTCTCATTTTTCTGTCAACGGTGTCCATTCGAGAATCGAAACGGGCTGCGGCGGAATGTCCTCAATTGTTTCGCCCTCGCCCTGGCCGACCTTTTGTACAAAGATGTGCAACGTTTTTGTTAGGGTCCATAATTCGGTGTCGTAGCTCGGCTCCCACTGGCTGACCGAATCCGATGTGAGGTCTTCAAAACGCCATTCGTCAGGGGCTAACTGGAGGTCGTCACAGATTGCAATGGAAACTTTATCGCCGCGTTCGATGTCACGAAATATCATATAGGCCTTATCTATCGTCTCATTGACGTCAGCTACGATCTGCGGCCTGGAAATCGGTATTCTCTTTGTGCCGCCTCCGCTTAGGCTAAATGGCGTCGTGCGTTGTGATACCTGCACGGTGTGCCATTGTATGCCATCGTGATAGACAAGATGATACTGCGGGACGTTTGAATCTTGCAGCCGCCAATAGGTTGCTATGTAAGGTCGGCCGTAAGAATCGGCGCACATAGACGTTTGATTTATCAATTCGCTTCGCTGCGGGATTCGACAGGCATATTCGGCTGAATCCGCTGTTATCGGCAGCTCATATTTTTCGCCGGTGGACTTTTGCCATGATAACCCGCCATCGTCTGATTTGGCATAGCAGATGTCGTGATTAGTAGCGACATCCGAGCTTTCTCTCCAGACCCAGGAGATATGGATTACCCCGTATATATCAATAGTTGTCTGCCAATAAGCGTTACGTCGTCTCTGGCCGTCGATTAGGTTGTTCTGGAGCTGCGTCCAGGTCTTCGTGTTTGTGTCATAGTAGTTCATTATTAGGTCGCCTCGGCCGGATGAGCCATCGCGATAGAGAAAAATCAGGTTGCCGTCAGGCAGCCTATAAAACTCAGGATACGTGACATACTGTTCTTTTATGCCTGTCATAGACATCATGTCGGTTAGTTCGAGCGAGCCAGGTGCTATGCTTTGGCAGTAGCACAAGGGACTTACGTGATGGTTCCAGGATACATGGAGAAATCCGTCGCCATCGACCATAATGCTTATTGAGTTATGGGCGTCGGTGACATTGCCTTGATATCGTGTCACCTGGATTTCCCAAATATCTGTTCCGAGTTGACGTTTAGCCAGCACGACGTTTGCATACTCATCGTAGAAGGCGACATACTGATAATCTCCGTCAGTCACAACTGAGTTGCGTCTGAAAATAACTGCGTTGATGGAGTTACCCGCCCAGCCGTCCGCGATCGTGACGATTCGTGGATTCTCGATGGAGCTCTCTTCACCCAAACATTGCGAGACAATCAATAAACATGTCACGAAGACTATCATGATAATTTGTCTGCTCATTGTTTTTTCCTCACATATAAAAGCTGAATTTAGCGAGCCGATTGGGCAGCCATAATTAACCATCATTGTTGTTATCGGAGGTGAAATTCCCGCTGCTGATAATATTATGGCTTGATTTGTCGAAAAAAGCAATAAATTTTCTTCTCTCGTCCTTTGTCTGTCATCCGTCTTCCGTCATCTGTTCTCTGTTGCTTATTTTCCGCAACAGAGAATCTGCACAGGCCCGAGCAGGCCGCTATCTAGCGGTTTCCAGTCCGGCTTGACCCGAATATTCGTTCGAGTCAGACGTTCATTTTCAGAAAGTTTCTGGTCCGCCAACAGGCGATTTCGCCAGGAGTTGACTACGACAACTTCTAATTCGTTTTGGCCGGTTCTGAGCACACCCGAAATATCCACCTGGAAAGGCTTGGTCCACACAACGCCAAGGTCTTTGCCATTGAGACGAATTGAGGTAATGCCAACATCTTTGACATCTCCCAAATCCAGCCAGTAGGAATCCTCCTCATTTAGTTTTAAAGCACAATCAAATACCTTTTTGTAGGTGGCTTTTCCAGAATAGTCCTTCACGCCTGGATCGGGATGGTTAGTCCAACTGATTAGCGTGTCAAACGCGACCGACTGCGGCCCGCCCCAGGCAGGGTCAAAATAGACTTTCCAGGGACCTTCTATAGTATAGATGGGCTGCTGTTGTGGTGCGTTTTGCGCAGCATCCCTTACGGGAGTAAGTGCCGTACCTTGTTGAGTTTCTGGTATGGTTTTGTGAAAGATAACAAACCAGGAGCCGTACGGAGCAAAGTGCAGGGGAATCTCCGTTCTCCCATCGGTCTGCTTAAAGGCCTTAGCTGCACAAATGTCACTGTTCAGCGGGTTCCACAACTCCGGCTGCCTACCCGTGACTCGGAACGTGCATGTCACATCTTGCGTTTGGTCCGTCTGATTGCAGACAAAATACATATCCGCATCTTGACTTGCCCCGCCTGCCCCGAGCATGGCCGAGGGGATGGTGTAATGAATATAATCAAAGCTTGCTTCTAATTCATCGGCCTGGATTTCAAAGTCAGGCTCGATGCCCATCTGTAAAAGTACCTGACGTCCTGTATAACCCCAAATCACCTTACCTTTGCCAAAGGTATGTTCTCCGATAGGCTGCTTTGCTGATCCCCAGACAAAATCGGCTGAACTTGTGAATTCCAAATTACAATGGAGATATTCCGTTAAGCTGACCATCTTAACCGGCTTGTGTCCTAAAACCGTCGCACCGTTATAGACTAACTCTTTGATTTTTTTTAATGCATCCAGTGACAGGACTTTGTGATCCGGCAGTACCAGCAGGCGATACTTCATGCCGCTATTCAGACGGATGCAGCCGTCGAAAACTGATGTTTGCTCAAGCAGAACCTCTTCGCTGACCGAATCGTAATCATAACCCGGCAGGGCGCCGGCGGGGTCATCCTCTTTGAGCCGCCTAAGGTTGGGGACGTGGTCGCCCTGATAATAAAGACAATCAGCCACGAACTTGCCCTGTTGCAGCAAAAACTGGCAGCGGTGCAGGTAGTCAAGGAAGGCATCGGCATACTCCCACCACGTGACATTGGGATTGAAATGCGTGCCGGCAAAATACTCCTGTCCCGGCAGTCCCATCTCTTTTGGTGAGCAGGTAAAGGTATGAATAAAGCACAGGTTCAGGCCGGAGCAGACTTCATGGTCGAATGACGGTTTCTGGGAAGACCAGAGCACATCATTCCAATGCGGTCCGATGGAGGTAAAGGCCTCGGCTCCTGCGAATTTCAGGCCGTAAGTATGAGCTGCTGAAGAAGTTTGCTTTACATAGAACCGTTCAAAAGGGCGGGGGCGGTGCGGCGACGGCACCCAGAATTCGCCTATTGCTATGTCACTGCGTCCTAAACATTTGAGCGCATCAAACGGCCCGGCATGTGGCCCGCCGGACTCAGGGGCAGTCCCCAAGCCGCGCTGGCGTGCCAATTGGGCGAAGTATTGATAATGATTTTCCGCAATGCAGTCGCCTACAGTCTTGCGAAAATCGGCAAGAAAGCGATTGCTAACGTCACGGTTTTCAATGATTTTTCCTGCGATAACCGGCAGATACGGCGTGGGGTCATAGCCGCGACGCTTGGTGAACTCCTGCTGAAAATGCCGCGTCCAGTTGGCCCCGCCGCATTCCCAGCTATCGGTGCACAGATACTTTAGGGTTTGTCCGACTAACGGACCGGCATCGTCCAATATCGGTACAACCACCTGGTCCCAATACTGCTTGAATATTTCAGAATCCATGTAATCAATCACAAGGCCCTGCCAGTCGCCGCTGGACGTGGAGACACGGGCACTGCCCAATGAATAACCAAAACGAAGCACAACCCACTTGCCGGCAGGGGTCTGCCAGTTTAACGTGCCGTCTGGTGACAGTAGGTTTGACGGGCTCACTATAAACTTGTCCGTAAGATTGATAATATCTTTTACGGCTGTGTCCTCTTCACCCTCAACAGCCGGGACATCTTCCAAAAGGAATCGGCAATCTGGCGCATCCCAGCCGATTTCCTCGAAAACCGCCTTTTTCTCTAAATCACGAATCGGCTGGCGTTTTCTTTCTGGAGATTTGTTACTTAAAGGATAAGCCAACACGGCGATGTCACGGTAGTAATCGGACCGGTGTTTGGGTATAGGTAGTTGAAGTGGCTCGGACGTCGGACCTTCGATTTGCATTTCCGACCAGGTCAGGGTCTTTGCAGCCATATCCGGCGTCACCATCGGCCCGCCCATATTCCACCCGCTAAGAATATTCAGGCTCAGCTCTAATCCGAGCCGATGGGCTTCTTTGGCGGCGTGTACAAAAAGTTCCCGCCATTGCAGGCTTGCGAAAAGCGGCCCCGCCGGAACCTGGCGGTTGCCACGCTGCTCCGCTCCGCCGGCGTCAAAAATCAATGCGCCGCTGAAGCCCTTTGCCTTCATCTGCTCTAAGTCACGGGTAATCGCTTCTTTGGTGACATTGCTATTGAGCCACCACCAGAAGCAGCGCACGCCAGCACTTTGTGGCGGGTCTTTGAAACCTTTCCTTAAAGCGTCAAATGAATCTTCCTGTCCCAGGCTTTTTCCTTGAAGCAAAAAAAAGCAGACAATACTAAATAGCAACAAAAACGGTCTGTACTTTCTTTGATAGAACATCCGACCTACTCACTCCTTAACAACCATCGCCGTTCCGACGACGGCTAAACATCGAAACACTTGGTTTTCATTGGTGATATTATGGCTGGAGTTGTTGAGAAAAGCAAGAAACAATCCGCAGACCGTCGATTGTCCGTTCGTGACATGTTTTACGTTATGATAAACGCTGAAGAAGAAAGCACATAGTCTTTTCGATTAGTCGAAAAGACTATGTGCTTAATATATCTATATAGTTTTCAGTCACATCGGGTTAATGGGTTAATGGGGTGCACTTCACGTTTGTAGGTAGATTTTTCATTACTGGCAAGATGAAGATATACTTTTATTGCTGTTCTTTTCTGCTTATGCACTGGAGTTTATCCGGCTTCAGACGGACTCTTATGTCCTCAAAAATTTTTCCTTGAAGATTCTCTACTGGCGGTGTAAATTGCATGACAACAGCGAGAGCACACCTCGGATTCGTGGTTTAGGATTAGAACGGCTGTATTGCAGGAATGCCTACATGTTGAGGAAAAACGCATGTTATGTTGACACTAAAACGCATATGTGTTTTTATGCGGAAACCATACAAACATGTTAAGGTAGCCAAATTAACAACTCGTCAAAGATATTCAGAGTAATGGAAATTATTCAAAGAATCCTTAGCACTTTTCGCCTAAAAGCTGTGAAAGTCGGTCCTTTCACGTTAGAACGCGAACCTACTAAGCTTAGATCGCCTGTTCGTGAGAGAGTTGCTGAACCCAGGCTCTCTGAGGATGCGATTCGGGCTGCTGACACGAATGACATAATCTTTCGAGAAGTTGAGGTGACACTTTCTGATAGCTGGGACGAATTTAGTGAATGGCTTGCTTCTCGGCTGCCAGATTGTAGCATCCTGAGTATAAGTGAGGACCATGACATGGAATCTTCATTTTACTATAGCGGTAAGCCAGGGCACCTAACTTGGCCGATCTGCGTATCTGGTACAAAGGGCAACACGCCGTTTACACAGCGATACGATCTTATACGTGATTGGCTCCACCCCCTTGCTCTCAAACTAAGTCCATCTGACGCTGGGTTGCCTTGGGATACATCGTTATTTCCAGTGAAGCATAGTGATGGTTGCGAGTTGATGATTCAATCAGCCAACGTAGAGTTGCGAGATGGTATCTATTGGGTTTTGTTTGCGTCACTGAAGTAATCGTGCCTCAACCCTCTGTGGAGCCGACGGTCGTAAATACTAGTGACAGCCACTTAATAATGGCTTGGGGACAGTGTAAAGAAAACGGGGTAAAAAATAATGGCTGTACTGAATAATCGATCTGAGAAGACAAAGTTAGAAAATATTCCACTAAAACCATTTCTTCATGAACTTAACAGTAAGATACCGTGGGGTTTCATTAGTGTGGCCCTTGCACTTGTTTTTGGCTTTCTGGCGATATATCAAGCCTTTTTTCAACAGAAGCGTCCTGCCATCTCAATTGAGATTCTATCAAATACCAGCATCTTAGATGTTAAAGAAGATGTTGCTGGTCTTGATATCCAATATGATAGAAGAGACATCCGAAAAGCCAATGAATCACTTCGCGTAATCACTGTACGTGTAGAGAATACCGGCAAAGAGGATATTCTTAAGTCTTTCTATGACTCAAGAGATCCATTTGGCATAAAGATTTCAAAAGGTAAGCTGATTGAAGAGCCAACAATATTGGCGGCAAGTAGTGACTATATTCGCAAAAATCTAGATCCGAAGATTAAGGATGATAATGTTATTCAATTCTCAGATATTATTCTAGAAGTTGGTCAATACTTCGTTATCAAACTTTTATTGTTGCATAAGCGAGATGGCAGCCCTCCAACAATCGAAAAGGCGGTTGGCACAATAGCTGGTCTTCAAACACCCACAATACTTGAAATGCCCGGTGAAAAACCAAAGAAGTCTTTATGGGCACAAGCATTTTCCGGGTCTTATCTTGTTCAGGTTATCCGTTTTATATGCTACTTTTTTGGAATGATTTTTGCCATGATTTTCATAATTGCTCCACCTGCTATTATTTCGGATGCACTTTCAAAGAGGAGAAGAAAAAGAACGATAGAAGATTATAAATTGGGAACTGATATCGATCTCAATGAAAAGGATAATTTTCTTTTAAAAAGGTACATTGAGTATGGCTCCACCTATGTATTAAGAATAGAACGTCTTTTCGATAATTCTGATTTACTCAATTCTTTATGCCGCAAGGTCAATGAGAAGAGCAAAGAGATGGGAAGCTCTGTAGTGACTGAAAGAGACGACATACTCGCTGCTAGATTAGAAGATAGAGTAATGGATAGGTCCATAATAATGGGGGACAGGGTATTAGTACGCGCACTTCTCAAGAATGAGTATATTTTAAAGAAATCAAATGACAAATATGAGGTAGATGACCATGCTAAACAGCTACTGGAAGATTTTGGTAATTACTTGCGGAAACGTAAGCTTATCAGCTTAAAAGAAAGCTTTGACCATTCAAGCATTGAAATGATCCAATAGACATTAATTTTGACAAAATCATCAAAATAGTCCCACTTTCGACTTCAAGGAATACTGTGGATCGTGGACCATGAGCCAGTGTGTTATCTTTTGGAGGGAATTGCAATAGAGGCAGGCAAAGTATGATAAAGCTAAAAGATTCAATAGAAGTAAAAGTGTCGCCGGAAAGAGTTTTATTAGGGACAGAGGGCGTTCTATTTTTTTAAGATTGCCGCGTCGGCCGCTTTGCGGCCTCCTCGCAATGACTTTCTGCATTCGGCCAAATATCATTTCCCCGTCGCCGTCCTTCTTCGTAATTCTCCTTCGTATTGATACTTCATAGAACGGATTAGTACTCCGTACCTGTGGCAGAGCTAAGGAGTCCTTAGGACTACGAAGTCCGCTAGGGGATGCCTTACGGCAGGCAGATAAATTCCGGCGACGGCTAAACGTGGTAATACCAGTTGTAATTAAATGTTGCGCTTTGCATAACGACCAGCAAACCATCCCCAAGCTGCGCTTGAGGCTGCCACCGGTCTGTTCCAAACGCACGAAGCGCAGTAATTTAATACAATTGGTATAATTGGTGAATGGTACGCATGACTCTATGAAATGCTGTCTGCGATCGTGTGCTCAGGTATTATAGAGGGCATGAAAGGAGCTCGCCTCCGTGCGATGCTCCTTTCTGCCTTCTGTTGTATGTAGGAGTAGAATATTGCCAAGTAACCAGGTATAGATACACCCTATGTAGGCTGCCGCACGCTCGAACGTAAAGAAAGTTAACGAAGAACTGGGCTTCCCTGAAGAAGGATGAGGGGAAAGGATACTGGTCCTTTTGAGCTGGGAATTACCGCTCTGAAAGTTCTGGCATGCACGTCCCTGTGTTATTATTGGCTTATCCATTGCCAACTACTCCTCCATGATTGTTTTATTATCCAATAAGTATTTTAAGCCGGCAAAAGAACAAGTCAAACGAAAAATCAATTCTTTCCGTGAGAAATCGAAAATTACGTATTAATACGTAATTACAGGATTTGTCCGGCTTTAGCTCGTGCTACGCTGCGCTTCGCAGAGTAGCAACGGAATAGGCGGCGGTCGGATTCGAACCGACGAATAACGGTTTTGCAAACCGTCGCCTTAGTCCCCTTGGCTACGCCGCCGATATATTCAACACACTTATTATATCCTCACTTTATATTCAAAAATTAGGTTCTGCAAGGAAATTAAGGCAAATTTTAAAGGTTGCTCGATATCGGATACCCCGCCCAGCGCTAGGCGGAGCATCGAGTATCAGGTCTCAGAGGGTGTTTGTTTTTAAGTCAGTTCGAGGTTAGGTCGATACTGATTGTAAGTTATATTTTATTATGGAGAAAGCGCACGTGGAAAGTAATGACCCGATAATATCAGTTCTTTTGCAGGAAAATATCGTCAATGAGACGGCTCTTCAGGCTGCACTCGAACAGCAAAAACAAACCGGACAAAGCCTGTTAAGCATACTCAAAAAGGACTATCTTCTCAGCGAAGATCAGATGACCAGGGTTATTGCAGCCGTCAACAAGATAGAATTTGTTAATCTATCACCTGAGATGATTGAATCGATGGTGGCCCACCTGGTTCCTTATGAATTAGCAATTAAGCATAATTTGATTCCGATAAAAAAGGAGGGCAACCGCTTAGTTATAGCGATGAGCTCTCCTTTGGATCTCACCGTCCGGGACCAGATCGAGATGAAGACCGGCTATGAGGTTGTCCCTGTTGCCGCTTTGCCGGCCGCTATAAGGCAGACTATCAATTATCATTTCAATGTAGCGGATGTAACAAAACAAGCTATAGTCTCAATGCGTCTGAAGGAAGAGCCCGGCAAGATCACACAACAAATTAAAAGCCATGACAAATCGGCAAAGGTCTCCGATGCTCCGATTGCAAAGCTGGTCTCCTCGATAATAAGAGGTGCCGTTAATGCCCAGGCAAGCGATATACATATCGAGCCGCAGGAATCCGACGTTAAGGTGCGATATCGCGTTGATGGAATACTGCGAAATGCCTTAGATCTGCCTTTCTCGGCACAACTGGAGGTAGTATCGCATATTAAGATTGTGTCGGATATGGACATCTCTGAGCGAAGAATTCCTCAGGACGGCCATATGAGTGTGCAGCACGATGGTAAAGACTATGACCTGAGAGTTTCGTCCCTGCCCGCGGTGGGCGGTGAAAAGATAGTTATCAGAATCCTTGATAAGAACGCGAATAAGTGGTCGCTTGATGCTGTGGTGACCGACCCCGATAATAATCGGAGATTCCGGGAGCTTGCTAATAATCCCTATGGGATGATACTTCTGACCGGTCCAACCGGCAGCGGTAAGACGACTACGTTATATTCAGTTCTCCAGCAGGTAAATACTCCCGAAAGAAATATTGTCACTGTCGAGGACCCTGTTGAGTACCGTCTTAATGGCATTACACAGGTGCAGGTCAGGCCGGTCGCAGGAATGACGTTTGCATCAGCTTTGCGAAGTATATTGCGGCAGGACCCGGATGTCATACTCATTGGTGAAATCCGTGACCTGGAGACAGCGGAAATAGCAATTAGTGCGGCTCTTACGGGTCACCTGGTACTGAGCACTCTGCACACCAATGACGCAGCCGGCGCGATATCGCGTCTAATCAATATAGGTATACCACCGTTCCTTGTTTCGTCGGCCCTTTTAGGTGCGGTGGCCCAAAGACTGATAAGGGTGTCATGTCCGGAATGTAAGCAGCCCTATCAGGCCTCTGAAGAAGAGCTGAAATATCTGTTTGGCGGTCCACATGAGCCGATTCAATTGAACAAAAATTCTGGCTGTAAGAATTGTTACCAAATGGGATACCGAGGACGCAAGGCAATCTATGAGATACTACCTGTTTCGGAGTCGATCCGTAGAATGATAGTAGATGGA
>Ga0315533_1001843_pt1 | contig 15529 bp, 29 predicted proteins | sample SalMarSW160130MG_FD_203081 | JGI IMG/M metagenome (GOLD analysis project Ga0315533, IMG submission 203081) | Salt marsh sediment microbial communities from the Plum Island Ecosystem LTER, Massachusetts, United States - Salt Marsh Sediment SW1601-30 ... | reverse complement strand
TTATCAAAGTATACTTTAGTTCCAGGAGTAAGACATGTAGGATTCCATTTATTCCTTTTATCATAATATCCAGGTCCTACTGAAAGAACAATTCCAGTTTTATCCTGGTAATTGTCTCTAAATTCTTCAGGCAGGGAAATTATGCCCTCCCTGCCCAAAGTTTTTGGAGGAGGAACTGGGAAAATAAAAACAATACTTTGTAAAGCTCTATACGGAAATTTTATTTTTCCTTCTTTATTATGAAAGGGTGTAATCATTTTACTTCCTTTTCATTAAATTTGAAATAATTAAAAGAATCATCAATATATGTAGCTATATTTCCAGAACTCTCTTGAACTTTTACTTTATAACAGGTGGGTATTTGATGACAAATCCATCTTGCAATGTTTTCTGCGGTGGGGTTTATTTCTGGTAAAGATCCTTGTACTACGTGATTACCACACTGTTGGCAGTAAATGTTTGTCAAACAAGTATGATCCAAAACATCATGTATTGCTTTTTTAATTTCTGTAAAGTCCACTACCATACCATTATTTTTATCTACAGCTTCATCCTCAGCACGACAGTGAACAGTAACCCACCACCCATGTCCATGTAAATTTTGACATTTACTTTCATATGGAAGATTTAATTTATGTGCTCCAGCAAATTCAAAAGTCTTTTTTATTGTAAACATTTTATTTCCTCTTAAATTCTAAATTTCCCTTGGTTCCAATTTGTACAACTGCCCCAAGCATCTATATTGTTCTCCTTTTCCCATGCCACAGCCTACAAGAAATCCAGATCCTTCATATTCAAAACCAATTATATCGGGTAGATCTTCCTCTTTTTCAAAAAGTTTAATTTCTGGATTCACTTTTCTTACTAATGTTAATGTTTGAATGGAATTAAATCCTTTCTTCCTTTTTATTATACTTTTTGCATGCATCATTGTTAAGCCGGAATCAAAAATATCATCTATAATCCAAATATTTTTATTTTTTAGTTGTTCTGCAGTAAGATCCAAAGGATATGTTATTGAAATTTTTCCCTCAGTATTTATATTTTCCTGATACGAAGATAAACCTAAATTCCCTAATAAAATATTTTTTTTAATTTGTTCTGTCAGTTGTTGAAGAATCAAATGTGTTGTATATAATCCTCCTTTAAGAATAGAAATAAAACAAAGATTTCCAATATCCCTTTTTTCTAAACATTCTACAATTGATTTTACAGCACAATTTACTTCAAATTGAGATAAAACCAGTTTCATGTTAATCTCTCCACTTTACTAATCTCATTTACTTTTTTTACTAAATATGTTCTATCTTTCTCTTCTCTACAGGATGCTTCAGCTAATTGTTTTTCATGTGTAATATATAATATTTGTACTTCTAATTCATCTGATATATCTTGTATAAGTTGTGCCAAAAAAGGTAAAGTATCCTTAGACAAGCAACGAAATGGCTCATCCAATAATATAGTATTCCTGGGTCTTGGGGACATAATTGCCCAAGATACAATTCTTGAAATAAAGGAAAGGATGTCTATAATTGCCCCTCCTTTTTCATCCTTAGGAGAATATTTAACACCATTTTCAACTACAAACATTTCCATTTCAGGTTGATTTCTAAAGTATCTACTTTCCAATACAAAGGAATATTCCTCCCCAAATACAGTTTTAAGAGCCTGAGAAACTAAAGATTCAAAAATTAATTTAGTACTATCCTGAGCTAGAATACTTGCTGCACTAACAACTTCTCTTGCTTCTTTCAAATCCACAACTTCAATTTCTAAATTATTTATTTCTTGAGATAGTTTATTTTTATCTTTAGAAAGGATTTTAATACTTGATTTTATATCCGAAAGGAATTCTTTGTATTTTTTAAGAATCATTTTTATATTATATCCCGAATTAAAAACCAAGTTTCAATTATAGATGCAATTACTTGCCTACTAACTAATTGTCCGCCTGCTTGTGAAATATTAGTAGCTACACAATGTAAATAATTTTCTAATCCTGGATGTAATTTAAGAGTAGTACCACGGGAGGACTTTAACATTTGTTCAGCTATTTCTAAATAGTTCATTATGTTTCTTTCCTTTCATAAATATCTACTCTTGTTCCTACTTTGAAAGTAGTGGTACGTAGAACTAGCGATTCATTTGAATTTAGCAGTATCCCTTTTTTATCATCTTTTCCAAATGTGTGCCATACTAAAGCAGAACTCAATTTATCCTTAACTAGTATGGCATAGCCAGTTCTACTCAGTTGCCCCGGCTTGGGCTGAGGAGATGATTTCTTCCAATTCTTTATTAATTTCTTCCAAAGATTCTTCATTTTCTTTTTTAGCCTCCGTAAATTCAACAAGAAGTGCTTGAGCTTCTTTTTTACTAGATACTTCAAATTCAGTTTTTAATTGTTTTAATAGTTGTTCTTTTCTTCCAGCTCTTTTTGTAGCTTCCTTTTGCAATTCCTGTATTTGTTCCTGTTTTTCTTTAACTTGTTTTATTAGATCATTCATTTTTTATTTCCCTTTGAAGTTTATTTATTTTCTTCTTTGCTTCTTCTTTTAACATAATTCTAATTCTTTTTATTTACTATTCAATTCCTCTATAATATCTGCAGCAACCTCCCCCCAATTATTTGTTTCACTATGGGAATTTAATACCCATTTCAATGCTGCACGCCAGGTTTGTACTTGTTCTTCATAGCAACCAATTCCTAAATTATCCCCTTGAAGTAACCATTTGTCAAATTCTTTCATTTCTGTACTTCCTCAATTGTTTCATCTATTATTTTTCTAATCTTATCTGAACTTTTCCTTTCTTTTTTGAAAGGACAAACTTGGCATATTTTTGCTTTGGCCCTTCTATTCCGTTTACAATTTTTATAAAAATATTTATCAAACGTTTTTATGTTGATACTTTCATCCCTGTACTTCTTCTTTAGATTATTCATCCTTCAGTTCCTCTTTTATAAAATCTTCTAATTCTAAATTTCTTTTATTTATGTCATTTTTCATTTCAACAAGTATTTGATTTAAAGCTGCTCTCCAAGCTATTTTAGCAACATCCTTTCGTTGTCCATCCCACTCGTTTGGTTTCTTGTTTGTCCATTTTTTAAATTCTTTCATTTTACCCCACCCTTAAATTTTAACTCACACACAGGACAAAACTCACATCCAGTAGAATGATAACCCTAAGGAATTATTAATCTACCATATTTAGTATATCTCCCTAGTATCCACCTATAAAAATTTTAAGTAGTTTCATCCCTGCACTTCTTCAATAGTCTCATCTATTATTTCTCTAATTTTGTCTGAACTCCCTTTTTCTTTTATAACCTTTAATAAGAGATTTTTCCATTTAAGATCTTGTTGACCAGAAGGACCTTGTAGATTTTCTTTCAATGCTTGAATAAGTTTTTCTGTTCCTAACTTGTCGATCTTAGTTTCTTGGTTAAGATTAAATACTTCCTTTGAAGGTCTAATATCTAACTCTATAAATTTAACTTCATTTTCTTCTATATTAAAAATAGCAACTGAAGGTTTATGTTCAAGATCAAATTTTGAAATTGTCTTTCTTACTAAACATCCTGGATTAACAATAGTTCTTCCTTCATATTGACTACTAAATCTATAATGATAATCACCACATAAAACCAAATTAAATTTAGGATTATTTCTTAAAAACTGGTTCGGTTTGGTTAATTCTTGTCCAGGGAATAATTCTCTGTCTCCTATCATTTTATGAATAACAAGAATATTATAATCCATCTCACTTTCAGGTTCTGGAATGGGTTCCCCATAACTTGCCCCATATACTTGTACAGTTCTTCCATCCTCTAAATCAAGTATACTATAAGGCTTTGCTGTAAGTAATTTACCCACGCCAGCGGCTTGTACCACTGCTAACGGGCTGTTCTTCAGAGTATATAGCGAATGTCCTGATGTATCATGTTGTCCTGAAACAAAAAGAATTTTTTCATCTTGTTTCAAATTGTTTTTATAAAGTTTTATTATTCTTGCTTTAACTTCATTTGATACTGTGTGAGAATCAAAAAGATCTCCTGGTTGAAAAATAACTGAGCAGTTATATTGTTCAAATATAGAAAAGGCTTGGAGGGATTTATTTATCTGGGTCTCGAAGAAATTATCGTTTCTTCTAGATGGCCCTCTATTTGTATAATGTGTATCACCAAAAAAACCTAAGTTCATTCTTCTTCCTCCACTGGATAAATATTTTCTCTGGTCTTCCAATTAGTAATGTCTTTTAAGTTATTAACACTGGTGGTTGCATAATGAGTTTGTAGAATTAAATTTCTCCCATCCTTGCTCCTGTATATAAATACAGGTTTTTCTTTCTTTAAATTTACTTTTCCCGTTACACCATACTCTACATCCCCAATGCGTATTATTGTAAAAGATTCATTCCAGTTGTTAGTGTAGTAGTAAAAATCCTGACTTTTTCCTATGTATTGTCCTCCTAGTCCTTCCAATGAATTTACTGTTTTAGTTTTACAAGATGAGTAGAAGGAAATAATCAGTAATAGTACTAGTGATAGTACTAGTGATAGTGATAGTGTTATTAATAATTTTTTCATTTGGTCTCCTTTGTATTTCCCATAGTATTTTCTACTTTTATCACAAGTGCCGCAAATCTTTTTGAGTCTTCTCTAAGGTAATATAATAACATTTTCTCGTCCAGTTCCTCTATTATTTTACCTAACTGTGTGTTCCAATCAATTGCTTTTTCTCCTTTTCTTTCTTGAAGGAGTTCCACTATTTTTTTCTTTGTTTTTTTGGAAAGAAAAGGGCAATTTTTTATTTCACTTCCACATATAAAATAAAGTCCTTCAAAATCAGAAAAACCACATGTATGTAAGAATTCCAAAGTATTGAAAAGATCCTCAAATGTTAAATTTTCAATTCTACGTGAAAGTAAATAGTACTCTTTTACTAATATGTCCTTAGTCAAGCTTTTATCTGCTTCAAGTTGTTCCAGACATCTTTCAGTTTCCATATTACTCTAATCCTTAATCAAATAATCATTACAATATAAATTATCTAATTTCAAAAAATCTTTTAAAGTAGCTTTATCAATTGCGTGTTGATAAGCTACTCGCCCTCTCTTTTCTTTCCTACGAAGTTAAAATTATCAGGTTTGCTAGACATTATTTCTTTTAATGTATCGAAGGAAATAGGATAAAAATTATTGTTATCTACGCCTATATCATATTGCTTCCCTACTGCTTCTAACCTTCCATGGCTATGCCCAAATAATTGCCAAGAGTTATAATGGCTTCTTTCCCAAGTTCTCATAGCATAATGACATACCATAATAAATTGTCCATCAATCATTTTCCTCCACATATATTTTGTGGAGTCTGGCATCCAATGGTCATGACTGCCTTTTATAAAAATATGATTACCATTTAATTGGTTAATATATTCTTGTGCGGCTGCAGGTCGATTAAACCAACAAAAATCCCCAGCATGTATAGTAGTATCATTTTTTCCAACAACAGAATTAAATCTTTCCATAATTGTATTGTCCATTTCAGTTAATGTTTTAAAAGGACGATTACAATATTCAATTATTTTTGTATGTCCGAAATGTTCATCAGCGGTAAAAAAGTACATTACTCCTCCTATTTTATTAGTAATTTTTTAGTAACTTCCCTTTCGTTTCTTTATTTAATTCACTTGTACAATAAGGACAAATAGTAATTTTATCTAATAAACTAAATAATTCTTTTTGATTTGTTTGTAATTTCTCTCCTACTACTTCTTTCTCTGTTTCTATTTTATCTAATTCTAATAAAATGACATTCAATTCTTTTTCGTCTTTATTTATATTATTATACTGGTTTTCTGCCGGTTCTATTCTAGAAATAATTCCAGACAAATTCTCAGGTAGATTAATAATTTCAACTTCAATAGAAAGTAATTCTTCCAATATATTTTGTAAATGAGTTTGTTCGTATTGAATCTCCTGTAAAGTACTTATATTTTTGTTTCCCTTTAATGTAATTGAATCAATATTCTCAGGAATGTATAAAGTTTGAGAATCTACTAAGGTAAGTCCCTCCAATATTATATTTATACTACTAATTTCCCTTTCCTTTTTTTGTAACTTTTTACTAATTATATTAGTGTTCTCTAGAATGGAATTGATATTTTCCGGAAGAGCTATCCAAGTTTTTTCCACATCAATTAGTTCACTAATTATTTTTTCCAATTGGGAAATTTGAGAAGCTAAATATTTATTTTCTTCTGTCAATTCTTCAAATGAAGTAATCAGTTTCTCTATTTTGTCAATATCAATTTTTTCTAATTCAGAAAGTTCTTCATCAATTTTTTCTAATTCTTCCTTTTTAGTTGTTAATAAAGTAGATTTGGATGATATTTTATTCTTTAACTTGTTACTGACTTTATCTATTATATCCAACCCTGAAATACTTCGAATGTGTTGGGCGATTTGTCCTGGGGAGGCAAGTACTAAATATGGTATTTCCAATTGGGATTGAATATTTACTTCATTAAAATTAAGGACGTCCATTATATCTTCAGGAGGATTTTGTCCAAAGGATGTATATGGTTCTTCTACTTTAGAAATTCTATACTCATTTACAGATTTTCCTTTTTCTCTAGATATTATACATGAATCCGTTTCTATCTCCACTAGAGCATTATTCAATTGTTTCTTCCGAATAAATCCATTACCTAAAGGACGATTTGTAAGTATCCAGTGAATTGCTCGAAAGATAGAAGTCTTTCCAGAGTCATTGGCCCCAATAACACTATTGATTCCAGGGCCAAGATCCAATACAGTATCCTTGTGTCCTTGATAGTTTTTGATATGTATTTTTTTAATCATTTTTATTTATGTCCTCTTGACATTCTTACATTTTCCCATTTTATACACCTTCCAATAATTTTTGTATTTCCTTTTCATCTAATTGGCAGGGGAGAACATTTCCATTTGATAAAACAATTCCCGTCCCTTCTTTAACTATAGGAGTTGTACCATCAGATTCAAATATACCCGTAGGGATGGGTACACCAATTAACATAAGAACTAGATCTGGATTTACAGAAATTTCTTTGACACTTCCTTTTTCTTCAAATACTGGTATAGATACAAATTTCATTTTAATTTCCTTTCAATTAAAATTAGTATTTGTTTTTGTTACTCATTTTCATAAAATTTACTTTGTGTTAAAATAAATTCCAAACTAAGTCCTTCTCCATACACATCATCATATAGTTTTGTCGCTATGAATCCTCCTGTAGCAATAGAACATCCAAGAGACCTTGTATGTGTCTCTTCTAATAGGTTTATTGCCTGTAAGATTAATTCCCCTATTGATGGCACATTATTTGATGACCCCACTTCCAATTTGTGGCTACCATTGTCTTATGCACTTTTTCAAAGTTGAAATCTTCTATTATTTTTTCAATTATTTGCCTCTTTTATGTTTTTTCGTTTTATTTGTACTTTTTTTGTACCCTTTACATTTTCCTCCTGGTCCTATTTTAGCCAAAGCAGGAGAACAACATTTTCCTCTCCCTGAATTTGCAACGCAATCGTATGCAAAACAATCTAATTCAACATCCCAAAAATCTCTACTCCCCATAGGGTAGCCAAAACCAGGGGGCTTTGGGCTGAAGTTTGAACTACTCAATCCAGGACCAGTAATATCTTTCTTTTTCATTTCTTGCCTTTATAAAAATAATTTTTAACAGCCATTACTAATGTTGTACATCCAAATAAAGTAAAACCTATATTTCTACTATCAAAATTAACTAAGGTAAAGATGAAAGAACCTATAAAATATACTAACCACCAATTTTTATTTTTGACAGTATTCCATAATCCTATTAGTATTAAACTACTAGAGATGAATTGAAGTGGCTCATTTAGAATTTCTGGAATCATTATTTTTTTCTCCAAATAAATTTTGTCCGTATTTTGCAATAAGAGCAGCTGTTCTATCTATGTCATAATTAAGAGTTTCTTTTTCCCAATTATTTTCCATCTCTATTCCTTCACACCTTCCTCTAAGATATTCAAACTCACAATCAATTCTAATCCTGGAAAAAATTTAGAAATTGAATATGTTTTCGAATTACTCCAAGACCATTTATCTAAATCAATCTGTATATTAGATAAAATTACTTTTTCAACTTTTACTTCTCTACCTAAAGAAGTTTTGATAAAATCTCCAACATCTGGCTTACAAACTAAAGTATTAGGTAATTTTTCTGAAACAAATAAATCTTTAATTTTACTTTCTTTTGATACAATGTAATTGACTGGAATAACTTCCATTTCTCTCTTCCCCATCAATTTTGAATCTCCATCCACTGTTATTGAATTATCAATTGCCATATTTTATAACCCTGCCTTTCAAAACTTTTAAATGTTATTATTTAATCCATCCTAAATTCATTGCAAATTTAATATAAGAGTTCTTCTCCAAATTGTTTTCCATTTCTATTCCCCGCACATATCCTTTCCGTATTTTGCAATAAGAGCAGCATCAGTTCGTCCATCCTTTACCCCGCCTCTTGGTCCAGTAAATTCTGCTGTTGGAAACAATTTACTTGCAATCATATAACTTTGAGCTTTACTATCCCCTTTAAATTTGGTAATCTCAAAATGTTTTTGCCATGTTCTGGGAATAACTAATTGATATGGGATATTAAGAGCAGAAAGAAGTCCTTCAAATAATCCCTGAGAATATCCTAAACTAAAAGAAGCCTGTACACGTATGCCAGGAGGCATAGATTGCATTTTTTCAAGTACTACTGTTGTTTGGGTAAGTGGAAAGGACGCCAAAAGGTTTTTTATTGCCACTACATTATATTCTGTTTTATTTTTCTTTCCTTTCTTAAAGGTCAAGGTAGGTGTGTCAGTAACTCTAACTACTTTTCCGTCCTGGTCAATAATAGCTATTGCTCCCTTAAGTCCTGGGTCCACCCCAATATAATATCTATTCATGTTTTCTCCGTTTTAATAATCTTTCTAATAACTGTACCTGAAAATAAAAAGTCTTTAATTTTCATATTTCCTCCACTACTATTCTATAATGTAAATTATATTTTTCCAGAATAGTAGAAATATCTTTACATATTTTTGTTTTTACTGTTTCTGTAATAATCATACCTACATATTTTTGAAGAACATTTTGGAGTTCCTGTTCCATATCACCACACCCTCGGTTTTCTTGGTTCTGTTTGATGAAGATCCTTCCAAATTTCCCACACTTTGTCTTCCAATTTCTTCTCCAAATTGTTTTCATCAATATGTTTCATCCATTCTTTTAGTGTTTTTTCTTCATTCCATATTTTAATTTTAGTAGTTACTTTTTTAGCTACTGCTTCTGTATTTTGAACAGAACTAATAAAAAATAAATTAGACCAAACATAATCTAACCCATAATCAAATAATATTCTAAATCTACCTTCTTTAAATGGGGGAGCTACTTTATTTTTTACTACTTTAAATTTAACCCAGATACCTATAGCAACCTTTATTTTTTTAGTTTCTTTAACAATTCTAGAGTCATGTTTCACGTGTATTTGTACTGATGAATAAAATTCTAATGCCCTCCCGCCTGAAGTTACCTCTTTGTTAGCAGAAAATGGACCAGCATTAATATTATCTCTTGTTTGATCAATACAAATTAATGTAGTATTACTTTCAGATAATGCAAATAGATATTTTCTAAATCCTTTAGACATTTGTTTTGCACGAGATGTTCCATATGTACCGTCCTTCATTGCCTCAGCTAATTCTACTTCAGTAGGTAAGGCGGTGATACTATCTATTACAACTACCTTTGGTTCCTTATTTAATCCTTTAATTCGACCAGAAGGAGTTTTATCATAAATAATATCATGAAGATACTCATCATATAATTCCTCTAATGTACTGGGATGTCCTACTATTACTTTATTACAATCCAATCCATACATACTTGCAAATGCTGGGTCTAATGTATGTTCTACATCTCCATAATACGCTTTCATGCCTGCTCTTTGTGCATAGCCTAATATAGTAGTAGCAAGTACAGATTTAGCAGTACTGCCTCCACCAAATATATGTACAACTCTTCCTATTGGAATACCGCCAGGATAACGATTAGATATTGCAAAGTCCAAAGTAGTACAACCAGTGGAACACCATTGTCGTACACCAGGAAGACCTACAATATCCAGTGCTTGTTTTGAAGTTGCTTTAATTGTTTCGTTTATATCTTTTTTGATCATAATAAATCCTTATAAGAATCGGTTTTCTCCTTCTCTTACTTATTTCTAATAAATATATCAAAAAAACTCAGTTAAATTGTTTTACATTTTACGTTACAATAATTTTCTTAATTGTGCTTCTTTTAGTAATGGAGTGTACTCAGGGAACTCTCCCGCAGGGTCTGCTCCGTTCCTATCTCTTTCTGCCCAAAGTTCCATGTTTTGTAAAAGACTGACTATATGACTATCTGACATTTCTGAATGGCTTACAATTTTTCCATCCTTACATATATGTACATCACTAGCGACGGTTCTTTTTAGTTTTCTCGACATTTTATTCTCCTTATTTTACTATAATTTACAGTATTAAAAATATTTTATTCTAAGTTCTAATCAATTTAAACTGAGTTTTTTTATCCCTCCTCATCCCTACCACGTTCTTCTGCTACCTCCTCTTCAAAAGCCTTGTCCAAACTTTTCTCTTCTCCGGAGAGTGATTGATTTGCATAATATTTGTGAGTATAGAGACTAACCAAATTTTGTAGCATATTTTTTCGTTGTTCCATACTACTTACTAAAATTGAAAAACCATCTGCAATTTTCGAAATTTCAATATAATTTCTTTTAGCCTCTTGAAAATCACTATGTATTGTTACAGTTTCATTTACAGCATCATTTGTAACTTTTCCAGTAAGTCCAAAACTTTCAGGTTCTTTTCTTACTTTAGATTTAAGTTCTGCTTCCACAAAATCCAATGTATCCTTAGCTCCTCTTGCTAAAGCTTTTGCAGTAGTAGCTAATTGCCCTACCATCTCATACTTCTCTGGTTGCCTTCGGCACTCCTCATCTAGTTCCATGGAGTTTATAGGTAGTTCAATTTTAAATTCTACTAGTGCTTCCTGTAGTTCTGCAATTTCTAATTCTTGATGAGTATTCATATTTTACTCCTCTTGTCTTGCTTTTTTGGATTGTTCCAATCTTGCACGTACACGTGAACGGAGTTCTGATTCTTCCGTATTAGCGGATTCTCTTGAAGGACTTATACTTCTCATGGTAGTTTTCTTTTCTTGTTCTGGTTCAACATCAACTTCTACTTCAGTTGTTTCAGATGAATCACTTTCTATTTCCACCTGTTCAGTAGTATTTTTAATTCCTTCTTCATCAGGAGTAGTTTCACCACTGAGGGCTTCTCGCATTTCCTCTTCTGAAGAAATTTTTAATACATCTACAAATTCTGGGAGGTCCTTGTACCAGTCTTCTGGAATAGGATCTGTTACAACTAATTTAACACCCTCATAACTATACTTTCCCTTCTCCTTGACTTGTTCAAATTCAATATCTCTACCTTCCGTAGGGTTACTAACATCTACATACTTTTTGAATTCTGCTCCTTCTGGGGAATTTCCTTTCCTTTTATTTTTTGATCTGGTCTTTATTTCTTTATAAATACTTATAGGACAATCCCACCAACGAATTCCTTTTTTCATGGACTCTTCAGTTCGAGTCTCTACTATAAGGAATAAATATCTTCGATTAGCATATAACTCTTTTGCTCTTTTATCTTGAGGATCTTCTTTTCTTAATTCATCTGCAAAAGAACAAATTGGACATTCCTCATTAAACATTTTCTTTTTACAAATGAATGTTTTTTGATTAACTCCTACTTTAGAATGTCGGTGTACTTCCAACCCGTAAAATCCAGGCCTTTCTGGGGGGAATACAATACGTACAGCATTTTCTCCAAGTGCTGGTTTAAATTGAGTTATTCCTAATTTTTCTAATTTTGCAGTATCAACATAATTGAAATAATTTCCTCCTGGAGTTTTTGAAAATTCTTGGTCCATCGCTTCTTGTCTACTTGTCATAATAAATTTCTCCTCATTAAATAGGTTTTGGCCTTTATTTTATTATACTGTTTTTAGGTTTCTTTTCTTTTTAATTGTTAAGTAGTAGGTTTTATTTTTGTTCTTCCCTTATCAACTCTTCTTTGCCTTTTCTCCTTTTCCATCTTTTATTATATCTTTTATCTATATTCTGAGAAGGGATCTTTTTATTTCCTTTTTTCGTAACTTTGTGCGTCCCGTCCACAAACCAATCAACCCATCTCATGAAACTACTTTGTGGCTTACTTTTATCTCCTTTCATTTTATCCCCCCAAACAAATTTCCATTAACATGGATACTAATAAATTCTCTCCTCCATAAAATGTATTCTGAGAAAGAATTTGTATAGTTCTACTGACATCCGTTGCATATTCAACATCTGCTGCATCTATTTTTAGTAATTGTTTTCTCATAAATGTCAAAAGTCCATTTCGTACTTTTTCTGGATCTTCCTCCAATCTGGTAAACTCTACTAATACACTTTTCCAATTTGCTTTTCTTTTCTCAGGAAATACAAGTAATTTCTTACAAAGGTTAAAAAAATCACCTCCTTCTTTAGAATCTATTTCAGAAACTAAAACATCTGCTATTTCATCTAGATCTGTTAAATCTTGAATCTTCTCCAACAAAACTAATGCTGTACGAGGGGTTCTATCACAATTAGTTGAAATAATATCTAGTACTTCAGAAGAAACATTTAAATCTTTTATTTTACACGCTCTCTTTAGAATGGAAACTATATGTTTACTTTTTAATTGTTCCACAGTATAGGAAGCACACCTATTTTTTAGAGTGGGAAGTAATTTTTGTGGGTTTGTTGTACACAAAATAAAATTAACATGTTCGGGGGTATCCTCTGTTGCTTTTAATAGAGCTTGTTGTGCATCCTTTGTGAGCTGATGAACTTCATCTAGAATATATGTTACAGATCCTCCTCCTATAGGAGGGAAATTAATTTGGTTGAGTATATCCCGAATAGTTTCTATCCCTCGGACATTAGCAGTATTTAATTCTTGTACATTTGATCCTATACTTCCAAATTCTTTTGCCAAAATACGCCCTATTGAGGTCTTACCACACCCTTTACTACCACTCAATAGAATAGTATGGGGACGGTCTGAAGAGCTCCTCTTACAGAGGGACTGTAGGGATTTAACAGTGGATGTGTTACCCACTACATCACTGAATGTTTTTGGTCTTACTTCCTGATATAGCATTTTTGTTCCTTATTTATTATACTATTTTCAACCTAATATTCTATGGCAAGTAGAGCATACTTCATTTTCCTTACTAACATGGCCTGCAATTAGTTGTAATCTTGTTGCAGCCAAAGGAGTCAATTCTACATTATGTGAAGCAACCCATGTTATACAATTCCATAGATCATACATCGTCTCTACTTTTTCAGAGGATGCTCTCTCCAGTATTTCCTCTGTAATTTTTTGAGGAATTCTCCTGTCCTTTGCAATACCTTGAATTGTTTCAGGAACATGTCCTTTTACAGATACTTGTGTAAGATGTCGAATTCTTTCAAACTCTTTTTCCAATTCACTAGAAGAACCTTCAATGATTTCTCCAAACCAGTTGTTTAAATTATCATGTTTCTTTCTTGTATATCGTCCTAAGCTTTGGGAAGTAATTGCACCATTGGAACACCATTGTCTAAAAATATATGGGGATACTTCTATTACATTCTTACCTAAAATAGAATTTTGAATTTTAATTCCACCAAATAATGTATCCTCTTTTACTGGTTCAAATGTTTGGTCAGTTACAACTGATATTGTTGAAAGATCCAAATCTGTATAAATCTGATGATATCCTACAATATGCTCATTTCCTAATTTTTCTTCTGCTATTTGAAGTAGTCTTTCGTTACTAACAACTGCTGTTTTTACTCTATCAGCTGTCATACTTACTACTACTCCTTCTCTTGTAATAACTCTTACCGGTGTGCTCATTCCTTCACCAAACCAATAATTTAAATGGGGAAATAAAAGGTCTGATGGGCATTTTCCCACATACTTTTTAGGCATACCTATACAATGAGCTGTATCAATTAGTGCTTGTGGATTTATTCTAAGTTCTGCTTCTCCTATATTAATTATTGATTCATCCTTTGTACCGTGGAAATGCACTTCTACATCATCTCCAGGTTTTAAATCTATAAAATTTAGATTTTCTGTTGGTGCTAAAAGATTAGTGACTTCATTTCTATCTAATAATTTTAAATCACTTGGTTTTGTTTTAGTTTCTGACATTATTATTCTCCAAAATTTCTGAAATATTTATCAATTTAACTTTTCCATGTGGGTTCATATACTGAAAGCCTGGAACCACATCAGGCCAACTTTGGTTAGAACGTTTACCTATTGCTATTAATGAATTTTTATATCTCTGAACCAACGTTCCTTCCTATTCTCTTTTGTTTGGCCAATTAACTATAATAGCTAAATTCCATCCTTCATTTCCCAAACAGGAATTATTTTCTCTTCCCCCATCTTATTCTCCTTTTATTATTTAAGTTTATTGTTTGGGATAATGAAATTTGTTACCATTCCAAAATCTTTTATTATGATAATATCGACAAATAACCATTATTATATAGATTAATAGGATTCCTAAACCTGCTATAATTAATAATGTTAACATTTTAATTACATCCCTTTATTATTTGATTAATCTGTACTACAATTAAATAATCTTCTTTTAACTTACTCTATCCCGGATATTGCTTTGGGTATAGTATTATTTGGTTTTAATTCTTCAATCCATTCATCCGCTAATTCTACAAGTTTATTCGGAATTTCTTGTACCTGTTCATCATTTGTTATCATAGGTATAATCTTAATTGCACACATTTGTTTTGTTGTTGGTACAAATATATGTAAACTTAGTAACAATGCAGAAAATAAAAGACCTATTGCACTACTGATAACAAATTTTGTAGCCCTTTTATCTTTATCATCGAATCTTATAATACAAGAAAAGGTAAGAGCAACGGCACATATTAAAATTGATATTACACCAATTCCAACAACGGCGGTTTTAATTTCATCCAATCTTGTTAACCAATACATTTGTGCTTCTGTAATCATTTTATTTTCCCTTTCAAAAATTAACTTATCAATATATTATACTTGGGCTAACAACATTTCATGATAAAAAAAATTTAAAATTTTATCTTATTTAACTTGAAACAACATTTATTTTATACCTTCATCAATTCCCTAAAAGTTTTCTCTGATTTATTATACCAATTATCTTTACTGGCTTCCCATTCTACTAGCAAAGGAACATCGCCTTGCCAATCAAATCTTTTAGAGAGCATAATTTCATTAGTTAATTCCACTAGTTCAAATCTTTCCTCAGGGACACAATCAAATGTAATTGAGTCATGTATTTCCA
>Ga0315533_1001834_pt1 | contig 15563 bp, 14 predicted proteins | sample SalMarSW160130MG_FD_203081 | JGI IMG/M metagenome (GOLD analysis project Ga0315533, IMG submission 203081) | Salt marsh sediment microbial communities from the Plum Island Ecosystem LTER, Massachusetts, United States - Salt Marsh Sediment SW1601-30 ... | reverse complement strand
TATACAGAAAAAATAGATCCCCATTGGTGGAGAAAAGAGGGACATCTGCTTCTACCTCAAGATTTAAAGGAGGTGGTAAAACGGAATCCAGAAGTTCTCGTTATCGGCACAGGAGATCCTGGATTGATGAAAGTTCCAGCTACTACCCAACAATGGGTTCAGTCACGTGGGGTAGAAATAAGAGTACAACCTACCCAATCAGCCTGCCAAATCTATAACCAGCTCTGTAAAACGAAGAAAACAATTGCTGCTCTTCACTTAACTTGCTAACCCTGAAAAAACAATCTTCAGTGAAAAGGACTTCGGTTTTCTTGACCAAAATGGTCTTTTTTGTTATATTCATCAAGGAAAGTCAGCGAATAACTTTAACAGAACATTCCGAAACGCCTTTCACTCCTTTCACCTTCCTTATTAAACTTCAACCTAAATTAGAATTCAAAAAGAACATATAATCGAATAAAGGAGTTTGTTAATAAATAGAACCAAATGTATGTGTGTGCGAGCGTTCTTATCTTTCAGGGTATGCTCTAATAGTAACGGAAGAGATAACTATTACGGGATTTTCAGTGGAGTTGGATATGCTAGGCTTACCACTAAAAGAGGGAATAGACAAGTTGCCAAGGAACTGGAGAAAATATTAGCTGAAAGAGGACAAAAGAAGAAAATAACCCAGTTTATAAAGAAACTAGGGAAAGAGAAAGTGGTTTCTCTATGCTCTGCTGCCAATTTTATTCCGCCTATCAGTGGAAAAGAGTTGTTTTCTCTTGCCATTCGCTCCCAAGTGCCCAATATCGAATAAACCCCCTCCCTCCTCTTGCCACTTTCTAGTCAAAATCCCCTTGATCTTTTTTTTGAGATACTCTTGGTTTATCTCAAGGTTTGAGGTTCCTTCTTCATAATTACTTTACACTTCTTTCCTTGACAAACTCCTTCTTGTCCATTATTATAATATATCGAGCACAAAAGAATGAGAGATTCTGGATCTATATCTATCAAGGAAAAGGTTCTCATAGTCTGTCAGGTAATAGCTGGGGAAAAGATCCAGAGCATAACTAGAAAACACAGGATAAGTAGGCCTTCTATTTATGCTTGGACTAAAAAAGCTTTAGATACTCTGGAGCAAGCCCTAAAACCAGGGAAACGGGGCCCTAAGTTCAAAAAAGGCAGAGTCGATGTAAAAGATAAGGCCATTGAAAAACAAAAAGAGAAGATAGAGAAGTTAGTCAATATCATCAGCGAGAAAGAAAAGCAGATTAAAAGCTTAAGAGGGAGGATAAATCTTCAGAAAAATAGCCTTCCCCGTCCTTCAAGGTGCCCCCATTGTGGGTTTGAGAAGATTTATAGAAACGGTACCTATAAGATAAAGCCAGAAAGATTCCTTGAGCAGCTAAAAAAAGACAAAGAAATAGAGATAACAGTTCAGCAGTTCATCTGTCCTTACTGTAGAAGCTCCGTCTATACGCCAGAGAAAAAGAGAAAAATAGCTCTTTCTTAATGCCCACCGTGTTATAGGATTTAGCCCCTAAAGGAATTTTCAGACTAAAACAAACTCCTCGTAGTGTAAAATAATTACAAGTATTTAAGAATGCGTTCAAGGTAGAATAATCAATATCTCTTTTATTTCTCCTGAAAATACCTTTAGGCCAAAGTTTACTTTCAATTTTTCAGTTCACCCGCAAAGTACTTGACAAGCTAAAAAATTTTTGTATAATATATATAAGGTGAAATACTTTGTATGCAAAATCCATTAATGATAACAAGAGCTTAAAAATAGAGCACACTAATCTGGCCGAAAAGGTCTATCGTCGCATAATAGATGCTATTTTAGAAGGCACATTTAGTGCCGGGGAAAGATTGGTGTGTAATGATATTGCAAAGCACTTTGGGGTGAGTCGGACTCCAGTGCGAGAGGCTCTAGTTAGGTTGGAAAAAGAAGGGTTTATACATTCTGTTCCCAGAAGTGGTACGTATGTAAATAGTTTTACTCCTGGAGAGATGAAAGAGATTTATGAAATAAGAGAGGTTTTAGAGGGAGTAGCCGCTCGAATGGCTGCTATATCTCCAGATTCTGACCTTTTAGAAAAAATGCGTCAGGCATGCGAGGACTACAAATTAGGAATTGAACAAAAGAATGTGAATCTCTGTGTTGAGAGTGATTTACTGTTCCATAAATTATTAGTAAAAGCCAGTGATAGCAAAAGACTAGCAGGGATGTTAGAGGGCTTCCATATCCAAAGCATAAGTATTGCAAAAAGAGGAGCCAGTTACTGGACTTATGCTTCTACCTATCTTGATGAACATTGTAGTGTTCTTGATCTGATTTCTCAAAGAAAGGGTAGATTAGCTGAGAAAAAGATCCGGGAGCACATCCGGAAAGGGAAGGAAAGAACTTTAAAATAGTATTATTCCCCTTAAACCAAATTACGGAATTACAGGAATTTTTTGAAAATCTAACATTCAGGTGTGTGAAGTATTCGGCTCTTTGTCATAAAATTTTCTTTAAAAAGGGATAAGAGGGAGGAAAATCTGGCTGAAAGGAAGAAAAAAGCAGGGTAATATGTTTATCTTAAAAGATGGGTTGAAATTGCAAAAATTGGGTTAAAGTATCAAAGTACAGTAAGGATGAAAATCCATGAAATTGAGTCAATCTACTTTTGTTTATTTCAATTATCCTCTTAAAGAGGCTGTTACAAGAATTGCAGAAGCTGGTTATCAAGGGATTGAGGTCTGGGGAGGTAGACCACATGCTTATCGAAATGATTTAACGGAAGCTGAACTGAAGGATATACGTTCTCTAATAAAGGACAAAGGTGTAGAGGTATCTGCTTTCATTCCTGCCCAATTTAGATATCCTACTTCCTTAGTAAATCCTAAAGAGAAAATTAGAAAAGATAGTATTAATTATATTAAAGAGAGTTTTAATACAGCAATAGCTTTAGGAACACACAAAGTTACAGCATGTCCAGGCCATACTCTTTATGGTCAGTCTCTTGAGGATGCCTGGCAATTACTTAAAGAAAGTTTGGAGGCATTGCTTGAGCATGCTCAAAAGTACGGTATAACTTTATTATTAGAACCTGCTCATAGAATGGAAACCGACCTGGTAATCACGGTGGATGATGCCTTAAAAATAATAAAGGAAATAAGAAACAACAGAATAGGAATTGTATTGGACACAGGTCATGCTGCTATTAACAAGGAATCTTTGAAAGATTGTGTGAAAAAGCTTAATGAATCTAAATTTATCTTTCATATTCATATTGATGATAACAATGGATTAGTGGATGAACACCTTATCCCAGGACGCGGAAAAATAAAGTTCACACCCTTTCTAAAAGAGTTAAAAAAGGTTAATTATCAAGGTTTTTTAACAGTAGAATTAGGTTTCCAATATATAATGGATCCAGATTCCGCTGTCTATGAGAGTAGAGATTTTCTTCTTCATGAGGTGCAGAAGGTCGGATAAGTCTTTCAAAACTTCTAAAAGATGAAATAGCAAGGGAAAGGAGGTGAAAAAGTCACTACTTAATTTATCAAGTTAAAACTATTTAGGAGGGAAAAATGAAGAGAATGAAGACAGTTTTAATTTTAGGGTTAGTAATGGGAATGTTGTTTGTTAATGGACAAAGTTTATTTGCGGCAAAAAAAAATATAGAATTGACTTATTGGACATCAATGGGCCAGCATCCTAAATTTAATAAATGGATGGAGGATTTAGGTAAAGAACTTACAAAAACTTATCCTTATGTAAAAGGTGTCAAGATAATTGCAGTACCGTATGAGGGGTATGAAGCAAAATACTTAAGTGCTATGGAGGGTAAAGTTGGAGCACCAGATATGTTCAATGGAATGGTATATGATTGGGCGGGTGCTCATGACTTTTGTGATTCTATGCCTGAGTATCTTGTGAAAAATATTGAAGAGCATACAGTGCCTGCAGTGAGAAAACTAGGGGTTTGGGATGGGAAAATGTATGGTGTTCCAGGATCTACAGCAACAGGTTCAAGCTTTATGATGCTATATATAAACACAGATATGTTAGAGGAAGCTGGAATGGATCCTAATAATTATCCAGAAACTATAGATGAACTCCTAGATTTTGCCAAGAAGCTTACTAAACGTGATGCTAGTGGTAAAGTAGTGCGCGCAGGATACGCAATCCGGTATTCTGGAAACCCTACGGGAATTACGGAAAAGTTTTTACCTTTCCTCCACACTTTTGGTGGAAGAATGATGAGCCCTGACCGAAAAAGAGCTTCAGGATACATAAACAGTTCTGAATCAGTGGAAGCATTACAGTTTTTTACAGATTTAGTGAATAAATACAGAGTTTCAAGCTTAGAAATAGGTTCTCCTGCAGCATCTTTTGGTCATAAGTTGGCTGCGATGATATTCAGAGAGGGATGGGTTGTAGGATGGTTGCGAGATAACGCTCCTAATCTCCGTTACAAAATTTATCCTCTTCCCACCTACAGGGAAAAAGTAGGAGTTGGGGCTTTGTTCACTTGGACCGATCTCGTATATAAATATGGTCCCAATAAGGAAGAATCCTGGAAATATCTGGAATTAGTTTGGAATAACTGTTTAGGTGGAGTTATTATTGATGGAGGTGCTCCTCCCCCTTGGAAAGAAGATTTAAATTGCTCCTACATGATTAATCGTCCAGATAGAGAGGCAACTACTGAGATGATGAGTCGTGCTTCTTCTCCAAATTATGGCTATATCGGAGCTCATCTTACTGAAGTTGCAAGTATAATGGCGGACGCGATTGGGGACTCTCTTTACCTGAAGAAAACCCCTAAGACGGCCTTAGATGAGGCCGCAGTGAAAGTCGATGCTCTTCTCATGGAATAGCTAATTTCACTGCTTATCACCGGGAGAAAGAGATTAATCTCTTTCTCCCGGTATGTATTGGTCTTGTAGAAAAAGGAGTATGATGGGTGAAAATAATTGATTTTATCAGAGGGAGAACATTTTATGAGCGGAAAGAACGTAGTGGGATTTTTTTTGTGTCCATCGCCTTTATATATTTTGTAACAATATATTATTATCCACTTATTCAATCTTTCCTTTTTTCCTTTTTTACTGGTCCCTCCTCCCAAAATAGAAAATACGTAGGTTTAGCAACATACAAGAAAGTTCTATCTGATCCATTATTTCTATTGAGCGTAAAGAACACTTTTTATTTTGTTATTTTAGCAGTACCTACTACTATAGTTTTAGCATTAATAATAGCGACATTTCTTAATTATGTTTTAAATAAAAAATTGAGAGATATACTTAGCTTTATGTTTTTTTCACCTTTGATGATCTCTTTTGTCGCTGCAGCTCTTATCTGGGAATGGATTTATCACCCCATATATGGCCTATTGAACAACCTGTTTTTATTTATAGGTTTACCCTCTCAAGGATGGTTATTCAATGCTTCTCAAGCAATGCCATCCATAGCAATAATGCAAATTTGGTTGAGGTTAGGATTTGACATAATGATATTTCTTTCTGCATTGCAAGCTATCCCAGGGGAATATTATGAAGCAGCAAGTATTGATGGAGCTAGCGGATTTTCCTGTTTTAAACATATAACTCTTCCCTTGTTAAATCCGCAAATTGTTTTTGTCAGTATAATTGAATTAATTTTTGGTTTTCAAGTTTTTGACTTAGTATATACTGCTACTCACGGTGGACCAACAAACGTTACCAGAGTAATTATATTGCACCTGTATGAGACAGCTTTTAAATGGTATAGATTTGGAGAGGCTTCAGTTGTTGCTGTTTTCTTTTTCCTGTTTCTTTTATCAATAAGTATTCTTCAATGGAAATTCAGAAGGACTACAACATACTGATTTTTCTTGTTTTAAAAGGAAGTGAAATAATGAATAAAGTATTAAAAGTATGCTTGTGTTTTTTTCTCATATTCTTAGCTCTAATAATTTTTGTACCTCTGATTTGGACTTTATCCACTTCTTTTAAGACCCCTGAGGAGATAACCTCGCTTCCCATAACGTTTTTACCTAAAAATATTTTTAATCTTGACAATTACATCCATATATTTGCCTATTCTGCATTTGGCCGTTATTTATTGAATTCCTTTATTGTCTCGGGAATTACTGTAGTTGTTAGTTTAATTGTAGCTTCACTAGCAGGTTTTGGTTTTGCTAAATATAATTTTCCTGGCAAAGACATAGTTTTCTTTGCTATTTTAGCGATCTTAATGGTGCCTTTTCAGGCGATTACAGTACCTCTTTATTTATGGAGTATCCGTTTTAGGTTAATAGATACTTATCAGGGACTTGCTATGCCGGGTCTTGTTAGTGCATTTGGTATATTTTTGATGAGAGGAGCAATTGAATCAATTCCTAATGATTATTTAGATGCTGCCAGGATAGATGGTGCTTCTGAATTGAGAATCTACTGGAGAATAATTCTTCCCAGTGTTAAAGGATCATTGGCTGCTTTAGCAATAATTAAATTTTTGTGGACATGGACAAGTTTTTTCTGGCCCCTTATTATTACTAGTACGGATAAAGTAAAAGTTGTAACCTTAGGATTAGCAGATTATACCAATATGTATTTTGTAGAATATAATTTTGCTATGGCTGCTTCAATTATTAGTATTATTCCCCTAATGGTAATTTTTATTTTCTTTCAAAAATGGGTAGTAAAAGCTATGATTTTAAGCGGGATGAAAGGTTAACTCAAAATATTAAGAAGGAGACAATTCAATGGAATGGGAAGAAATGACTACTTTGGAGTTAAAAAAGTATGCGAAAAAAGAAAGTGCTGTAGCTATAGTTCCTGTAGGTTGCCTTGAAGCTCATGGTCCTCATTTACCTTTAGGTACAGATGTATTACTGGTAGAAAAAATTGCTTTGTTAGCTGCTGAGCGAGAGGAAGTGGTAGTGTTACCTACATTGTCCTATACTTGGACATCAGTGCATACAGGACATAGTGGGGCAATTGATATGAAAGCAGAGGTATTGTTAGCCTTTTGGGAGAATATTTTTGATGAGATAGCAAGGAATGGATTTAAGAAGATAATTTTATTAAATGGCCATGGAGGTAACAAGGGTATCTTATGGGTTTTTATAAGGGAATTTGCTTTAAAAAATAAAGATTATACGATTTATTATCATAATTATTTTTCATCTAAGGAGGTGGATAACCTTATTACAAAATTAAGAATGGATTCTATGGAGCATGCTGACGAAGTAGAAACAAGTTCTATGTTGTATTTGTATCCTGAGTTATGTCATATGGACAGAGCTCCTAAAACTCGAGTAGATAAAATTAAAGATTTTGATGTTGAACCAGCTATTGTTGGTTTTGAATGGGCTACTAACTGGACTAAATGGCATAATGCAACCGGTGCTCCCTATAAAGCTACAGCTGAAAAAGGGGAAAAATTGGTTGAGCTTTATGTAAAAATCCTTATAGGGCTTATTAAAAAGGTAAAAGCAGATAATAGAGTATTAGATAGAAAGAAAAAATTTCATCGGGATGCCAGTGGTTAGAAGAATAGCTTTATTTTCTAAAAGGTTAAGGAAAAACTAAGAAATTTGATTTTGGAAGAAAGAGTAAAAATGAATTCAGAGGAAAGAGTGTTTACTGCTTTAAACCTTAAAGAACCTGATAGAGTACCTATCTTTGAGTGGGAGATTGATCCAAAAATAATTAATAAAATTTGTAAAGGCTGCTCTTTAGCTGATTTTGTAGAAAAATTTGATTTAGATGGTGTTTATATTGACTTAGATTATCACAATAAGAGATTAAATGAGGATACTATAGTAGACGAATGGGGAGTAACCCGTAAAGGCTTAGATGAGATGAACACTTATCCTGTTGGGCATCCTATAAAATCTGAAAAAGATTTTGATAACTTTACTCCTCCAGACCCTTTTGCTGATTATAGGTTTAATACTTTAATTAAGATAGTAAAAAGATTTAAAGGCGAAAAAGCAATAATAGTGCATTTAAATGATGTTTTTTCAATTCCAAGGGATTTAAGAGGTATGGCTAACTTCTTAATGGATTATTATCTTAATCCCAACTTAGCTAAGAGATTAATAGATTTCTCGCTTGATTACAATATTAAAGCAGCCGAAGTAGCTATTAACTTAGGAACAGATATAATTATGTTAGGAGATGATTATGCATCTAACACAGGGCCCCTTGTGTCCCCTGCTCATTTTAAGGAATTTATATTGCCAGGTTTAACCAGGATCGTTAAAAAGATCAAAGATAAAGGAGGCTACGTTATCAAACATACTGATGGGGATATTACATCAATAATTGATATAATAATTGAGACAGGTGTTGATGGTATAGATCCTGTTGATCCTCAAGCTGGAATGGACATTGAAGAAATTAAGAAAAGATATGGGCATAAAGTGTGTATTAAAGGAAATGTAAATTGCGGTTATACCTTGAGTAATGGGTCAGATGAAGAAGTAGTGAGAGAAGTTAAAAAGTGCATCTCTAAAGCTGCTCGAGGTGGAGGATACATATTATCTTCAAGCAATAGTATCCATTCAAAGGTAAATCCAAGAAATTTTTTGACAATGATTCGGGCAGCCAAAGAATTTGGTAAATATCCTATAACGACATGAAAATTAATGTCACATAGTAATACTATCAGTCATTTTTATAAAAAGAGACAAAGATGAAGGAAAATAAATGAATTCAAGAGAACGTGTATTGAGAACGATTGGATATAAGGAAGCGGATAGAGTTCCCCTTTATGGTGATTTTCATCCTATAGTTTGGAAGAGATTAAAGAAATATTATGAAACTAATGATGATGAAGTAGTGAGAGATAACTTAGGAATAGATTTTAGAATGGTTTTTGTGGATCCTTCGTTAGAATTTAAGAAAAGAGCCATACCTTCTCCTGTAGATCTTTGGGATATTGGAGAAGGGAAAGATAACTGGACAATCTGTCTTCCCGATAATGTTTTTGAAGATGAATGGGGAGTAAGGCGACAACCAACCAGCTCAGGAGAGGTTTGGAGGTATGTGCGTCATCCTCTTTCAAAAGTTCAGTCACTTAATGAATATATTTTTCCCGATATTAAATCACCAGGCCGTTTTGATGAAGCAAGAAAGCAAATAACGATGTATAAACATGAATATATAATAAGTTCAGAAATGTGGAACTTTTTTAAGCACGCATGGGAACTTAGAGGCTTTGAGAATTTTCTTAGTGATCTTTATACAAATTCAAGTTTTGTAAACGAGATTTTAGATAGGTTACTGGAATTTAAAATTAAACAAGCGAGGGAACTTGCAGAAATTGGTGTGGACATAATTGAGGTTGCCGGTGATATCGGAATGCAGAATTCGATGATGCTTTCTCCTAAATTATGGAGAAAATACTTTAAGCCTAGATTAAGGGAGTTAGTTCAGGAAACCAAAAGAATAAGAGATGATGTATATTTCTTATTTCATAGCGATGGCTATATAAAACCAGTAATATCAGATATTATTGAAATAAGTTTTGACATCTTGGATCCAATTCAACCAGAGTGTATGGATCCTATAGAAATTAAAAAGCTTTATGGAGATAAGATTACTCTACGCGGGACGATTTCCATGCAGAAGACTATGCCATTTGGGAAAGTAGAAGATGTAAAAAAGGAGGTTATCAGTAGAATGGAAAATTGCGGCAAAGGAAGTGGATTTATCTTAGCTCCATCAAACACGGTTATGCCGGATGATCCAATTGAAAATATACTTACCCTATATGAAACAGCAAAGGGATTTAATACAATATAATATTAGAGGAGCCAGAATTTAATGGCTTATACAATACTGCAAAGAAACCATCGATGACTTCTGAAGATCTGAGATTTAGGAGAGGCAAAAATTGGTTAAGATTAATTACGGAAGCAAGTTACTCACTTTAGATATCCCCATAGAAAGGATTTGTTTTAATCTTTCTCCCAGAAAAGTTAACAAAGCAGATAATCCTAAAGCAATGGTTTTGCATTCGATAAGGAATCCAATAGGTTCTTCCCCCTTGCTAGATATAGCAAAGTTGGCCCAGAGAGTGGTAATTATTGCCGATGATAACACTCGAGAAACTCCCGTGCAACTGATTATACCTGTTTTATTAGACGAGCTCAATAGAGGAACAATCAAGGACAATCAGATCAAGGTAATAATTGCCGGGGGGTCTCACCGACTAATGACTGAAGGGGAGATAAAAGAAAAATTTGGACCAGAAATTTTATCCCGGGTACAAGTTGTTACCCACAAATATGCCAACAAAGATAAATTATTAGATTTTGGAACTACAGAGAAAGGCACCAGAATTTGGATTAATAAAGAAGTAATTGGGGCAGACTTGCGGATAGGAGTGGGGAGCATATTGCCACATCTTCCAGCTGGATGGGCAGGAGGAGCCAAAATAGTTTTACCTGGAATTGCGGGTAAGGAGTCTGTTGATCAATTACATCTTTTAGGAGTATCCGATCCTCAAATAAAGTTAGGGAAAGTGGAAACTTCTTTTCGCAAGGAAATAGAGGAGTTTGCCGAAAAAATACGCCTGCATTTTATTGTAAATAGTATCTATGATGAAGATGGAGATTTAGTGGAAGTAGTGGCCGGTCATTTCAGAAAGGCTCACCGAAGAGGAATTGAGTTTGCAAGGACTGTTTATGAAGTCAAATGCGAAGAGCCTGCAGACATTACCATATCCAGTACCTATCCAGTCGACTATGATTTTTTCCAGGCGGACAAGGGGATATTCTCCGCAGTATTAGCTACCAAACCAGGGGGAGAGGTGATACTGGTATCTCCCTGCCATGAGGGATTCAGTCCTTCTCACGAAGTTCAGTTCAGCACGATGGCGGGTATGGAAAGTTCTCAGATTATTGAAGAATGCAAGAAGGGAGGTGTAGAGGATGTAATGGGAGCAAGTGAAGTCGTGATGATAAACTCTGTGAAGGAAAAATGTGATATTACCGTGGTTACCGAGGGTCTTAAAAAAGATCAGGTGGAGAAAATGGGATGTAGATATGTAGAGCCTTCTTTACTGCAGGAATATCTAAAAAGTAAACTAAAAGCGAAGCCAAATTGCAAAGTAGGGGTTATACATCATAGTGCACAGATTTTTCCACGAGTAATGCCAAAAGAGAGAGTAAATGTTTGAGTCGTATATTAAAATGTTATCTCAGAAAGACTTAAACTCCATTAATAGTTGGGCATAAGGCTAAGGAAATAAGAAGAATCGTTAAGGAAGCTGATGAAAACTTGCCTGATTTTGCAAAAATCACTTAAAGGAGGAGTATGATGAAAATAGCCTGTGGTTACACCATTCCCATTACAAAATACGGACTTCCTCCCAGCTCAAAGGATAATCTTAAGGCAATGCAGGAGATGAGAGAAGCTGGATTTCAGGCTGCGGAGATGGAACTTTTTGCAGGAAAGATGGATGATTATACTAGAGATTTTGGCCAGTTGAAAAAAACTTTGACAGAGTTAGATTTAAAGATATGCTGTGTGATGGCTGTAGTGGAAAATATGTTTACCCTGGATAGAGAAAAGAAGAATAAAGAAATAGAGAGCTTCAAACAGATAGCTGATATGACGAGAGAACTTGGAAATCCGTTTCTCTCTCTATGTGCCTATCTTCCTCCGGAAATTGAGCCAATAAAAGGAACCGAACTTTACACCGGAGGCCCCCCTACACAGATAAAGCTTGCTGAGAATTTTTCTTGGCCAGAATTTTGGAAGAATGTAGTTGAGCAGTTTAGCAAGTGCGCTGATATTGCAAAAGAGAGGAAACTTCAACTTCTAATAGAGACAAGAGCCCAGGATTTTATGTCTGCTACCGATATCATAAATCTTATCCATGACTCAGACCGGAATAACACCGGAGTTATCCTGGATGTCGCTCATCTTCACGCCAAAAAAGAGTTTCTGGAACTAATCATAGCAAAAATGGGAGATTTAATAAAACATGTGCACCTTGCAGATAATGATGGAACTCAGGCCTATCATTATCCACCAGGTAGAGGAAACATTAATTTTGAGAAGCTCATCAAAGCATTAAAGAAGATAGACTACGATGGTTATCTTGTTATAGATATTGCGGGTATAGATAATATATTAGAGGAAGCCATTAAAGCTAAGAGGTATTTCGAGGAGTGCCTAAATAAAATTTAAGGAGGTGGGAGAAATGTAGCTACTTAACTCATGTTTAGCAAGGATTGAGTTAGGGGAAGGGTAATAATTTATTAAAAGGGACAAGAAAGAAAAATAAAAAAGGAGAAAAAGATGTTTAAAAAATGTATAACAAGTATAATTGTTGCGTGTATAATTATTTCCCTCGTGGCTATAAATGGTGTTGCAGGAGAAAAAGGAAAGGAAAATCTTGTCTACTGGTCTTTGGAGGTAGGTAATTACCCTCAGGAAATTCCTTGGTTCTATGGAAAGCTAAAAGTGTTCCAAAAAGAGCATCCTAATGTACATATAGATTTTATTGAAATACCTTATGAGTCAGCTGATGCAAAAATGGTAGCTGCCTTTGCTGGAAGAACAGGTGCACCTGATATATTTGTAGGAAAAACACCTTATTATGCTGGTGGTTTGCACGTTGCTGCTCCCTTTCCACCTGACTTACAGAGATATTGTGAGAAGAGTATCAACTCTAAAATAGCGGAATTCGTAAAATATGAAGGAAAGTTCTATGCGTGGCCGCTAGAAACAGATCTTGGGATGATGCTCTATATCAATGAAGATATGTTCAAAAAGGCAGGGCTAGATCCAGAAAAACCACCAAAGACTACGGATGAGCTTGCAGAATATGCGAAAAAGCTGACCGTTAGGGATGAAGCTGGTAGGATAAGACAGGGGGGATTCGTAGTTAGATATTTGGGAAATCCTAGGGGGATCGCTGATAAGTGGCTTCCCTTTCTTCATGCTTGGAATGGTAGACTGTATGGTCCTGAGGGAAAGAAAGCTTCAGGTTACCTGAATAGCCCAGAGGCAGTTGAAGCATTACAATTCTACGGTGATCTAGTGAACAAATATAAGGTAGCTAGCATAACTGCCAAGAAACCATTAGAAGCATTTGGTGGCGGCTTTGCAGCTATGTTCTTCAGAGAACAATGGGCTGTTGGATGGTTGAGAGACCACGCTCCACAGATAAATTACAAAATATACCCTTTGCCAATTAAGGTAAGATATCCAGGGATAAGTCTTCTCTTCACACAGGCTGAGATGGGGTATAAATTTAGTCCCCATAAGGATTCAATTTGGGAGTGGATGAAATTCATTTATAGCGAGGAAATAGATATGGAGAGAGCAAAATTACAAGGTACTTTACCTGTGTGCATGAAGAACTGGGAAAAACCCTATATTACCGAACGTCCAGATTACGAGGTCTGCAAGGTAATACTTGAGAGCCCAGTTAGTCCCTATTATGGGGATCCATACATAAATGAAATAGCTTTCAGAGTAGGCGAAGCAGTGACAGAGGTGCTTTTTGGAAAGAAAACAGCTAAAGAAGCTCTGGATAGTGCAGCTCCAGATGTTGACGAGATACTGGCCAAAAAATTTCTATAGTATAGTTTTAAATAGAATCTCTTTCTCCATAGGGAAAAACTGCAAGTAGGGCTATTCATAAAACATGGGGGGGGGCTTCCCCCCATGTTTTATGATAAATGGAAAAACTCAATAACGTTAGCTAGGAGAATTGTCTAAGGTTAGCAATATCATTTAGCTGCTACTCTTTCTCAAAAATATACGTTGTATAGTCTCTCCTTGATAAAGTAAGACAATCTTGGGAAAAGGAAATTAGAAATGTCGAGATGAAGTTATTATAAATGCGTATCATGCGCTCTAACGGAGGCAATTAAAAAGAGAATGAATAAAATGAACAAAGTTATAGAGAAAATATGTGGGAAGACGGTAAAACAGCGACAAACTCGCATCGCCTATATTTTCTTGACCCCTTGTATAGTATTTTTTGGTATTACCTTTGTCTATCCATTAATACAGGCCGGAACCTTAAGCTTTTTTAGAGTATCTGTAGGGGGAGAACTAGCAAAATTTGTTGGTCTAGAGCAATACAAAAAAATTTTGTACGATGATTTATTTTGGTATTCTATGAGAAATACTTTGTACTTTTCGGTTTTAAGTGTCCCGCCTACAATAATTTTAGCTCTGGTTGCGGCTTTGTTATTAAGTTCTACAACTAAAGTTATTTTAAGAGGATTTTTTAGGTCAATATATTTTCTACCCATAACGTGCTCGTTTGTAGCGGTGGCCTTTGTATGGCAGTATCTGTACCAACCAGACTACGGCTGGATTAATGAAATATTTATAAAAGTGGGTTTACCTTTTCAAATGTGGTTAAATAGTCCAACACAAGTGTTACCTTCTTTGGCCATTACAAACATCTGGATGAGATTAGGCTTTGATATGGTGATATTCATAGCAGGCCTAGAAAGTATTCCTTTAGAATATTATGAAGCAGCCATAATTGATGGAGCAAGCAAATTTCAACGTTTTAAGGATATAACTCTACCTTTATTAAACCCTCAAATTTTAATTATTTCTGTATTAGAGATAATAAATGTTCTTAAAACTTTTGATCTTCCTTTTGTTGCAACATCAGGAGGACCTGCAAATAGTAGCAGAGTAGTAGTAATGCATATTTATGACTTGGCTTTTAAATGGAATGAAATAGGGGCAGGTTCAGTTGCAGCGCTATTTTTATTTACATTAATTATGGTAGTGACTCTCTTGCAGTGGAAAGTTTTTCGCAAACCTGTAGAGTACTAAAGAATTACTGAGTTGTGAACTTTAGGTAGCAATGTAACATTAAAGGAAAAAGCAAAGAGATTATTAGACGGCTAACATACAATCTAATTCAATAAAAAATGGAAAGACGATTTTTTAAAAGGCTCACAGCATTTAATGTATTTACTCATTTCCTGGTCATATTGGGAGCAATAGTGATGTTTCTGCCGTTTCTTTGTATGGTGTTGACAACATTAAAGGAACCTCTCGAAATATACCAATTGCCTATGCGATGGTTACCCGATAATATTTTCTATTTTAAAAATTATGTTGCGGTTCTTGTAGAGCGACCTTTTACTAGATACATCTTAAATAGTTTCATTGTTGCTGGAGGCTGTACCGGAGTTAGTTTATTTATATCTTCTTTAGCAGGTTATACCTTTGCTAAATTTGAGTTTCCAGCGAAAGAAAAAATTTTCTTTATAATCTTAGGTGCTTATATGATACCTTTTGAGGTGCTTCTAATTCCATTATACCTGATGTTCAATTCGCTGGGTTTAATCAATACTTATATTGGCTTAATGGGACCTGGTCTTATCAGTGCTTTTGGAGTTTTTCTTATGAGACAATTCATAGAGACAATACCTAACGATTATATAGACGCTGCAAGACTTGATGGTCTTTCTGAATTTGGTATATATTTAAAAATAATTCTTCCTCTTGCTAAACCAGCATTAGCCACGCTGGGGATAATTAAGTTTCTATGGTCTTGGACTGAGTTTTTGTGGCCACTGGTAGTGGTAAGAGATGTATCAATG
>Ga0315533_1001830_pt1 | contig 15579 bp, 16 predicted proteins | sample SalMarSW160130MG_FD_203081 | JGI IMG/M metagenome (GOLD analysis project Ga0315533, IMG submission 203081) | Salt marsh sediment microbial communities from the Plum Island Ecosystem LTER, Massachusetts, United States - Salt Marsh Sediment SW1601-30 ... | reverse complement strand
TGCCGTCTTTAACACCACCCGAGCCGAGCACCTGCTGGAAAGGATGCTGGAAACCTGATCTGATGAGCCCTTACCAACCTTGTCCGTCCCAGCATTGACTCATCTACGCGTATGCCTGTGGTTCCTAAAATCTTGAATTCAATAATATCCATAGTAAAAGTAGGTTTCCATTTACATAATTGGATCTAAAAAAAGGGGACGAAACTAGATATGTGATGACAAGTGTCGGATGATATCTACGCTGCCGATAGGGTTCGCCCCCCGGCACCAAAAAACCATATGCGCGGCAATGAATTATTAGTTCCCGATCAGATACTTGACGCCACAGGTAATAGGCATGGATGAATATTCTCGGCTCCTGGCAAAATTTGTGGTCGACTTCCAGTATGAAGACCTTAAACCTGATGTAATTGAGAAAACGAAGATGCATTTCCTCGACTCTCTCGGTAACATTCTTGGAGCCATTGAGATGCCTTGGTCCCAGATGGTAGTCGAAGTAGTAAGGCAGATGAAAGGATCGCTCCAGTCCACTGTGATGGGCGTCAAAGGGAAGTACCCCATGATTATGGCTGCACTGGCAAACGGTACCATGGCTCACGGCATAGATGCGGATGATTCCGGAGCCAGGCCGAGTTGGGCACACCCAGGGTCATGCATAATCCCGGCGGCCTACGCCGCCGCGGAGGCTGAACAGGTCACCGGGAAGGAGCTGGTCACCGCGATACTGGCGGGATACGAGGTTAACTGCCGTGTAGACTCCTCTGTTTACCCCGGCCTTAGAGACCGAGGGTTCCACGCGACAGGCGTAGTCGGAGCCATCGGTGCGGCTGTCGCCGCTGGAAAGATACTTGGTTTAAACGAGGAACAGATGGTGAACGCCTTCGGTCTCGCCGGTACTCAGGCGTCCGGCCTCGATGAATGGTTAACCACGGGCGACATGAGTAAGAGATTACACGCAGGCAAGGCAGCCATGAACGGCGTTCTCTCGGCGCTCTTGGCACGGGAAGGCTACACAGGGCCTTCAACCGTCTTCGAGGGAAAATATGGCCTGCTCGCGACTCATGCAGAGAGCTATGATCTCTCACGGTTGACGGAGGGGCTAGGGACAGAGTTCAAGATGCTGGGATGCAAGTTCAAACCCTACGCGTGCTGCCACGAGATATGTCCACCCATCCGAATGGCTCTTCAAGCCCAGAAAGAGCATGGGATTAGACCTGAGGACGTCGAGAAGATACGTATCGGTCTAAACCACATAACGGCTGAAAACCAGCTGAAGGTGGCGGAGACCCCGCTACACGCCCAGAACCACGCAGCGGTTGCCGTCGCCATCGCCCTCGTTCAGGGTAAGGTATTCATGAAGGAGTTCTTCGAGTGCTACGACGATCCCAAGGTAATCGAGCTTGGCCAGAAATGCGAAGTTTACAGTGACCCAGAGATAAACAAAGCGTTTCCAACGAAGATCGGGACAAGACTGGACATCATAACCAAGGACAACCAGTATTCTATGTTTGAGGAAGATAAGCCACCCATCCCCAACAGCTTCATCAAAGAGAAATTTGCCGCGTTGGCGTCTTCGCAGCTATCTGAGGAGAACATAAAAAAAGTTGTTCATATTGTTGATAGATTGGAGAACCTAAAAAAAATAGTTCAACTATCAGACCTTATTTCATAATTTTTATACATAATTCATAGCTTGCATTAGGATGTTTAGATGATTAGAAAAATAAGGTGTCGGGAGATAGGCACCACGCCAAGGTTTGAAGGCAGTTAAGCGCTAAAATATTGTTCATATTTTTTCAGGTATCGCTGAACGTCAAATATTTGGTGCAAGCGGACGCAAACGCATAGGCTTAAGAGGATTAAAATATCCTTCGAAGTAAGTGATGAAAGAGCGAAGATGTCTGTCGAATGTAAAGTAGAGGCGATAACACGGAAAACCGTCATCGGGAAGACCGTCATCAACGGAGAAAGCGATTCTAACGCCGGAGCCATAGCACTGGGCGGGTTCATAGTGGCCGTTGATCCCTCCTCAACGGCTGACTCGGCCCCCATCTTTCGGAGAGGCATAGAGGAACACTTCAAGTTACCGACGAGATACCTGCTCGTCACACACTACCACGGAGACCACACCCAGGGAATAGGGGCGTTCCGAGACACCGTCGTGGTCGGCGCGAGACAGCTCCACGATCAGATGATGAGAGACGGTAAACCTTTTCCACCAGAGCTGATGTTCACCGATAAGCTGATCATCGAAGACGGCGGCTCCCGGGTAGAGTTACATTACGCCGGCGGCCACACCGCCTGCTCAGCCATAGCTTACTTCCCCGAAGAGAGAGTCATCTTCCTCGGCGACACGCTCTTCGCAGACGAGTTCCCGTGGGCCGGCGACCCCAGCTGTAACCCCGATCAATGGATCGCCTTCTTCGAGAAGACCCTGAGGCTCGACTTCGACCACGTCGTCCCAGGTCACGGCCCGTTGTGCGGCAAGGAGGAGGTCAGGAGGCAGCTCCGCTTCTTGAAGGAGCTTCGAGAGAACACCCTCAAGGCCGTTGAGATGAACGCGGGTCCGGCTCAGATAGAGGTGCCCATGATCTATGATAAGGTGCCTGAGTCGAGGGACACCAGGACGCTGCGACACTTCTATGATTTCTACTCAAAGAAAAAAGGTTAGATCATGTTTTATTGGGAAAACCGGGTGATACTGTATGCCTGAATACAAGGTTAAGATTACGGTCGTGAAAAACTTCAGCCCTGAAGACGTTTTCGGCGAGAAATTTCATAGACCCTCCGGCAGGGAAATCGAGAAATGTGACCTAGAGGAAGGAGACGCCTTCATCGTCACCGACGGTAACATGCCTGACGGTTTCTGTCACCACGCCTGGTTCGGCATGTACCCGAAGGTCACCTTCATCCGTTACGGCGGCGAATTCGATGACTGGGCCGGGAAAGGCGTAGACTATGTCTGCTGCCCCGACGGCATCCGCCCCGTCGTCTTCAAGCTAGAGAGGGTAGAGGATTAAGACACGAACAATGGGGATGAAAAATGACGAAGGTCAAGATAACCGTCGTGAAACGTTTTGGGCCGGAGGATGTCTTTGGCCCAAACCATGATGTAAGGAGTCTTTCTGGTAAGCCTATCACTAAATGTACGTTGTTTGAGGAGGGCGCCGAGTTCATCGTGGATAACATTGAACGTATTCCCGACGGCTTCTGCGGATGGGCGTGGCGTGACATCTACAAGGACCTCTCGGTCCTCTTCTTCGACGGTAACTTCTATCGTCCAGAGAAGGGAATGGCCTATGTTTCCTGTACGGACGGCCGTAAACCGGTGGTTTTCAAGTTAGAGCGAGTAGAGGAATAAACAATCGACTGTTGGTGCCGTTTTTTATTTATCATTCGATCAAGGAGATGTAGGTCCACCCCGCGCTCCCGCTGTCGCCGCCCTCAAGCATCTTCGTGGTGAGGATCACGTCGTCGAACTCCACGAAGCTGACTCCCCCGTAGCTGACCCTGCCGTAGGCGGAGTCGTCCAATACCTGCCCCGTGGTGTACTCAGTGGTTCTGCCGACCTTGTGGATCTGGTCGCCCACCGTCACGGGCGCGATCTCTTTGTCCACGGGGCTCCAGCCAGCCGCCTCGATGTGCTCAGCCTTACATAAGAAGCTGGCCTGATCGCTTCCCGCGAAGCCGAGCCCCACGAAGCCCTCGCATTCTTCGGCTGTGTGTAGCCTGATCTCGTGGTCGACTGTCGGCTCAGCAACCCCGAAATCGATCCTGGCCTTCTCGACAAGGGAGAGCTCGAACCGGGTCCTTCTGCCGAGGAGGGAGCTGACGCCGTTCAACACGTCGGCGACCGCGTTGGACAGGGTGCACATGCTTCCTCCGAGGGGCTGGTGCCAGAGGTACGTGCCTACCACGTCCTCTGGGACCCTGCCATGGTCGGCACGACCAGGCTGAACGATGCGCTTCTCCTCCGAGGATGGAGTCAAGGGGTCGTCGGCGAAGACGTGGGCGTTGCTGCCGAGCGCCACCTTCCCCCCTGCGTCCTCGAAGAACCACCCCAGGGTGCCCGCCGTTATCGCCCAGTTACCTATGCTTACCCCCGCGACGAGTGGGCGTATCCTCGTCACGTGGGCCTGAGGGTGGGCGTCGAGGGCCTTCATCTCCCCCACCTCGACCACGTCGGTGGGGACTCCATCGATCTCCCCCGGTATCAGGTCCCTGAGGCTGAGGGACGAGAAATCCACCTTCTGGGAGACGTAGATCCTTATCACCTCCTCCTCCACCTCCTCTCCGTCTTTGATGCGCTTCCTCAGCTTCTTCGAGTAGCCGACCACGTTCCTCTTGCCCCTTATCTGAGGCCATATGCTATCTAGATGCATCTCATGATCCTGTTTGGAAGGGCAATCAAAATCTGTTGTGGTCTCAGTTGCTCTGACAGAGGTGAGGATTGATCAAGGGGCGGGGGATGACTCCTACTAGAGTTGGAACTTCCCCCATCATGGCTGTGCATGCGTAAACATGCAAAACGGTTATTACATACGGCTATATCTGGAACATGGCGGTGCGGTGCCTTAGAGAATAGAATCTATCCTGAACCCGCGCTTCCACCAAACCGGAGGCGCGCATAGTCTCCCCATTTCTTTACATTATCAATAACTTAGGTTTGAAGATAAAATCATCATAAGAGAAGATTTGCGGTAGATGTGTCAGCTGGACGTGCCTAAAGGGCTAGTTCTTCTCCTTCCTTCATCACGACTACCTTGAGGCCCGATCTGGCCTCCACCTTCTTCTTGAACTCCATGGGGTCGGAGTCCCTCCAGTGCATGGGCATGACCATCTCCGGCTCGATCCCTATCGCCGCCTCCACCGCCTCGTCCACGTCCATCACCGCCCGCCCCATTATCGGCAGCAGGGCCAAGGTAATGCCCCCCAGCTCTTTCATCGACGGCAGGTAGTCCGAGTCCCCAGCGTGGTAGACCCTCTTCCCCTCTGACTCAACGATGAAGCCGACCTGGGTCCCCTCTGGGTGGTAGGGGACGCCGGGGGACCTGAACCTCTTGGTGTTGTACGCCTCGACGGCGTGGACCGTTACCCCGTCTATGTCTTCGCTGTCGCCGGGCGCCATGGTCAGCACGTTGCCCTCTGGGATGCCTTCGGCGCAGTGGTCGCTGGTGAGGATCATCGTATCCGGCTCCCGTATCATCGACAGCTTCTCGGGGTCGCAGTGGTCAAAATGGCCGTGGGTTATCAGGACCACGTCAGCCTTCTCGGAGTAGTCGCCGACGTATGGATCGATGTAGATCTTCTTCTCATGTGTCCTTATGAGGAAGCTCGCGTGTCCAAGCCACTTTACTAACATGTCACATCATAGTAGACGTAGTTTTTCATCATATTATGTAATCCGATCCGAAGACTGTTGACACGCCTAAACGCATCTTTGGAGACGATAAGCACCTGTATATAGATGCCCGGGCACCTCTTTCCAGACTACGGTGAGATACATGGTGAACAAGGAAGCACAGGGTCTCCACGGGGCGTGGAGGCTGGTATCCGTCGAGACGAGGGACGAGAACGGTGAACTGGTCAGGCGCGGCGAACGCACAGGGTATCTCATCTACAGCCCCGACGGGTACATGTCGGTGTCCTTCATGAAGGAGGGTCGCCCCGTGTTCAAGTCCGGGGACATCAGGGGAGGCAGCGCCGAGGAGAAGATCGCCGCGGTCAACGGCTACGTGTCCTACGCGGGCCGGTACACGATCCAAGAGAACACCGTGGTTCACCACATCGATGTGAGCCTGTTCCCCAACTGGGTCGGCGTGAGCCAGGAACGAATGTTCAGTTTCGAGGGTAGCCGGCTCACCCTGAGCACACCGTTGATGCTCGTCGGAGGCAGACAGCTGAGCACCCACCTGGTCTGGGAGAAGGTCTGAGAACCACCCTGCGGCGTATCCTATTCTAGGTGGACTTCCAATACCATGAAGTCCGCCGGCTCAAGCCTGAAACCGAAACCGGTCAGCGATTCCTCGACGCACGGTATATGCGACGGGAACAGGCAGTGGAGCCTCTCGATTCCTCGCTCGACCGCAGTCTGCATGGCGAAGCCTAGGCAAGCCTCCGCGTCTCCGGCGAACAGGCCGATGTGTAGACCGTGTCTCGGCATGAACCTTGCGCCCATGGCGATGACGCTCTCGGTGTCCAGGTTCTCGTAGACCATTCCCCTCTCAGCGAGGTGGGCGCAGAGCTCGGGTGACAGCTTGTAGAATGTGCGGTTCATGACCTGCCATCCGCCCCACGCTGCGCTGCGCCTCATCAGCAGCTCGGTGGCCCTACTATGGTCCACGACCCGTCTGAAGCCGTACTCAGCGTCGACCTTCCCGGGATCGCTTTTCATGAGGGTTCCCCTGAAGGTCTCGGCCATCCTCAGCCCGTACCTCTCCGCCAGGCCCTTGCTGACCACGTTCCTGACGCCCGTGTACATCCGCATGGTCTTGACGCCCTTCTCCCGGGACGCCTCGAGCCAGTGCTCGTAGAGCCGTTTACCCACGCCGAGGCCCTGCCGATGTGGGACGACGCGCAGGGTCTCTAGCCAAGCGGAGCCGTCAGGCAGTATGCTGTACTTGCCGCACCCGATGACCTCGCCTTCGATCTCCGCCACCGTCCAGTCGCCCTCCGTGTCGTCGAGGAACATGTCCCACACGTGTGGGACGTAGCTCAGGTTAGGCGTGCTCAGGGACTCGACCCAGACCACCTTCTCAAGGTCCTCCTGCCTCGCCCTGCGCAGCACGATCTCAGGGTTAACAGCCATGACACCCCACTAGGCGGATGCAGGGATATAAGTGTGCAGAAGACGGCGCCGTCACTACACGTCAGTTACCTTGTTTAAGCTTCTTCACCGCGCCCTGCAGCCAGCCTCCCAGTCTCTGGGCCGCTAGGGTGGCGGACTGCTCTGTCTCGTCCTCCCCCATGCCCGTCATGTAGAGGACGTTACCGTCCTCGTCGGTGACCATGAGCCGCCTCGGGGGATCATGTGTGCGGTCAGGCACCACGTAGAGCGGTCTGCCTATGTACACCATGAGATACGAGTCCGTCCCCATGCCCGCTCCGGTGTCCTGGGTGACGCTGCCTCCCTTCACGAGGCCCCTTAGCCAGCCGCCCTGCCCCATGGCCCACATGGTAGCCGTCTTCTCGGGCTCAAGGTCACCCAAGTCCGTCATATAGAGGACGTTACCCTCCTCGTCCTTGACCACGTACCGCCTCGGAGGGCCGCCGGTTCCGTCTGGGGTGACGAAGAGGGGCTTACTCATCCCTCGTAACTTCAGCCCCTGGGATATGATTCTATTGATGACGCACACGCGTCTCTCAGGAACTAGCCCAGCTGGAGGGCTGAAAGTCGGTCTCACGTAGAGAAGGATATGGGAAATAAAGGGAAATGGTGGGTGTTACTTCTTCCACTGGTTCAGCGGCGGGTCAAGGTCCGCCGGTATCGGCGACTTGTACTCTCTGCCCGCCGTCCTGCGCTCCAGCTCCTCCCAAGCCGCCTTACGCAGCTCGGGCTTCGTCAGTAGGTCGATGCCTGTGGCTGCTATCACCTTGGATGCGTAGAAGAGGCTCTTGTGGCCTATGCTCATGCCGCCCATGGCTACGTTCTGCCAGCTATGCCCCGGCGTCCCCAGTATGTATGTGCTGGTGCCGAACTCCATGGTGGGGGTCTGCCAGCTCACGTCGCTGACGTCCGTGGAGCCGTGGCTCACCTCCCCGTCGTTCCATGCGTCTGGCACCGATCTGTCGATGAGGACGTCCATGAGCTTCTCCCAGCCCGGCCTCTTGGTCTTCCACAGGGTGGTCCTCTTGTCGTCTTCCGAGATGGATTTGGCGATCTCCTCGGCGAACCTCATCTCCTCGTCGGTGTACTCCGGGGGCCCGATCAGCCTCATGTTCATGGCGACGGCGTCGCTGAGGGTCTTGCTGGGCACCTTGTTGTATATGCCCTTGATGAACTCCACCTCCAGCTTCGTCTCCGTCATCATGGCCGCGCCCTCGGCTATCTTCAGTACACGCTGGTAGATGGGCTCCAGCTGGTCCCTCTCGGGGGCGCGTATCAGGTACCAGCTCCGGGCGTAATCGGGGACCACGTTAGGCTGGCCGCCTCCCGCCTCGATGACGTAGTGGATCCTGGCGTCCTGTATGATGTGCTCCCTGAGGAAGTTGACGCCTACGTTCATGAGCTCCACGGCGTCTAGGGCGCTCCTGCCCTGCTCCGGGCTACCGGCGGCGTGGGCCGTCTTGCCGCGGAAGTGGAACTTGACGGCGTTGTTGGCGTTGCTGCTGCTCAGCCCGCCCACGTTCATGGCGCTGGGGTGGTGGCTCAGCACGGCGTCGACGCCGTCGAACACGCCCTCACGGACCATCCAGACCTTTCCGCTGAGCATCTCCTCGGCGGGGCACCCGAAGAACTTGACAGTTCCCTTGACGCCCGCCTTCTCCATGGCGTACCGGAGGGCGACGGCTCCGCCGAGCCCCGAGGTGCCGTGGATGTTGTGGCCGCAGCCGTGGCCCGGCTCTCCCTCCTTTATCGGCTCCTTGTACGGCACCACCTTCTGGCTGAGCCCCGGGAGGGCGTCGTACTCCCCCATGACTCCTATGACGGGTTTTCCTTTACCCCAGGTCCCGACGAACGCCGTCGGTATCCCGGCGACCCCGCGCTCCACCTTGAAGCCGTGCTTCTCCAGCTCGTCTGCGAGGAGCTTGGCGGACTTGAACTCGACGTACCCGAGCTCCGCGTAGCCCCAGATCTCGTCGCTGATCTCCGCGAGACGCTTCTCGTTGCTCTCTACCCATTCAAACGCTATGCGCTTGGCTTTATCGGACATAACGAATCACAGGTAACACTACGTGAGAAACATATTTAACACAAGCTGGAGCCCAGCGGAGACGGCGGGTGTGCTCCCAAGATTGAAATACCAATCCTTAACTGGATTCTTGAGCGGATTTGAAGTACCCATATAGAAGTAAGGTGCTGGACAGGCTCGGCGTCAGGTCGTGGATCAACGCCAGGAACTGGAGCACCGTGATAGGCGGGACCTGGATAGACGACAGGGTCCTTGAAGCCATGAACGAGGTCGCCAAGACCTTCGTGGACATGCATGAGCTCTTCGCCAGGGCCGACGCCAGGGTCGCCGGGCTATGCGGGGTGGAGGACGCCCACGTAACCACGGGAACCGGGGCGGCGCTGGAGCTCGCCGTCGCGGGCTGCATGGCGGGTGACGACTACGGGAAGTGGATGAGGCTCCCCGACACCGAGGGCATGAGGAACGAGGTGCTGATGCCCAGGGGCCACGTCATAGCGTACACGCCGCAGTGGACGGCGCCCGGCGCCAGGACCGTGGAGTACGGCCAGGCGGGGCACCTCAGGTCCTTCAGGAGGGAGCTGGAGTCCAAGATATCCGAGAGAACCTGCTGCCTAGCCTATACCGTGTCTTACAACACTGTGCCGAGGGGCAGGGTGCCGATAGAGGACTTGATCGAGTTAGGGGAGGAGCACGACATACCGGTGGTGGTGGACGCGGCGTCCGACCTGCCGCCGGTGGCGAACCTCCACAAGTTCACCGACATGGGCGCCGACATCGTGTGCTTCAGCGGCGGAAAAGCCATCAAGGCGCCCAACAACACGGGCATCATGGTCGGCACCGGCAGGGGCGCTGAGATCATAGGCAACGTCAGAGACTATACTTTCCCTCACAGCGGCTGGGGCCGGGGCCACAAGATAAGCAAGGAGCAGATAGTGGGGCTCGTCGTGGCCCTGGAGAATTTTGTCGAGGAGGGCGACGGCCTCTACGATGAGCAGTACGCGGCCGCCGAGTACCTCGTCGAGGCGCTCAGAGGCATCCCCGGGCTGCAGGTGGAGATTATCCCCAACGACGAGACCTACCACGAGCATCCGGTGATGCCCCACGTACCCAGGGTGCTGATGCAGTGGGACGCTAAGAAGATGGGTATGACAGCCGAGGAGCTGGACGAGGCAGTCGCACGGGACGACCCGCCCATCTTCCTCAGGAACGTCCACTACTATAACTATTATACGGACAAGGATTGGAGGCTCATCGACACCTTCTACCTACGTCCACCCGAGAAGGTGGTCGTCGCCGAGAGGATTAGGCGAGCGTTCCTCGACACTTCCTAGGGATGGAGGTCGCCCTATCTCAGTAGGTGGGGCGCCCTCTCCCTTATCAGGGGCTTCATCTCGGCCACCGTCTCCTCGGCGGCCACGAGAGCCTTCTTCAGGTCTTCCTCGGTTTGGACCGCCGAGACGTTGGGGTGCCCCAGTATGAAGACGCCTCGGTTCATCATGCCCAGGTTGAAGACGTTGAACAGGACCCTGTCGGCCGTCCTCGACGTCTCGTGGTCCATCACCTCCCGGTCCGTCCAGGCGACAGAGAACAGGGAGCCGACGCCTCCCACGTGGGCTTCGACGCCCTCCCCCGCCAGCACATCCCTGAGGCCGTTCCTCATTATGTCGCCCATCTTGGCCATCTCCTCGTAGACTGGAGGCTTCATCTCTTTCATGACTGTGAGGCCGGCCGCCATCGCCAGGGGGTGGGCGTTGAATGTGCCCGAGAAGCCCAGCATCGGCGACGCGGTCTCGGGAAGCTCGACGCCGGGGATGCTCAGGGGGCTCATGACCTCCTCAGTGGCGGCGTAGGCCCCCACGGGGAAGCCTCCTCCGATGATCTTGCCCATGGTGGTCATGTCCGGGGTCACGCCGTAGAGGGCCTGGGCCCCGCCGTGGCTGAGTCTGAAGGAGATCACCTCGTCGAAGATGAGGAGGATGTCGTTGTCCTCCGTGGCCTCCCTGACGGCCTGCAGGAAGCCGGGTTTGGGAGTCATGTCCCGCATGGTGGGCTCGACTATGACGGCGGCTAGCTTGTCCCTGTGCTTCTTGATGGTCTCCTCCGCGGCCTCGGCGTCGTTGTATGGGAAGTACACGGTGCAGTCCTTGACGGCCTGGGGGATGCCCACGGAGTCGGGGGTGAGTGGCACCGCGTCCCACGAGCCGTGGTACGCGCCGAGGCACTTGGCGAGCAGCGGCTTCCGGCTGTAAGCCCTGGCGACTCTCACCGCCTGCATGTTGGCCTCCGTGCCAGAAGGCGTGAAACGCACCCTGTCTGCCCCTCCGAGTCTACTCGTAATCTCCTCGGCGAGCTTGGGCTCCGTCTCGGTCGGTGCGCCGAGGACGGTGCCCTTCTCCCACTGCGCCTTGGCGGCCTCCACCACCTTGGGGTGGTTGTGGCCCAGGATGAGGCTGGTGTTGTTGAAGTTGAAGTCGATACGCTCGTTGCCGTCCACGTCCCAGTTGTGGCTGCCCTCGCCCCGCCTCAAGCACAGGGGGAAAGGCTGCCAGAAGAGGGCTGAGCGGGTGTTACCCGACGGGAGATACTTTGAGGCTTCCTCCCAGGCCCTAAGGGAGCCCGGGTTCTGAGCGCGGTAATCCTCTAGAATCCTCATGGACGATTAGATGCCCTAAGGATACATAAGTTTTCGAGGGAGGCGCATCTATTCAGGGCTAAGTAGAATGTAGATGTGTAGGCGCTATATCGCCTGTTTCTCTCTGAGGCGTTCAACCTCCTCGGGGGATAGCCCCGCGACGGCCGTAAGCACCCAGTCCGTGTCCTGCCCCAGCACAGGCGGCGGCGACTGTATGCTGCACTCGCTCTCCGAGAACTTGAGGACGGTGCCTATCTGCTTTATCTTCCCCGCCGTGGGGTGCTGCACCTCCTTCAGCATGCCCCTCGCGATCACCTGGGGGTCGCTGAACATCTCGTCCATGGTGTAGACTGGGCCGCACGGGAACCCTATGCCTCGCAGCTTACCGAGCCACTCGTCCCTGGGCCTCTTCATGAACTCCGTCTCCAGAAGCGAGATGAGGGTGTCCATGTTCTCGACTCTCAGGGCGTTGGTGGTGAAACGGGGGTCGTCACTCAGCTTCTTGTCGCCCATGGCCTCCAGCATCATCCCCCAGAGCCTGTCGTTTCCGCACGCGATGAGGATGTACTTGCCGTCGCCTGTGGGGAACGCCTGGTAGGGCGCTATGCTCGGGTGGGCGGAGCCCATCCTGGGCGGGTTGACCCCCGTGGCGAAGTAGTTGCCCGCCGCGTACGTCATCCAGGACACCGAGCCGTCGAGCATGGACACGTCTATGTACTGGCCTCTCCCAGTTTCTTCTCTGGTCCTCAACGCGGAGAGTATGCCTATGACGGCGTACATTCCGGCGCAGAGGTCGGTCACCGCCATGCCCACCCGGACAGGTGGGCGACCAGGCTCACCGGTGAGCCCCATGAGGCCGCCCATCCCCTGTATTATGAGGTCGTAGCCGGGCAGCTGGGCGTTAGGCCCCGTCTGGCCGAAGCTGCTTATGCTACAGTAGATGAGCCTGGGGTTGAGTTTGCATAGGGTCTCGTAGTCCACCCCCAGCCGCGCCGTGACGCCCGGCCTGAAGTTCTCCAGCACGACGTCGCACTTCTCGGCGATCCTGTGAAACGCCTTGGTGGCGTCCTCGTCCTTGAGGTTCATGGTGATGCTCTTCTTGCCGCGGTTGAGGGACATGAAGTAGCTGCTCTCGCCGTTGATGTACGGGGGGAACGCCCGGGTGTCGTCGCCTCGCCCCGGTATCTCGACTTTTATGACCTCGGCGCCGAGGTCGCTAAGGGTCATGGAGCAGAAGGGGCCGGCGAGGACGCGGCTCAGGTCCAGAACCCTGATCCCCTTGAGAGGCGGATCACCTTTGCTTGATGTCACGCAAAATGATCGACCGGTTCCGCTTTTAGTGTTTGCCATGGAGACTTGGGGAGGGCTCACCGATATTTACTGTCCATAGTCCCGATCCCATGGTTTATATCCGAGTCGTATTCTTTTTGCGAGAAGGCGGACCCCGTGGAACGCAACGTGCGTGAATACTATGTGATGATCGTCAGCGGCACCGTCACCATGCTCTCCGGCGGCTTCGTATGGCCCATATTCGCTCCCTTCGTGAGGAGCGAGTTCACGGCGCCCATACAGCTGGTGGGGCTGGCCGTCTCCGGCTACTTCCTCCTCAGGATGTTCAGCGAGTTCCCCCTCGGCGTCCTCAGCGACCGTATGGGTCCAAAGACGCCGCTGATTGCGGGCCGGGTCCTCGCGGTGGTGGGTGCGTCCATCTGCTACCAGACCAAGAGCATCTGGCTCCTCATCTTCGCCAGGGCTCTATGGGGGGTGGGGGACGCCAGCTTCTTCTGCATCGGCATGAGCTACGTCTCAAGGCTGTTCACCTCCGAACGGCGGGGCAGGGCCATGGGCTTCTTCCAGGCGATTGAGATGGTGGGTAGCCTGATAGGTCAGACTCTGGGGGGCTTGGTCGCTGCCGGCTATGGGCCTAGGATGAACTTCCTGGTATGCTCGGTCCTCGGGGTGGCGGCTCTGCTCATGGTGACGATGATTAAGGGGATAGACGACGAGGCTAGCCCCGACAAGCCTGTGCCGAGCCTGATACCCACGAGGCAGGAGATGATCCAAGTGCTCAACATGACCGTGATCGCGGCGTGCATCATCAACCTGGGCTGCATGGTCATCAACGCAGGGCTCCTGGGCACCATCCTACCCATATACGCCACGGAGGAGCTGGGCTTGTCCCTGACCACATACGCCTTCCTGGTCTCGGGGAGCACGGTGGGCAGCGTGGCTGGCAACCTCCTAGGCGGGGTCCTCTCGGACAAGATGGGTCGGAGGAAGATGTTAGCCGCCGGGCTGATTGTCGGGCTGGTCGCGATGTTCGGGTTCACCGTGTTCACAGACTTCTACCCGCTGCTTGCGATCATGTTCATGAAGGGGATATTCTGGGGTGTCGTCTACGGCGTCATCCCAGCATTCATAGCGGACGCCGTGCCCGACGTCATCCGGGGGAAGGCAATCGGCACATTCAGGACGTTCATGGACATGGGCGGCCTGGTCGGCCCCATAGTCATGAGCACCTTCGTCGAGCTCGTCGGAGCCCCCCTGGGCTACATGTACAGCTTCTACCTAGGCGTCGGCATAATAGTCGTGTGCCTCGGGATGGTGCTCCGCCTCAGGGAGCCGGTCTCAGCCTAGGCTATCATGAACCGCCTCCGAAGCATCTAATAGGGCTGAAAGCATCGGAGGGATGCTACAACCCCTGTTGACACGTTTCTCCCAGGATTCATGTGTCGGGGAGGCTGGGGGAACATCTGTTCCTGATCGACCCTAATAAGCCGCCGTTACGTCAAACCGGTATAAAGAGGTAAACGGTTTGAGTAAGAACATAATTCATAGGGTGTCGGTGGACGTCGCCATGTTCCTGACACTGGCATCGTCGCTGATGAGCGGGATAGTTCTGTGGCTGGCGCTTCCCAGCGGCAGGAGGAGCGGCTACGAGACGTTCCTAGGTGTGGCGAAGACCCTGTGGGTGGATTTCCACACCTATGCGAGCCTGGTCTTCGCGGTGGCGCTGCTTGTGCACCTGGCGCTGAACCTGAAGCTGTTCTCAAGTATGGTGAAGTGCATATTTCGGAGACGCTAGAAGGTTTTAACGTAGTTAGAAAAGTTCTCCACGGGCTCCGCTGCGACCCTAGGGATCTCCATGTACGCCGCCTTCTTGTTACCGTAGTTGGGCAGCTTACAGGAGAAGAGGGTGTGCACGTCCCCTATGACGCTGTGGCCCTCCTCGCAGCTCTGGTGCCCCCTTATGAGGACCTGGACCCCGGCGGCGTCCAGAAACCGTCTGGCCCTGTCCGGCCCGAAAAGATACCCGACGCCTCTCACGCTCCCGGCTATCCCCGGCTCGGGCATGGGGTCGTTCCAAAGTATCTGGCGCAGGGTATCCGTCTCGGGGTGGGTCCTGTGGGCGTAGGCCACGTCGTTCAGGCTCTGCGACCCGACTGGTATCCCGCCGTGCAGGATCAGCGCCCTCTTCGGGCTTATGGCGGCCGTGTAGAGCTGATCGGTGAAGGCCCTGAACCGCCTGTAGACGCCCTCGGACTCCTCGTCGTATAGCCTGTGGAGCACATAGGGGAAGTCGTGGGGGCTCACCCCCACGTCGCTGGGCCCCTCGTGGTTTCCCCTCAGCAGCACCACGTTCCGCGGGTGCTCGGTGAGCAGCCTCGTGAGTATGTACAGGACCTCAACCTGCCCCGGCCCCCTGTCGACGTAGTCCCCCATGCACACCAGGACCACGGGCTCGCCGTCCTCCGCCCTCTCCCTGAACCAGGTCTTCATAAGTATGTACTGGAGGGAGCTGTAGTCGCCGTGAAGGTCCCCGACGATGATGGCCTCGCAGCTGGGCAGGGTGACTAGCTTGCCTGTGACGCTGAACAGCGACGGCTGGCTCTGGGTAATCGTCTTCGTCGCGTCTTCGAGCGACTCGGCTAGCTGCCCGGCGTCTGGGATCGACATCAAGTTGATGTTTTTGGGGCTGCAATAAAAAGGTTAATGGAGTTACCTGTACTCGTTGACGTACATCTCGACGTCGGCAAGGAGCTCCCTGCAGTCGAAGAGGGCGCCGCCCTTGATGGTATACCTGACGCCTCCGCC
>Ga0315533_1001829_pt1 | contig 15593 bp, 16 predicted proteins | sample SalMarSW160130MG_FD_203081 | JGI IMG/M metagenome (GOLD analysis project Ga0315533, IMG submission 203081) | Salt marsh sediment microbial communities from the Plum Island Ecosystem LTER, Massachusetts, United States - Salt Marsh Sediment SW1601-30 ... | reverse complement strand
TAAAATAAGGACAATTATGCTTATTCACACAAACAATAAGCTATAATAAAACAAGGGGTAGGTCTACCCGAAATCAGGGGAAATTTTTTCACCAAAGAAAACTACCCCCAAAAGGTTGACACAGACGGGCTCAAACATATACTTGACAAGTAAATTATAATGTTATATCATTATAACGTTATAATTATTTTTTTGTAAATTATAGAATTATTTTATTCTTTTCAGATTTCGAGGAGGATGGTTAATTTGTTAGATAAATTTAGTGAAATTCCTTTGTATTTTCAATTAAAAAGAATTTTTTTAGATAGAATCAGGAAAAGAATATACAAAATAAATGAAGCGATACCTTCAGAGTTGGAAATTCAAAAACAATTTAACGTGAGTAGAATCACAGTACGCCGAGCAATAGCGGAGCTGGAAAGAGAAGGTTATCTGAATAGGAAACCGGGAAAAGGAACATTTGTAACTAAATATAGAATTGAAAAAGTGACTCAAGAGCTTAATGATATCTCTAGTTGGACTGAAACTTTAAAAGGGATAGGTGTAAAACCCGGTACCGTTAGAAAAGAAATCGTTCAAATAATTCCTCCCAAGGAAGTTGCAATTGCTTTGAATTTAAGACCGAATGAAAAAGTAACTAAAATTAAAAGATGGCGTACAGGAAATAATGTCCCTTTTTGCATTATGACAAATTATGTCTTAAGCCATATTGTTCCCAATATAGACAAAATTGGTTGGAAATGTGAGTCATTGTATAAGATTTACGAAGAGAAATATAATATTAATTTTGGAATGGCAAGAGAGACAGTTGAGGCCAGGGTAGCGACCAAAGAGGAAAGTAAATTTTTTAATATTAGTTTAGAATCGCCGGTACTTGTCATAACGAGAAAAACATATAATTCAAACGGTACCCCATTTGAAGTCGTAAAATCGTCTAATCACGCAGATTTATATAAATATGTTATAACTCTTAAAGGAAGACCAAAAATAAAAAGGTATTAAGTTAAAATAAATATATATTTTTGTAATATTGAGAATGAAAAAATAGTCTTGATTTGCTATTTCATTTTTTAGTTTAAAAAGGAGGAAAGAGTTATTTTAATTAATGGATTTAACGGTAAAATTTTATTTATTGATCTTTACAATAGAATATTCAAAACTGTACCTCTTTCAGAAGATAAAGTGATCAAATATTTAGGAGGAAGAGGACTGGCTGCATACTATTACCAGCAGTTAATTGATAAAGATATTGAACCACTATCAAGTGAAAATAAGCTTATTTTTATGACCGGAATATTAACCGGTATCAGGGTTCCATCAAGTACCAAATTCAATTGTGCAACAAAATCTCCGGAAACCGGACATTATCTTTGTTCAAATTCCGGAGGTTTATTTGGTCCTTATTTAAAAAAAGCCGGATATGACGGATTAATTATTGAGAGTAGGGGGAGGAAACCGCTTTATTTGATCATTAATGATGAAAATGTGAGTTTTGTTGATGCAGGTAATTATTGGGGGATTAACACTTCTGATTTTGAAAATGAAATAAAGAAAACATCAAAAATTAAAAATCCAAGTGTTATGAGTATAGGACCCGGTGCAGAAAATGGAGTCGTATTTTCTTCAATCCAGGTTGATGGCAGAAGTTTTGGCAGGGCTGGTGCAGGTGCTGTTATGGGATCTAAATTATTAAAAGGGATTGTAACTTATGGGACAAAACAAATTCCAGTAGCTAATGTAAAAAAAATTAATAGAAAATTTAAGGAATTATCAAAAAAAGCCAGAGAAAGTAAAAGCAGCATGACAAAGTATGGAACCTTGCAAATTTTAGAACTCATTAATAATTTTGGCTGTTTACCAACTAAAAATTTTCAGGATGGAGTATTTGAAAATGCATCTAAAATTGATGCAGAAATAATGAAGCAAGAATATTTTACAAAAAATGGAGCTTGTTACAATTGTCCAATAGCCTGTGAACAAAATTGTGAAGTTAAAGAGGGTAAATACAAAGGGATAAAAATTGATCCTGAATACGAAACGGTTGGGCTTTTAGGGGCAAATTGCGGGGTAAGTAATTTTGCAGCCATAATGAAAGCTAATAAATTATGTGATGATTATTCACTTGATACCATGTCTACCGGTGGTATTATTGCTCTGGCAATGGAGCTTTACGAAAGAAGTATCATTGATAATAGCGATACAGAAGGCATTCAACTTAATTTTGGAAATGAGGATGCTCTTATTGAAGTTATACATAAAATTGCTAAAAGAGAAGGTATTGGTGCTATTTTATCCCAAGGTATAAGAGGTATTATTAAAGCAATCCCTGAAGCGGAAAAGTATGCTGTACATGTAAAGGGTTTACCTTTAGCAGCTTACGATCCTCGTGGAGTCCATGGTATGAGTTTGACTTACGGAACATCGAGCAGAGGTGCTTGTCATAATGTAGGGGGATATACTATAAGTACAGAATTAAATTCTGATAAATATGATAGATTTGCTTTTAAAGGAAAAGGTAAACTTGTAAAGAAGTTGCAGGATGTAAGAGCTTATCTAGATAGTACCGGGATATGTACTCAAGCACGTAAGGTTTTAGGTTTTACTGATAATCCGGAAGAAATTGTTTTAAAAAATGTAACCGGTTATGATTTTACACCCAAATTAATGGAAATCGGTTCCAGAATATATAATCTTGAACGGAAAATATTAATTTCAGAAGGAATTAGTCGTAAGGATGATTACTTACCGGTACGTATGCAGACTCCGCTTAAAAATGGCAAATCTGCCGGTCACGCTATAAGCAAAAAAAATTATAACCTGATGTTAGACGAATATTACCAGGAACGCGAATGGGACATGGATGGGATTCCTACCGATGAATGTCTAAAAAAATTAGGAATTGAGCAAACAAACAAAATAGTCTAAAAATTTTATATATTAATAAAATAAGGAAAAATTTATTTAATATTATTAAGAAGATATATTTGAGTTTAAGGTAAAAATTTTAAGTTAAGGAATTTTATTTAGTATGTTTTAAATCGGGAGTTCGATAATATGACAAAAAAAAATATTTTGAAAGTAGAAAACATTTGTAAAACATTTCCGGGAACCAAAGCTCTTAAAAATGTTTCATTTGAATTAGCTGAAGGAGAAGTTCATGCAATTATAGGAGAAAATGGAGCAGGAAAATCTACTTTAATGAATATTCTTTCAGGGGTACTTCAAGCTGACAAGGGTGGTAAAATCTTTTTTTATGATAAAGAAGTAAAATTTAATTTTCCTCGAGAAGCCCAGGAAAAAGGGATAGGGTTTGTTCACCAGGAATTAAGTTTATGCTCTCATGTCTCGGTTGCTGAAAATATTTTTATGGGTAGAGCTCCTAAGAATAAATTTGGAAATATTAATTTTAAAAAACTTTATCAAAAAACTACGGAAATTTTGAGTTTGTTTGATAGTGATATTAAAGCAAGTGAAATCGTAAAAAATTTAAATGTTTCTGAACGACAAATTGTAGAAATTGCCAAAGCCCTTTCATTAAATTGTAAAATATTAATTTTGGACGAACCAACATCATCATTAACTAATATTGAGTCGGAAAAATTATTTAAGATAATTAGAAGTATTAAGAAAAAGAATATAGGAATTTTATATATTAGTCATCGACTGGAAGAAATTTTTAAAGTTTGTGACAGAGTTACGATACTTCGAGATGGAATCCGAATTGATTCTTTGGATGTGGAAAAAACTAGTTCTGAAATATTAATTGAAAATATGGTAGGAAGAGAAATAAGTAATTTTTATCCGGAGAAAAGTAAATTTGCAGAGCAAGTAATTATGTCCGTTAGTAAATTTAATAAAAAAGGAGTATTTAATGATATTAATTTTAATCTTAAAAAAGGCGAAATATTAGGCTTTGCTGGATTAACGGGAGCTGGGCGTACAGAAGTCGCCAGAGCAATTTGCGGGATTGATATCTTTGATGATGGAGAAGTTTTTATTGAGGGAAAAAAGCTAAAAATTAATAATTATAATTCTGCTATTGAACTAGGGTTGGGTTATATTACGGAAGACCGTAAAAACGAGGGACTTTTTCTTAAAATGAGCGTAAGAAAAAATATTTCAGCTGCTTCTTTGCAAAAAGTAACAAAAAATATGTTGATAAAAAAAGATATCGAATGTATCAATAGTAACAAATTAATCAAAAAATTAAATATTAAAATATCCAATATTGAACAAAAGATAAAAAGTCTAAGTGGAGGTAATCAACAAAAAGTTTTATTTGCAAAATGGCTAAACATTGATCCCAAAATTATTATTATGGATGAGCCTACACGCGGTATCGATGTAGGTGCAAAAGCAGAGATGCATAGAATGATTAGAGAATTGGCAGAAAGTGGTATCGGTGTTATTATTATTTCCTCAGAATTACCTGAAATTATTGGTATGTGTGATAGGGTAATTGTTATGCATGAGGGGAAAATTACCGGAGAAGTATCTAATAATGATATAACTGAAAAAAATATTATGACACTTGCATCAAAGAAATAAATAAAAAATATATCCAGGAGTGGTAAAAAATTATTATGACAAATGACCTTTTTGAAAAATTTAAAAATATAAGAGAATTAAGTATTATAGTAATAATTATTGTTTTTTCACTTATATTAAGATTTTTAACACCATACTTTTTAACATACGATAACTTGAAAACTGTTGCAATAGGATTATCAGCCGATGGTATTATTGCAATTGGAATGACTATAGCTTTAATAAGTGGTGGTTTCGATCTTTCTGTCGGTTCAGTAATGGCGCTTAGCGGAGTGACAACTGCAACATTATATGCAGGCGGGTTCAATATATGGTTGGCTGTTTTAATAGGTTTATTGATGTCTACCTTATGCGGTTTAGTAAATGGATATTTTATTGGAAAAGTTGGGCTTAATCCTTTTATTACTACTTTGGCAATGATGGGAATAGCAAGAGGAATTTCTTATATTATAACTGAAGGTGCTTACATATCTTTGTATGATGTATCAAATATTTTCTCAAGTTTGGGAGGGGGAAATATTTTCGCGATACCTTATATTGTATTAATATTTATTATAATAGCTTGTTTTGCAGATTTTTCTTTAAGGAAATCATCTGCTTTGCGTAAAGTGTTTTATACCGGTAGTAACGAAGAGGCAGCGATACTATCCGGAATAAATACTCAAAAAGTAAAATTATATGTTTTTGTATTAACTGCTATATTAGCAGGAATAGCGGGCATTTTAACATTATCCAGATTTCAAGTTGCTACACCTACTGCAGGCACCGGTGCTGAACTGAGGGTAATATCAGCTGCTGTTATTGGTGGTGCAAGTTTGAAGGGAGGAGAAGGTACTATATTTGGAGCAGTTTTAGGCGTTATCCTGCTTAATATTATTAATAATGCATTAATTTTATTAAACATATCAGTCTATAGTCAAGAACTTGTTAATGGAGTCGTTTTAATTTCTGCTGTGACTTTAGATTACCTAAGCCATAGAAATAACTAAAATAAAATTCTAAATCAATAAAGCAAATAAAATGGATATCCCGATATTTTATGGAAGTAAAATATCAATAAATCAAATTGGGAGGTGGTTAATGTAGAAGAAAAAAAATAGTGATTCGGGAATATGTATATAAAAAATAAAAAAATGAAGGAGAATTAAAATGAAAAAGAGTTTTGTAAATTCGTTACTTATAGTAACATTACTAATGATGATATTATTTTCTAGTATCACCATCAATGCGCAAGAAAATGTTTTTATGGGAGATTCTGATGAAGAGTATTATTTTGTCACTTTTTTAACCGGTATAGAATACTTTAAAGGTCTTTACAAAGGATTTGAGGAGGCAGGTAAACTCTATGGTGTTAAAACTATTTACACTGGTACGCCAGAATATGATGTAAATAAAGAAGTGACAGTGTTTAATCAGATTGTTGCAAAGAATCCCGCCGGGATTGCAGTAGCCCCTGCCAATCCAAAGGCTTTTGAAGAACCAATTAGAAAAGCTATGGAAAAAGGAATTACTGTTTTAACATGTGACGCTGATTCACCGCTAAGCAAAAGATATTCTTTTCTTGGTACCGGAAATTATGATGCTGGAGTTGTAGCTGCTAGATACATGGCTAATTTGATTAATGGAGAGGGAGAAGTTGCTGTGTTATATTTACCCGGGTTATTTACTTTAGAAGAAAGAACTGCAGGATTTAAAGACACAATTGAAAAAGAATATCCAAAGATGAAGGTAGTACAGGTTGCAAATGCGGGAGGGGATCAGACTACAGCGGCTAAAGCGATGTCCTCTATTATGCAAGCACATGCTAATTTAAAAGGAGTATTTTGTCCTGTTTCAACGGCAGGTGTTGGAGCTGCTACTGTACTTAATGAAGCAAATAAAGTAGGAAAAGTAAAAATAGTTTCATTTGATTCAAATAGGGGAACACTAGATTTAATAAAAGAAGGAGTGATCTCAGCTACAATTGTACAAAATTCATGGAGCATGGGTTTTTGGTCTATGAATTTTCTTTACTTCGTAAAGCATGATTTAGTTAATCCGGTTAAGGACTGGAAAAAATATGGAATGAATCCTTTACCGCCAGGTGTGAATACTGGAGTACAAGTTGTAACCGAGGAAAATGCTGACATATTCTATTAATCCGAAGAGCAGAATACCACGGGCTTGCCCGTGGTATTCTGCAAAATAAATAAAGGAAATCAGTGCAATTCTGCGGGTATATCCGCAGAATTGCACTGATATTTAGCAATATTGAAATCACTGATTCAAATTAAAAGGGGGATAAAATGCAATATAAGATTGGGAACGTAAATGATCAGAAAAAAGTACAAGGTGATAATACATTAACCTCTTTACTGAATAAAAAAGGAAATAATATTTTACGGGATTCATATGTTGTCATTTCCCCGGAAGATACCGATTCGGGGAAATTAACCGTTGGTTTTACTGCGGTATATCCTGGTTGTTCAACAAATGGCCATGAACATTCGGAGTATGAAGAAATATATTTAATAACTAAAGGCCAAGGGATTGCACAGATTGGAGAAAAAGAATTTGAAATTAAAGCTGGAGATATTCTCTATGTGCCATTTGGATTATTTCATAAAGTAACTAATCCTAAGAATGAAAATTTGGAATATTCTTGGGTTCTTAATAAGAAAAAATAAATAATATGGGGAGAAAAATGAGTTTTAAAATATTCGTTGCTTCTCGATCATATAGTAAATATAGTAAAGAAACTAAGAAATATCTTGAAGATAATAACTGTATTTTAGAATGGAATGAACGAGATAGACCACTTCAGGAAATTGATTTGTTAGAAATTGTTTCAAAGTATGATGGAATTATTGTTGGTGTCGATAAAGTAACAGAAAAGGTTATAAAAAAGGCGACAAAACTAAAGGTCATTGCCAAAAATGGTGTTGGGGTTGATAATATAGATTTAAAAGCTGCAAGTGAGGCTGGTATCTACGTCGTTAATGCTCCGGGAACAAACAGTACTTCAGTTGCTGATCTTACCATTGCGTTAATGTTGGCTCTAAGCAGACAGATTCCCATTATCAACATGATGACGAAAAGTGGATTATGGCAACGTAAAATTGGTAGGGAATTGTGGAAAAAAAGAGTAGGAATAATAGGAACGGGAGATATAGGTAGAGGAGTCATAAAAAGACTTAAGGGTTTTGAGTGTGAAATATTAGCCTATGATTTAAAAAAGGATATTTATTTTGCTGAAAAATGTGATGTTAAATATTTAGAGCTTAAAGATTTACTTACAGAATCAGATTATGTATCTCTCCATATTCCCATGAATAAGTATACAAAAAATTTACTTGATGTTGATGAATTGAAATTAATGAAAAAAACTTCTTTCTTGATTAATACATCAAGAGGCGGGATAGTAAATGAGGATGCATTATACCAAGCGTTAAAGAATCATGAAATTGCCGGGGCGGCATGTGATAAATTTTTACAAGAACCACCCGGACATCATCGTTTATTTGAATTGGAAAATTTTATAGCGACTTCATATATAGGAGCTTATACTTATGAAACCAATGTCAGAACTGGCATGATAGTGGCTAAAAATCTAGTGGATGTACTTAAAGGCAAAAAACCAATCAATTTGGTGAATACCATCTGCGATAAACAACAGAGTAAAATTGAAAAGGAGTAACATGTATGATAAAGAAGTCTCAAATTATTGAAGCTATAAAAGAAAATAAAATAATTGCTATTGTACGTGGAGTTGAAATTAGTACAGCAATTAATATTGCTGAAACACTATATAGCGGAGGTGTAAAACTTATTGAAGTGACCTTCAATACTCCTGGAGCTGCTGAAATGATTGCAGTCATTAAAAAAGCAATGAAAGGTAAAGTGTATGTAGGAGCCGGAACCGTATTGGATAGCGAAACAACAAAAACAGCCATAGGTTCCGGTGCCGAATTTATATTAAGTCCAAGTTTGGATAAGGGGATGATCAGTACCTGTAATCGATATGGAAAAGTAGCAATACCTGGAATAGCAACTCCCACAGAAGCTGTGAAAGCAATGCAATGGGGAGCTGATTTGATAAAGCTTTTTCCTGCTGCAGCGCTAGGGCATAAATATTTAAAAAGCATCAAGGGACCTTTGGATCATATTGAAATCGTAGCAGTTGGAGGTATTAACCTGGATAATGCAAAGATATTTATTGATGCAGGCTCTATTGGTGTGGGCATAGGGAGTTCACTTGTTGATAAAAAATTAGTTGCAGCAGCAAATTTTAAAACGATTGAAAAAAGAGCAAAGCAATTTATTCAGTTATTAAATTAAATGTAAAAATAAAAAATATCGATAATATATTTTATATCTTTTTAGGGTTGGATTTAAATTAGAGTTTAACACAAAGTTGATTCTAAATTTACATTGATAGATTGAATTAATACAATAAATATTTATCAATCCATTATGCAAGTAATTAGAGGTGCTAGCCATTATGAGTAATAAAATTATTTCCTATGATCTCGGTACCGGAGGAAATAAAGCGTCTATCTATGATACGGATGGAAATTGTTTGGCCAGCGCTTTTATTTCCTATAATACTTATTATCCGAAAACCGGCTGGCACGAACAATGCCCCCTGGACTGGTGGAATGCAATAATTGAAAGTACAAAAAAATTACTTGGACTTAGAGTTGTTGATAAAAAAGACATAAAATGTCTGGCAATTTCAGGTCATAGTCTTGGAGCTGTGCCCATTGATAAGCATGGCTTGTTATTACGTAAAACGACTCCAATTTGGTCTGATTGCCGTGCTAATCAGGAAGTAAGGAAATTATTTGAAAAAGTTGATGAAAAAAGCTGGTATATGAAGACAGGTAACGGATTTCCATCTGAGCTTTATACCATTTTTAAAATAATGTGGTATAAAAACAATGAACCCGAGATTTACAAACAAATTTACAAACTAATTGGTACCAAAGATTATATTAATTATAAGCTAACCGGTAAGATTAATACTGATTATTCTTATGCTTCAGGGAGTGGTGTTTATAATCTTCAAACTTGGAAATATTCAAATAGCTTAATTAAAGCAAGTGGTATTCCTCGAGAAATTTTTCCGGATATAGTGCCATCAACAAAAATTTTAGGTAACCTTAGCAAAAATGCAGCTAAAATATTGAATTTGCCGAAAAATGTTAAAGTTGTTTGCGGTGGTGTTGACAATTCATGTATGGCAGTTGGTGCCCGCAATATTGCTGAAGGAAGAGTATATACTTCCCTTGGTTCATCAGCTTGGATAGCAGTGTCATCAAAAAAACCAATATTAGATTTTAAAACTAAACCTTTTGTTTTTGCCCATGTGATACCCGAGATGTTTACATCAGCAGTTAGTATATTTGCTGCCGGGAGTGCTTACAAATGGGTTAGGGATAATATTTGTAAAAATTTGGTGAATATTTCTGAAAAAGAAAATAAAGATCCCTATATATTAATGGATTCCTTGGCGGAAAAATCTCCGATCGGATCCAAGGGATTACTATTTAATCCAAGTTTAGCTGGTGGTTCTTCATTTGAACCAAGTCCTCATATTCGAGGAGGATATTTTGGTATTGATCTTAGCCATAATCAGGCTGATCTTATCCGCTCTACTATGGAAGGAGTAGCCATTAATCTATGTGTGGTTCGAGATATTTTGGAAAAATACTGTAAGCTTAGTAGTGAAATGATGCTTGTAGGCGGAGGTAGTAAGAGTAAGTTGTGGAGGCAAATTTTTGCTGATACCTACAATTCTAATATAATAAAGACAAATATTGGACAGGAAGCAGGTTCTCTGGGAGCAGCTGCTATCGCTGCAGTTGGCGCAGGATTTTGGAAAGATTTTAGTAAAGTTGACAAAATTCAGCAGATTAGAGAAATAACAGAACCAATACCTGAGAACGTAGATAAGTATAGAAGAATGAAAAAGATATTTGTAAAAGCAAGTAAATATTATGCAGATTTGGGGAATAAGCTGCATGAGTTAGATATATGAATAGATTTCATATTTAACTGTCAAAGTAAGTAAAAATATGAAATATTAAATAAAATATAAAGCAGAATGAATAAGTATTCGTAGCAAGACATAGGGAATATTGAAATATTATTAATTTTACTAAGTTTTTTCATGTTCATTATATTAAAATTGAAAAGGAGATGTTTATGGAAAATTTTGAATTTTATAATCCTGTAAGAATTATTTTTGGTTCCGGTGAAATATCAAAAGTTGGAAAAACAGCAAAAGAAATAGGAAAAAAAGCCATTTTGGTTTCATATGAAAATCAAGGTTCTCTTCAAAATTCAATTCAGAAAATTGAGAAAATATTGGAAGATCAAAATATGGGTTATGTTAAATTTTATAAAATAACACCAAATCCCAAGCTTAACGAAGTAAAAAAAGGAATCGATCTTTGTAAAGCAGAAAATGTTGACATGGTCATTGGCATAGGGGGAGGAAGTGCGATGGATGCTGCTAAAGTAATCGCAGCAGGTGTATATTACAAGGAAGACTTGTGGAAAATGATTATAACTAAACATGGTCAAGAAATTTCTATTCCTCCGGAAAAAGCATTGCCAATGCTTATGATTCCTACATTACCGGCAACGAGTAGTGAAATGAACAATATTGCTGTTTTATCAAATGAGGATACAAAAGAAAAATCTTATGTTTACCATGATTGTCTATTTCCCAAAGTATCAATATTGGATCCAAGCCTAACTTGTTCATTACCTCCTTATCAAACAGCTTTGGGTGCTGCAGATACTATTTCACATATTTTAGAATTTTATTTAAATGGTTATAAAGATGCCCCTTTGCAGAATCGCTTTCAAGAAGGTGTTATTCTCACTACAATGGAAAATGTGAAAATTGCTCTAAAAGATCCGAACAATCTATCTGCAAGAAGCAATCTTATGTGGTGTTCTTCAGTTGCTAATAATGGTTGGGCACAACCTGGAGATGGATGGACACCTATGCATCAAATTGGTCATGTATTAACTGCAAGATATAAAATTCCACATGGTGCTAGTCTTTCTATAGTAATGCCTGCCTGGATGAAAAAACTGTATAAAAAAAGAATCAAACAATATGAACAATTAGCCGAAAGAGTTTTTAAAATCGACATTAAAGAGAACACGAAAGATATTGCTATATTAAAAAGTATTAATAAATTTGAGTATTTCTTAAAAGAAATTGGTGTGCCTATAAGATTATCTGAATATGGAATAGAAAAAAATAATTTAAATGATATTCTTAATGATGTTGTAAGAATTAGTTTCGGAATTGATGGTAAATTAAAATGTAGACCACCCATAACTAAAGATGAAGTTTTTTCTGTGCTCGTGAAAGCTCTTTAATTTATATATTTCTTTTTCTTGAGAAAATTGCTTGACCAGTCTCCGTTGACTTGTATTGGTTCTTAGAATAAAAGAGGGTAAGCTAAAGAAAAGAAGCTAATTTTCTTTAGCTTACCCTCTTTTTATTGCATTTTTATTTCTATTCAATCCTCCCCAGCTCTATCTTCATTCCGGAGAGTTCTTTCTGTACTTCCGCAAAACGCAGAGAATAGTACTCCCGGTTTTGCTGATTAAGATTGGTAATAGTATTATGTATCTCTTTGGTATTTTCTAGGATTTGCCGATATCCTTCTTTCTGGGCAGTTACTATCTCCTGCATAAATCTGTCTATACGAAAGATTAAGAGTATCGATAGAGCGATAGGGAAGCCCTGGTTAGCGATAAGGTCTGCTAAATTATGAATATCCAATATTTACCTCCTTTCTCATTCTCTCCACCGAAAAAATGGGGACATTCTTCTTTTATATTCCCGCATTTAATGCATGGTGAAAAGTAAAGTGTGTCCCCATTTTAATGCTAACAACTATTTTATTCCCTCCATCTGCTCCTCTTCGTAGGCCGTACATCCAGATGCAAAAAATTCTTCTTCTCATAAAACCCGATTCCATTGAAATCAATATTTTCACATATCTCCAAAAGGGTAATTAAGGTAACATCTTTTACTTTAATATCTGCTGCCAGTCCGATACAGTGGTAGCTGTTTGCTACCCCTCCCACTTTCTGGTTATATTCAAAGCAACGGTATCCGGAGTTAATATAAACCGGTCTTTCCAAAATATTCCTTAATTCCACTAATTTCCCAAGCAGCTTAGGATGTAACATCACCCGCCTGCAGCAGGGACAGGCAAATTCAGATAGCTTGAAGTGGGTGGCTATTTTTATATTATTGGTACTATTTAGCATTTGCATGGGAATTTCCTCCTTCGTCGGAAATAGTTTTCAGTTATCAGTTTTTAGTCTTATGTAGGGGTAGACCTTGTGTCTACCCTCTGTAGCTTAACCAATTAACCAGCTAACTATTTAGTCAATAAAGACTGCTGAGAGGGTCCTTTGCCTTTCAATAATTTTCTTTTTGATAAGATATCGTAAGTCTGTTTATTGATTCTTCCCACATTGGCTTTCATCATGGTCTTTACTACTTTTTCTTCAGATTTTCTTAACTTGATATTCCTATCAGCCAGTATCTCTATTAGCTTCTTCCAGGCTATCTCCCATTTTTGATTACCATTTCCTATTCCCAGCTCTTCTTCTGCCCAGAGCATAGCGGATAAAATAGCCTCTTTTATGGTCCCGGCCCTGTCTTCTCCTAATTTATTCTTTAAGAAACTGTAAAAGATAGAGACAAGAGATAACAGTAAGGCATTGAGTAGATATTTACTTAAGATTGCTTCTAACATAGAACAAACTCCTTTCACTCGTTTGTTAATTTACCAATTGACCGATTCGCCAATTTACCGATTAAAAATACAGGTACAAAATGCAAGGTGCGAGTTGCAAGTGGTAGGGGCGTATTGCTATACGCCCCTACATTTGCTTAGACAGGCGAGACGCCTGTCCTACGGGAAGGCCTGGGGGGATGTTTTCGCGTTTATGGCATTTGTATTTTTTCCCGCAATTGTTCCCCACGCCTATACGCTATACGCTACCCGCTCTACGCTAACTACACATCCATAACATCAGTAGACTTATAATCAAGTATCCGAGCATTAACTTTGGCTACTAAGTCATTACCGCTATTATGGAAGATGTTCTTGGTGATGATAGTATCCATCACTCCTTCTACTGCTGCATCTTGAGCAACTAAATCCACATAATCTCCGTCATCTACGTTCTTGGGGTTATTCAAGGTTAGGTTTATGGTTTTAGCTGCACTATCTCTAAACTGCATATACAGTCTCTTGTAACTGGTTACTTCTCCTAATTCAGTGGCCATTTTATTTTTTCACCTCCTTTTTAGCTAATTGGCTAATAGCCAATTAGCGTGATAAGTGATAAGTAATTAAGATTTAGCAATTTGTCATTGCGAGGAGTATAATAAGCCTGCCCCCGCGAAAGCGGGGGAAGCAATCCCATCAAATTATGAGATTGCCGTACTCCTTACAGTCGTTCGCAATGACATAATGACATTTCGATTTTTAAGTTTCTCACAGGTTACTAATTACTCATTACTGTTTTTAGCTTGGCTAAAAACTTATTCGGTTAGTTGGGATTCTTTTTCGAATCTGATTTCATCTACGGTATACTTCTGCAAGTCCACTAAAGCATTAGCTACATCATAGGCATCCTGTTCGATAGCAGTAGATTTAATCTTGTTGAAGGTCTTGCTATTAACGATAGGTGCTCCGGTTTCCGGATTAGTGCCTACTACCAATCTTAACTGTAAGCTTGAATCACGGGGGACGGTTACGACTGTGGCCATTTATTTTCACCTCCTTTCCCATTAAGTGTAATTGAGGGTATAGGGTTGCAAGTTACAAGTTGCAAGTTGAGGTTGCCGCACTCCCTTCGTTCGTTCACAATGACATTTAGCATAAACGGGGGACATTCTTCTTTTATATTCCCGCATTTAATGCATGGTGAAAAGTAAAGTGTGCCCCCTTTTATTAAGCTATTTACTAACGAATAATTTACCCTCTACTTATAAAAAGCAAAAAAGAGGTGATTTCGCTACAGTCAATACAAAAAAAATTAAAATATTTTTAATTTTGATATTCCTCTTTTACGTTGCCGGTTTACATTTTGACGATTGATTCCATATAATCTTGCTATCTCTGCATCTTTGTATCCTTCCAGATAATACAAACTGATAATATTTCTTTCTCTTATAGTTAGAAGCTGATAGCTTCTTTCCATATCTACTTCCTGTAAGATATTTTCTAAGGTATTCATAAGCATTATCCTCCTTTACGATATTTGGTAGGGGCCTATTGCCATAGGCCCCTACAAGTCTCAGTCACCTATTTTTAGGCCACCGAGAATCTCTATCTGTTGTTTAAGGTATTTCCGGTAATAGATCCATAAACCCCAATCGATTCTTTTCTTAATATAATGAGAAAAGGTAACCGGAGGTTTTTCCTCATAGTCATAGACCGCCAGGATAAAAAGCAGTGCCCCCTGCTGAAAAACATCATCATATTCTAATCCTATCCGGGAATATATTTTGGCTCTTGATTTTAGTAATGGTTTAAATTGATTGAATAATTCCTCCATTGCCTTTACGTTTTTTTGTTTGGCTTTGGCAATTAATTCTTTTAATCCGGACATTTAATTTTCTCCTTTCTTCATTTGCCATCTTCTCTTTATGTGATAACTGGGAATAATAGTAGCCAATCTATCTTTGGCTAGTTGAATCTGTTGCAGAGCTTCTTCTCTGGATAAAATATTCTTATTTTCTGTTGACAGGCGAGGTGCTTTTCTTACGGGTTCTTCATCATATCTTTCCTGTTCCTCTCCTTGATAATCATTCTTTAAAGCAGCTCTCAGCCAGCCGGCAGGATTCTGGATGTTCTTCTTTTCCATCAGCAGATCTAATTTTTCATCAATTTTCTTCGTCGAATAGTCTTTTAACATCTTCTCCATAAATTCCTCCTTAAAATCTAATTCAACCATCCGTTCTTTTATTACTCTCATCTTTTTTTCTCCTTTCTCTTTTATTTTTTTAAAAT
>Ga0315533_1001821_pt1 | contig 15627 bp, 10 predicted proteins | sample SalMarSW160130MG_FD_203081 | JGI IMG/M metagenome (GOLD analysis project Ga0315533, IMG submission 203081) | Salt marsh sediment microbial communities from the Plum Island Ecosystem LTER, Massachusetts, United States - Salt Marsh Sediment SW1601-30 ... | reverse complement strand
CATTTCTTTATCTCTTTAACTGTTATATTTAATTTCATTGTATCCATTATCGCTCTGATACTATCATGTCGTCTTTGTTCGTAGAGTTTTTTTTTACATCCCAGATATCAAGAACCTCAAGCATCCCATCCTTATCAAGAGCATGTAATATCATATAGTTCTTAAGGTTTTCGTTTGAACGAACAAGATAATCCACTTTACTGTTTGTGATCTCAAGTTGTGGGTAAAAGGAATTAACCTCACCGGACAAGATATCCAGAGAACGGATGACGGTATCAAGTTTCTCCTGCGTTTCTCTCAGGTCGTTTGTTTGCTGTTCCATTTTTAATTCTTCCTTATAGCCGTTCAGCACCTTTGTTTTATAGACAAGCAAGGTGCTGCTTACGACAGCACCGAAAGAGATGAATATTAACACCACCTTAAGCCATGATGCTAAACTTTTAATCCATGTGAATATTTTACTAAACATTATTTCTTGCGTCTATAATAACTTTTCTTTAACTTCTTTTGGTACTTTGGTGTATAAAACAACTTGTTTACCCCTATTCTACGTGCGTCAATGTAAGTGCCCTTCCTTTTCTTCACCCACGGGTTTCTGTGCTTAGTTGATGCACATGAAATCAGCAGCAAAGTTATGAATAATAATATTAATAGTTTTACGTATTTCATTTAATATTCTGAAGGGGTATTGTTATTGCAAGGCTTAATATTATGCATCTCCCGAACAGTTCTGCACCAGCGGGGGGATTAAATGCACCCCACACATTATCCCATCCGCTTGTATCACCATGATAATTCCATGCAAGTCCCCTTGTGAGATTATATACTATGTCAAATATGGCTGCTCTCATAAATATATACGTAGCAGCATACCATGGCCACTGCTTTTTATCAAAGTCTATAATAAATGGAGTAGAAATCAATATCCCTGTAGAGGCAGCATTGCAAATATGTCCCCACCCCTTATTACCTGAATCCATTAAGGCATCACCCACAGCATCAAGTGTTATAGAGGCAGTATAAAGCCCTACTGTCTTTAACGCCGTGCCGTAATCTCTTTTAGGGATAGAATAATCCACATCCTTAATCTGTGCCGAACAATTAAGACTAAAAATTAATAATATTATTGTTAAATATTTCATATACTTTGCCATACTCCTCCCCCTGTCCATATCCCCGCATCATTCCAAACACCAGTTTCTAATATCCATGGCACAGCTCTAAGGCTGCCCCTTAATTGCAATTCCGGTCTGCTTCGGAATAATTTATTCTTTTCTTTTTCCCATTTGTGCATAAGTCCTACATTAGTTTGTAGAACTCTTTTTATTTGTTCCATTAATTTTATCTTCTACTATTTTAATATTAACATTAACGCTCCTTGTAAAATCTAAACTTTCAGCCATAATTATTTATATTGGATATTCAATATAATCTCTTTTTTCATTAACAAAATCAAATAAATAGTTGACCCAATCATTAAAATTATATCCCGGAGGTGTTCCATTGTAACCTTTAATAATAAAGTTCTCACTATTATATCTGTCTTCAACAATATCATTATCAATATCTGGATGATTGCGATGCATTATTCCTATTTTGAAAACATTCTCATAATCAACCCCCCAACCTGATATCTGAAAAACACAATTCATAGATTTACCAACAGCCCTAATATTATTATAAAAATATTCACCCGTTTCAACACCGAGAGGAGTATGTATTTGTATTCCTTTTTTAACTTGGTTATTGAAACTGCCACGATATTCAATAGTTAAATTATCAATATATCCAAAAGTAATCGGGTCTAATTTGAATTGCGGATAAGCAGGTGCACCAACTTTCCTGTGTGTAATAGCTTGTGAGCAATTTATCCGTGTTGAATAGACTGCGGCATGATCTATAAATTTGCAATTTTCAATTATAAAATTTGCTATAATGTATAATCCACAACCCCTATTGCGTTTTCCCCCACCGCTATATGTTATAGTGGGCTGAATAGTAGCAAACCATCCTGTTGATTCAAAATACATTAATTGTTGATATTTGCCATTTGTTTGCCTGTTTGCTCCAAATAATGCTCTTATTTTGCCAGCATACATATCATCATCCAAATCTGCGGAACTTGTATGGTCTTCCATTACTATCATAGCATATTTCTCGCTGAGTCCTCCCTGCCAATTTAATGGAGTCAGTAAAATATCGCCCTCGTTATAAAGAGTTGTTATTGCCCATGTTCCTCCAACCGGAGGAATTGCGGGATCTGCATCTGAATCTTCTATATATGTAGGGTGAGCTTCAATCTCAGCAAGTAAATAATCATCATCGAGGCTATTAAGAACATCATCACCCATATATTCTAAAATGGAATCTCTGAATATATAAGTCGGATAGAGATTATATTCATTCAATCCATCTCCAGCAAGTGTTTCAAATATATGGTCAACATAATATCCTTCAGTACCCCAGTTATCTTCATTAAATACATCATCGGGGTAAGGGAGCAATGGCTTGCCTCCATCTTTACGCATATAGCATCCATCAAGTTCTAAAGTACCTCCTGATTCTGCAAGTACTTCACCTGCCAGACCATGACAATTTATCGCTTTTAAATAAGATGCGCCACGTACCACCCAATATTCATTAAAAATACCACCATTAAGAGTAACAATTGCACTACAATCTGTTTGTATCCTGATATTATCTATAATCGGACAGGTTAATACAACAGTAAGGGTATGTGTTTCATTTAATGCAACCCAATCCTCATGTTCAGCAACATAATCATAAGTGTTTAATGTCCCGAAATATATCACACCGTAATCAATCCCGGCAACCCCTTCTATTTTATTTAATGCTATTTTAAAATCTCCTGTATTCAAAAATCTTAAACGGTTAAATGTCCATATCCCTCCGTTTACAATCATAATATCATTACCGAAATATGAAGATGAGCCGAGGGCTGAAGAAGCAACAGAATCTATATTGAAATTTTCTGCGTAAAGATTACCTCCGGTAGTTTGAAAAAAAGCATCATAAGCAGCATTTGCATAACTGAAAGTAACATTTTTAAGCCTCAGCGTCCCATCTGATTGATTTAGAATCCTGTTTTGTTTTATCGTTAAATCCACAAGTGTTATTTCAATATCGCTGTCAATCTCGAAAACATATTTACCAACATTCATATTAGAAGCCTTGCCTATTACAGCACCGTTGCCTCTAATTAAAAGCCCATCAACAACATTAAGTCCATCACCAGATACATTGTATTCAGTACCGCCTTTAAGTTCAATTACTCCCCCTCCGGCCGGCAGGGCAGCAATAGCAGTATTAAGATTTTCGGTATTATCCCCATCAACGGGTAAAATATAGATTCTGTCCTGAAGTTCGGCAAAATTATCATTAATTGTGTTTCTTGCCTCAAGTCCGGTATCGCCTACATTTACGTCAGTTATACTCATGTTATAATTCCTTTATCATTAAAATCCATATACCCCTCAAAAGCATTTGTTAATGCAACTATTGCAGGGAGGCTATGATATTTAGATATAAAAAACATTGAAAATTGCTTTGTGCAAAAATTCTCTAATAAACCACCATTATTATTACACATTATATGGAATTTATAATTAGGTATCCCTGATGAAGCGTCACCTTCTGCATCTAATAAAGCCCCATTCTTATAAACTTTTTGTACAGCAGCACTATTTTCTCTCTGAAATACATAAAGTCCCCTGCTATCAGTATTTGCACATACGGAATTTGAATTATTATTAACAAAATAAGTTAAAACATTACCATCTCTTAATTCAACACGGCATAAATCATCATTTGTAACCCCAAAATCAATAGCATTTTCATCAACATTAGTTCTGCAATAAACACCAAACGCTCCTATGTTTTGTCCATAATTTATTTTATCAGCATTAGGATTATAATTAGTATTAATCGCTGCATCAACTCCATTGCCAGTAAATCCTTCAAGAGAAGCAAAAGCAGGTGCATTTACAAGTGTTGCATCAAATGTTCCGGGATTAATCCAGTTAATAAGAGCTTCACCATCTGCATTTGACTGTTGGGCAAAAAGATAAAACACATCCATCCCTACCCATACACCACCAGCTACTAATTTCCCAACCATTACATCCTGCTGAACAGCAATAGCGGCATCAGGGGTATTTGTCATTGCATCATAAACAGCCCTATATTCAATAAGATAATTATAATTTATAGTATTGACGTTGGTGAGTAAGGTATCCAAATCATCATTTGATGCTGTTGTGCGAGCTGCATTAGTGCCCGATACATCAATGGCACAATTAGTACAAGTGCTTAATGCTTTTATTAAATTATTCACTTCAGGAGAGGCAAACGCACAATCCTCAAAGAATAAGTCAGCGGCATCATTAGTCCATGCATCTGAGCCTATAAACTCAACATCTGTTATCTGTAGCCATAAAGTGGTTAATGATGTGAGAGGATACAGGGTAGCGGCATTACCGCTTGTATTTGTCATCGAGAGTTGAAGGGTTGTCAAACTCGTTAATGCGGCAAAGACAGAAACATCGGTAACAGTAATATCTGTTCCCCATACAGAGAGGAAGGTAAGATTAGTTAATTCAGCCCACCTGTCTATATTACCACTAACGAAATCCTGACTATTTATATCAATGTGTGTTAAGTCTGTAACATCACCCGATACCCAAAACTTAAATAATCCCGGTTCTGTGTATAAACTTATTTTGGTTATTTCAACAGCATCCTGACCAATAACGGCCTCGCTCTCTCCATTACCCCAATATAATGTAACAGTCTTTGTTGATGGTAATTTGAACTTAAAAGTAAGCTGTGTGGCAGGGTAATCTACTTCAAGCGCTATAATAGCATCAGCCCACCCCCCACCGGGCTTTTGTAAAAAGAGGCTAACACCTACTCCTATTGCTGTAGCCATAATAACCCCCTGTTTAAGTTAAGTTACTCTTCCTGCAATATATCATTCCTTTGCCCGCTGATAAGGTAAGAGATGTTACGGGGCGATAAAACGTTAATGGCCCCACTGTTATGCTCTGATCTATCCATTGGCTTGTATAACCAGCAGTAATTGTTGTCGCAACTTTATTTATCAGCCACTTACCCGTATCAATGGTAGCTCCGCTACTCTCCGGCTGAAAGGCATATGCTTCAAAGCCAGCAGGAACAACATATTCGCTTGTGTCATATATCCAATCACTAAAAAAGCCACCAGCTATATCTCTCAGGTAGGCTGACGAATCTGTACTTTTACCCATTATTAATTAATTTTAATTATTACTTTATTATTTATTTTATGCAAAGATAGCAAAACTATTCTACCTCCTTCCCAAGGGCTTTGAGCTCCTTAAACATCTTATCTTTTACTTCTGCCTTGGCTTCTGTCCATAGTGCCCCTATCTCAAAATCCCATCTTGTCTTACCCGTTTCCTCAATCTCTACCTTCTCTTTCCATCTTTTAAGGGTATCGCTGCTCTTACGATTATACATCTTCATGAACAACTTGGCATATTCTACTGTCACTCTCTCATTAAATTCAAATAGTTCACTCTTGTTAAGGGTATATTTACCTACCTTTACACCAGACCCGGAATAAGGAAAATAGGCTTTATTCTCTTTTATCACCTCCCATGCGTCCTTTAATAGCTTGTAGTCCTCGCCCTGAGGGTCTGGGTCTTTAACCTGTCCCCATCTGAATAATTCTGTCTTGGCTTCTTCCATGGCGCCCTTACGCAATGCGTGTACGTCCTTTTGTACACCTGTCCATATTTCTTCGCCTACCTCCTCTTTATCTTCCATTCTTTTCTTAACCATCTCTTCGTCCTTCATATATTCCTTTAGTCTGTCAGAGAACTTTTCCCCCATAAGTAAGGTGTAATCATAAAATTCTTTCTCTTCAAGTGTCCTATGTTCAAGGCCATCCTTTGTCTCTATATTCATAGGAACATTATGTAATTTGTTAGGCATATAATTATGGCGTATCAGAAACTGCCATCTCTCATCAGCCTCAACGATATTAAGCCAGTGTGTATATGGAAGCAGCGTCTCACCGGGATAGGTTTTGCAAACATCCCCTAATTGGTCTATGTTGGGATAATTTATAAATAACTGTAATCCCATAGAGTATCCTAAAATACCCCTTATCTCTTTCTGTGAATAAGATGTAGGATCAAAGAATTTCTCTACCTGCCTTACGAAATTATTATTCCATGGTAGAACTGTTGTGGCAAATTTAAAATAAGACTTACCTATCATTTTACCCAGTCTCTCTGCTCCATGCCCCATATTCTCCCTTGCGGTAATGACAGCAGATGTGTCATTCTCCGCACCAGCACCTATCTCTAATAATTCCTGAGCTAAATCAAAAAACCTCTTAATGCCATCAACAAAAGACATATCCTTTACCATTGTCGCCGTCTGTCCTGATGCGGCCAGTAACATCGCCACAGTAAATCTCTCATGTAAATCTTCAAGCCTCTCTTTTGATATATCCTTATTAAGCCTTAATTCATCATTAAGATTTCCTATTATACCAACAGGTACAGCTATTGATGGAATATATAGATATGGTATCTCTATCTGATGGTTCTTCCCCTTTTTGTCTGTCCACCTGAATATCATACTGTATTTAGGGGCAAGTTTCTCCCGTCCAGCCTTAGTATACCCCTCCGCACGATAACCACCTGTTATCTGAAAGAAATCATCCTCATCACTATCAAGCCCAAACATTAATGCGGCAACGAATGCCTGTGTGCCAAACCATGCCCGTCCCATCTGTTCATAGTAAGCACGGGAACCCCTTTCTCCCATTGATGGACTTTTGTATATGGTTTTCCCTTTAATGGTTATATTGAACCATGGTACATTAGCCCTCACGAACCCCAAGAAAGGAGCATGGTCAAGAGCATATTCAGCAACGTTGCCAATAATACGTGTAAAAGGAATAAATGGCTTAAGGGCTAACGCCATTGGCCTGTTAACATTAGATAATGTACCTAATCCAGATGCTAGATTACCAAAGATACCACCTCTCTCATCGGTAAAAATATTACTACGTGCTAATTCCTCTGTTTTTGCCCTATCCTCTTTATTCAAGAAGGGTATATTCTCTAACTCTAACTCTCTCCTTCTTATCCTCTTTTGGAGGTTGGTCATCTTAATACCACTTAACCTGTAATATTCCTCTGCTTCTGTCTCTACCAACTCTGTGAGCCTTGCCTTGTATTGTTTGTGTCCCTCTCTGCCAACCGCCCTTTTAAGAACCCTGCCTGTTAGTCCTCTTGCTTCCATTTGGGCTATAATCTCACCATTATTATAATGGGTAGTCCTATATAACTCCATTACACGCTTAGTGAGGGCTCTGCCCGTTAATCCCTCTGCCTCGCTAACATAATCCCTGAGTATCCTTACAAGTTCTATATGATAAGAGGTATGTAGCATAAACTTATCCTGTGCTGATAAGTTACGACCAGAGAGTTTGGCGTAGTTAAATATGTTAAGATCATATTTCTTATTCCCTATTTTTATATAAAGAGGTTTAAACCTTTTGGCTCTACCATACTTATCTCTTTCAAGGGGCGTTATTCTGGCCATCCCTATCTTTTCCTTTACATCCTCTATATATTTATTCTGAACATCCCCATGCAGGTAAACTTCTTTTGCTATCGCTGCCCCAGACAGCATTCCTTTAAGCATTGGTATTGCAGCCATAAATGAAACAGGATTATACCAATCTACTTTTGTCCCCTTTCTTTTAGCTTCTTTTATCTTATGAGTCCATAACGATAAGTTACCAAGTGTCCTCACGGGACTAATCCATATGTTAGACATGGCACTCACAAGGTTTAATACTGATGTTGAAACACCCGACAACATATTGGCATAGGCAAGTGCTATAAAGTCATCGGCTATCTGCGCTGCCATAGAGTGGGGAAATAGCTCATAAATATACTTACCAAGTCGTATAGAGGCATCTCTTTCTATCCATCCCTTGCCGCTAACACCTTGTAATATACGAGATAGCTTTATTATCTCTTGTGCCTGCTTTGTGTCTGGCGCCTTGGCGAGTCCAAGCATATCAGCAAATATTTCCCTCCCCATCTGTGTTCCTAAAGCCCCCCGTGACACAGCATCAATAATCTTCTGTACCTTAGTTTTATGTTTGGCCTTCTTGGGCAGTCCCTTCAGTCCTAATATTTTCCCCACTTCTTCTCTTGCAACACCCTCTATTTTATCCTTAAATGTGTCAAGGAACATTTTTTCTATCCTCTTGGCCTCCTCTTCGGTTAACCCTACATCCTCTTTCAGCTTAAGCCATAATGGTCTGTTTATCTCTGGATTCACCTCACTACCCTCATCCACATCAGTCCAGTGCCTGCGTATAACCTTGGCTATGGCACTCTGCATCTGGTTAATATCCTCAATTATACTTCTTTGCTCTGTCTCTCTCTCCGCATACTGCCTAAAAGTGAGGCCGTCTTTATAGTTCGTGTCAAGCAATGCCCCTGCTTGTTCATCTGTTAAATCAACATCAATATCTTTTGCATCTGATTTTAATCTATTAATCAAATCCTGTACGGTATAATATCCCATCTTAACGTATTCTGCAAGGACATTACCAAAGAACTCCACATCAAGAACCGTCAACCCCGGAATAATGGTGGCACTCATTAATCCTGCCTTTTTGTCTATCTTATGTTGTTCCTTTAGCCTCTTTATCCTTTCTTCTGACTGCCTGATTTGTTCGGCGGGAACAGAACGCATGGGTGCTGGCCTGCGTGGTTTGACAACAGTTATCTTAAAGGTCTTTCCTTTTGTCTTTATTATCTCATCTATAGCATCACCCACTAATCTCTTTGTCTCTTTGTCTATCCTGTCCATGGATTCATCAAGCTGTTCCCCTATTGTCTTCTTTTCTCCCTTTATAACAGGTTTGTCAAGTTTAGCTTCATTTAACATCTTTATCTTCTTCCTGACAAAATACAATACACCTTCTGGCTGCATTACCTTCCATATATTAGTATACGCTAACACCTTCGCTGATGGAGTTATTTCACGTACATATATATCCATTATGTCATCCGTCTTTCTAAACGCCGCCTCCTTCTCCACTGCTGACGTTCTACCTGATGCCATTATACGTGAATAATAATCCATTAAGACCTGACGCATTACTGTTCTTAAGGGTAAGTCCTGAAGGTTCTTGGTTGGCTTTATTACTTCGTAGGTCGCCCCATCAACACCCATATCAAGCACCTCTTTGATTGCTCTTTGTGCAATTTCTTCTCCCCCTTCGGCTTCATATGTGTTTTTCCTTTGCCTTGCTACGTCAGCTATTAGCTTCTGCTGTATACTCTCTTCATTGGCAAGGTGGCTGTCTAATGATAGTGGTCTTTTCTCCTTCCCCTCTTTTGGAGCCTTTTCAGCCCTTTTAACGGCTTCTTTCTCCTCTTTGGTAGGTTTACCCTCCTCGGGGGAGATAATAGGCTCCTGCTTCTCTATAGGCTCTATTTTGACGTTTTTAACCCCTTCTTCTATTACATCATCAGGAATGGATATGTTTTTATCCTTTAGAAGTTGTTTGACCTTTTCAATGATGGCATCTATTTCGGCTATGCCACCCTCTACAATGCCCTTCGCTATTTTCTCTATAGCCCGAATAGCACTTACTCTTTCTTCGCCTATTAATTCTTTTTTACCTGTGAGATTGGCTAAGTCATTAAGACCTTCGGCTATTAGCCCCTTGGCTGCTTCTTTGCGTTTGGCTATTTCCTTGGTGGGTTCTTCTTCGACCACTCCTTCGCCCTCTTTACGAGCTCCCTCAACTTCAGGGCGGCCTTTACCTTTTCTTGCTTTTTCATCTAAATATCTTTTTACGACCTCCCCTTCCTCTGGCGTGAACGGGAAACCTGTGAAATAATCGTCTTTAATATTTTCATAATCCTCAACGGTTAAAAGTTCTATATCTTCTTTTTCTGCTAAGATATCAATAATTTTCTTAAAATCAACATCAGATGCCTCTATTTTTTTAACAAAGTCAGCCTCTTCCTTCTCATAAGAAGCCACGGATTGACCTGAAATCTCTTTGAACTTATCCTCAAGTGCCTTTAAATTGGGGTGTTTAGCTTTTGTCTTTGTCTTGCTTGGATTAGACATAATAAACTCGGCAACCATGTCTGGCGTTATCTCTTTATTATGTGTCTCTGATAACTGCTGCGCTATAACATCAAGATACTCGTGGTTCTTCCATTTACCCGTAATGGGGTCTTTCTTAGCAACCCAGTTACGCATCATGGCCATACCGAACTTATTAGGGTCTCCGAACTCAGCAAGACTACTCTTGGCCACCTTCATCTTAAGCAAATCTTCCTGCCACGGAGTGCGTTCTTTAGAATAAACTTCTTTTGCCTGTTTATAGATATTGTAAACCTCTTCTGGGCTTTCGCTCTTTTCAACCACATCTCTTACTACGTCACCAAATGATTTCTTTATCTCTTTTTCTTTAGGCTTAAACTTATAAACATCTCCTTCTTTAACAGCTTCTCCTGTAGAGATTAGTTTCTCCCATAATCCCTTGGCTTCCGGTGATACTGTTTCACTTGAGAATAATATTCCTCCCTCTTTAGCGGCTCTCTCATTAAGTTGTCTGTAAACTTCAATGCCCGCCCCTTGACGACGCATGTCTTCATCTACCTGAATGTTATTCATGCGTATGTCGTTACCGAACTTACCAGTGTCTACTTTACCCGCTTTCTTTCCCCTAACAAGTATAGTCTCTTGTGTTATTTCTTCTCCTAATCCCTTCAGGGCTTTAGATGGCTTTTTCTTATAGATTTGTTCTGTCGTTACCTCTTCTGGCTTTACCTTTTCTTTGGGGGCTTCTTGCACCCCTTCTTCTGCTTTTTCATATTCTTTTTCCTTTGGTTTAAACTTATCTATAGTCTCTTGTTTTTTCTCTTGTACTTGCTCTAAAGTAGAACCTTCTTTCACATTAAATGTGGCATCTTGTGCTGGCCCCTCTTCTGTTATGGTATAGGTTTCCCATTTTCCCTGCTCTGCCATGTCCTGTATCCCCTCATAACGAACATTAAGTTCTTCAGCTATCTTTTCAGGTTCTACCCTTACTTCTTCCTTCGCTTTTTCAGGCTGTGCCTTTACTTCTTCTTTTTGAACAGTCACGGTTTCCTTGACAGTTGGCTTTTCTTCTTTGGCTTTCTCTGTTATTTCCCCAGTTACATCATCCTGTACCATGCCACCCACGGTCTCCATAATATCAAGGGTTTCTTGTTCGCTCTTACCCTCTATCATCTGGGCTACCTTGTTTGTTAAGCCCTCCTCGTCTTTGTTATCTATAAGTTCTTGTAATTCTGCCCTATCTTTCTTCTCAAATTCTTTTTTTCTCTCCATCTTATAATCACCCACCATAGCAGGTGACGAAGCTACCAAGAACCCACCAGTCATCATAGGGATAACAACCAATAAGTCTTTTAAAAACTCCTTGTCTATCTTTTCTTTCTGTAATAAGGCTGCTATTATCTCTTCTCCATATTCACCAAAAGGATTGTGTAGTCCAGCCCTTGCGAACAGTTTTCTTACCGATGGCGTAATAACCCTCTTTGCTCCCTTCCATGCTGGCAGGGCAAATACACCACCCATGTTCTCACTAAATATATCTGCCGCATTAAGCCATACACCCTTAGCAATAGCCTCACTTATCTTAGGCATATTCTCTTCATCAAGAACAAACTTACCATCTTCGTATTTATATACCTCCCTTTGCTCTAATACCCTCTCATAAGTGGCGGGAGATAATGGTAAACGACCGCCTAAGCTAACGGCTGACTCTACTGTTGGCTTAACCACCCTCTTTGTTATGCCACCCATTCCCTTAATGCTTCTCAGTGCTCTCTTTTTAAGAATTGAGGCTGTTGCCTTCCGCCCTGTGGCGGTTGCTATATCACCTATACCCCCCGTAACAAGGAATTGTTCAACATAAGGAATTGAACCAGCAAGGGACTTCATCCTCCTATACCTGTTAACCCCCTTACTTGCCATACTGCTTAATTGCCGATACTGTGCGTGGGCATCAATAAGAGCATTATCTGCTTCTGTGGCCTCTCCTTTCTTTTGCCTGTTGAGAGACTGGTTGATGCCTATATCTTCAAACAGCCCCGCCAGCCCGACACTAAGAATATTACCAAATTCCTCACTGAAAGCCACCGCCCCTGCTCCTTGTTTGCTCTCTGGTACATTAAGGGCCCTCTTAAGCATATCTGATGCTGATTGCATCTTAGATAGTTTATTCGATTCCTCAATAAGAAATTCAGGGGTTGTTATTTGTGTTTCAAGATCAATGCCCTTCTCTTTCGCTTTTTTATTTATCTCATCACTTAACCTTAATATAGCATCATCTAACTGCCGTTTGGTCTCTTTTGCTCCACGCTTAAGAATAAGCTGCTCCCCAAGGGGTGATTGGCCAGATATCTCGTATATAAGCCTGTTAATCTCTCCCTCTACGTCTTCCTTTGCCTCTCCTGACACACCAGATAATATACTATCCTTTAATGCCTCTATCTGTTGCTCTTTTATGACATGGTCATTATTACTCTCTATGATGTTCTTAAACAACTTACCATATTCGTCTTTTTCATCACCAAGAATAGGATACTCTTGTTTTGTATCAACAGGCGAAAGAGCCTTTTTGTCGTATTCTTTTTCAAGAGATTCTATCTGTTTTTCATATTCTGATTGTAGCTTCTTAACATCCTCTCCTTCTTTGGCTCTTTCTTGTAACTCCTTAAAGATATTCTCTGCATCTTCCTGAAATTTCTCGGCATTCTCAAACATCTGCTTATTCTCATAAGCGTCTTTCTTAAGCCCTGCCTCCATTATTGCTTTTGGGGAATAATCTTTAGGTGTGGTTTCTTCGGGGGTAATAGCGTCCCAATCTACACCTCTCTTTTTATATTCGGATTGTAATACTTGCTTTCTTTGCCCGAGAGATAAATCCTCTAATTTTTCCACTGGGGCGTACTCTGTCGTTTCTTTCTTTTTCTTTTCCTTTATCTCTTCTGCCGCTTCTGGGGCGTACTTCTCCGCAAAATCTTCTGAAAGATAATATTGAGAAGCGTCTTTTTTTTTTACTACCTTGCCTTCAAAATCCTCATAGGAACCCAAATCATAAGATGAGGAAACAGAATCATAAAAACTCCTTCTCTTGGTAGAATCTTGTAGTTTTACAGAAAATTCATCAAGAGTACCTAAATCGTATTCCTGTGAAAGAGCATCATATAATATTTTTGTTTTATCATCCATTAAAAATTAGGTATTTGTTTTTTGCCTTCACTTGTAGTTGCTACCCCCGTCCCCGTTTGCGCCAACACATCTTTTATCTTCATGCGTTTGTTGTTATATACAATAGGCCATTCAAATAAACCAGCAGGAAGCTGTGAATAATTTTTATTCAGTTCGTCTACCGTAACAGATAATATAAGATCACTTCTTCCCCCGCTTCTTGCCTTTCTAAAGAAAAACTCTTTCTTTGATGGTGAGAATGCAATGAACTCCACCTCTTCGCTTGTATAAGTTTCTCCTTCTGATCTTTCATTTCCATCAATCTCCGTTGTTTTCCCTAATGGCACTTCTACTTTCTTAGGGCTTAATATAGAATAATAATCATCATATTGTACGCCCCCTATGGTTTTACTAACTGGAGGTATTGGTAATGTTGTCACCTTTGTATTGCCAAAAATAAACTCCTCAAAACCAAATTCTGATCCTTTGGGCTTTGTAGGTTCAGTCCTTCTGCTAGTATCTTCACCCCTAAAAGCATTTATGTAATCAGGATTATTCATCACCCACCTTAGAATACCATTGGTTTGCTCCTGTGGTGATATTTGACCATCCTTGTTTCTGTCCTCTAGCCATTTGCCTTGTTCTGCTATCGGTAATTTCCTAAAGTCATTTATAAAAGTCTTTATTCCCCCTCCTCCCCTTGCGGAATCTCTATTTATCAGTTCTTGTATAGCCGCTTGCGCCTCTTCAGTAGTTCCATACCCTTGGACTGTTTCTGTCACTTTCTTTCCGCCCTTTTCTGTGATAATAGTTTCTTTGTGTGTGCCAGCTCTTTTCCCCATTTCGGTAAGTTCTGCTTTAACATCTATTGCTATCGGATCAAGACCAGTAGTAAATTCTCCTGTTAAAAGAAAATCCTCTGTTGCCTTTCTAAAATAATCAACATCCCATGTCTTCCCAAAATCCCTGTCTACTAATTTCCTTTCATAATCCCACCTTTGCTGATTAGCCTGCCAATTCTGTTGGGATGCCATAATCTTCCTCTTGTTAGAAGCTGCCCACATCTTGTCTTCTGTAGATAAAAATCCATCATTTTTAGCCATCCTAGACGCCATCTCTTTATTATACCAATCAATATCAGCCGCTTGCTTCTCCATAGCTTTATCGGCTATCAGTTGAACGGGGTCTACTCCTTGCTCTAACATAAACTTCTCATCACTTAAATGCTTCTCCATCTTCATCCTTTGGGCATCCATAAACTTTCTGGAAAAGACTTCATAAGTATCACCCATATCCTTTAGGGGCTGCTCCGTTCCTTTGCCTGTATATAATATTGGGAAGTTTACCATATCTTTTATCCGTTATATAATGGTTGTTTGCCTAATCCGAAATAAGGAGCAACTGCTGGCATTGAAGGTATAGTCATCTGCGGAGCCCTTGCTGGCCCACCAACACCGTAATTAGGGAGTGAATAGTTTCCGTAATTCATTCCCCCTTGTGGAAACATCTGTTGCATAGCCCCAAGCTGTGACATATCACCCATAAAACCAGATGCTGTATTAGCTAATCCCTGTATACCTCCCCATAAGTTCTGTTGTCCTGCCATTCTCTGTGACTGAAGTTCATTCATCTGTTGCTGATATGGTATCCATTGATTCAAGTTGAATGCCTGATCTTGATAGCCTGCCATCTGTCCTAATTGAGTCTGGTAGTTCTGCATCATCTGAGCCCTCCAAAGAGCAGCATTATATCCCAGCTCCCTCTCTGCATCTATCCTCTTACCAAAAACATCTGTTACGGCACCAAGAGCGGCTGACGAACTGGGAGCCATCCTGCCTATATTCCTTACCCCTGCGGCTGTAGTTCTGCCTAATCTTTCTTCGGCATAAGTTCTTCCTGGCATCTCCCCGTAAGCCATCTGTCGTGATAAGCCAAGTGCTTGTGTCGCTGCTTCTGGTGTCTCATAGATAGGACGGTTTCTCCTTAAATCTTCTAATCCCCTTCTCGCTCTTCTGGCTTGAAACCCACCATAAAGCGCCTGTCCTATATTCGATAGTCCAGATATACCCGCTGATATTCCCATTGCTGCTAAAGGCCCCATATCTTTATTTTTTATATTTTACAAAGTTAATCAAATTATACTGTCTTCATATATCACCTCCACCAGCACTAACTTAACTTCACTGGTAGAAGTGTTTTTTAATACTATCTGTGCTGTTCTTCCCCTTAACCTGTCTCCGTTATGTAAGTCCCAGTTATCATTAACAGCACTTCTTGTTTTCATATTCCTTAGAAATGGTGCTCGTT
>Ga0315533_1001817_pt1 | contig 15655 bp, 13 predicted proteins | sample SalMarSW160130MG_FD_203081 | JGI IMG/M metagenome (GOLD analysis project Ga0315533, IMG submission 203081) | Salt marsh sediment microbial communities from the Plum Island Ecosystem LTER, Massachusetts, United States - Salt Marsh Sediment SW1601-30 ... | reverse complement strand
TTTCATCCTGAGCTTTCACTAGCCTTGTAGGAACCGAGCGAAGACGTCCAGCGCCTCATACAGGGACGAAAGCTCCAGGAACTCATCAGGTTGATGGGCCTGGGCGATCGACCCTGGTCCGTAGATCACCACCGGAATTTCAAGCTGTGGGATAATGGAAACAGCATCAGTCGAGTAGGGCGCGATCTCTGCCTTTGGGAGCGGTTGCTCTTTCCCAGCAACAACGGTCATGAAACTCTGTACATATGGGTTGTGAAAATCGCTCACGATGGGAGGTTTGTAGTTTGTGACCTTGCTTGAGAACCCGGCACCGACCTGAACTGCTGCGTCCTGCCCCAGTGTCTCCACGAGCGTGATCACCCGGTCTTTCTCCTCATCGGATACGACCCGTGAATCGAGACGCACCCGCGTCGTATCCGGGACGATGTTCACCTGCCAACCTCCGTTGATCTGACCGATGTTCATCGAGGTGCGTCCTCGACCTTCCTGTTCCTTGAACCCTTCTGCCGCCTGGGCGAGCTCAACACAGAACTTGGCTGCGGGAAGGATCGTATTAACGCCCAACTCCGGGAGTGCACCGTGTGCTGCCTTTCCGGAGAAGGTAACCTCGAGCCACAGCTCCCCCTTCTGCCCGATATAGGCCTTCCCTGCAGTTGGCTCGGTGATGAGGAGGAACTTTGCATCATCGATCAAGCCAGACTCAGCGATCGACGCCGCTCCCAGATACCCCTTCTCCTCGTCAGCGGTTAGGGCAAGGACGAGGCTCTTATTCAAGGACCCGCCTTCCCGGGTGATCAGCTTAGCGATCTCTAGGATGACTGCCACTCCACCCTTCATGTCTGCTGTTCCTCGCCCATAAATCTTCCCGTCCTCAATCCGCCCCTCGAAAGGGGGGACGCTCCACTTCTCCTCATCTGCGTTGACCGTATCGAGGTGTCCGCATAGGACGATCGAGCCGGCTTCGCTTCCCGGAAGGCGTGCCACTACCGAGCTTCGCCCTTCTTCCAGAGGAACCAACCTGCCCTCGATTCCGTTATCCGCGAGAAACCCTTTGACCACAGCAGCAATCTCATCCTCATTTCCCGGTGGGTTTACGCTTCTTGTTTCCACCAGACGCTTGAGAAGATTCACCGTCTCACGCCTTACTCTCTCATCGATCTTAAGCAACGATTTCATCTCCTTACATAATCCTCCGCAGTTTCGGGTCCAAACGATCCCGTAGTGTATCCCCCAACAGGTTGAACGACAAAACAGCACTGGCAAGGAATACCCCAGGGAAGAGGATGATCCACGGGGCGCGGGTGATGTAAGTTCGCCCTTCGTTCATCATCCCACCCCAGCTTGCGATGTAAGGGGGGATCCCCACACCGAGGAAGTTAAGTGCCGCTACCTCCATGATCGAGAAAGGAAGATAGAGCATATTTGTATACATGAATTATTATAAATGAAGTGTTAATGTTCCCGCAGCCAGAATTTCCACTAGAGAATGACTAAAGCTGGCGTCTACTACTTTTCCCCTTTTGATTTGGAACTTTAAGCTTGTAGAATCGGGACCGCCTATACTAGAAACATCACCGCCTGACTCAAAGGAGAGTTCCAAGGTGGTATCGGACCGCTCGACTTCCCCTCGTTCTACCATAGCAATGCCCCCGGCAACTGCTCCAGTGCCACAAGCGGGCTCAATAGAGTCTGCGGAGATCCTGTGCGGGAAAATAACGCGACCAATACTACCAGTCCTTAAGGGAGCCAAATCATATAGGGCAAAATCAGCATTTTTCGATTCCAAGTATCTTTCACTATCAAACTTCTCCTGCAACATGGCTAATATTCCAGAGGATTCCCTATCGATTCTCGAGAAATCTATCTCAGGAAAGACGCTTCTGAGGTCATTTATGTTTATGACAAGGAACTTCCCGACTTTCATTGCTTTTACTAAATTATCTATTTTTATCGGTTGAATCCCTAATCTATAGCATTCATTCACAAACGACCTCATATTAGTTAGTACCTGTCTAGCTTTGCCATCATTGGTTTTAATCCTTATTTGAATAGGGCCAGCATCGGTTTCAAGAGTCACGTGTGTAACTGGCTCTGTAACCTCTACGCCGAGTTCTTCCGAGAGATCTGTCTCAATTAGCGCTTTCCCAAATACTTGTGTGAGTCCACCACACGCGCTAATAAACCTTCCCGAGGCGTGGTCAACGGTTTTCACCTTTACATGGCCATTGCTTTGAGAGGTGTAAAGAAGGCCAGCTTGGTGCCCTCCAATATTTGGGTGGCTCAGTGCCAATAATGATGCTTCTAATTCTCTACCTTTTGGCATCTCGTATCCATTGAACAGGAGTATTTCATTGCCACCCATATGTCCTTTTATAAAATCGAATGTATTTTTAGACATCTGCTCCTCTTCCTTTTAAGCATCCATGTGCCCTATCGCATTTGTGCAGCATCCTACTCTTATCTCTAAATCAAAGGTCTAAGGTTCTCGCTCTAATTCGAAGGAGAGGCAGTGGGGACCTTCCCCGGCAGAGGCAAAGGTTTCTGTGGCCGGATCAAAGACTTCTAACCCCCTAGCCTTAAGCATTCTATTGAGTTCGTTCCCCCTGAATGAGAGTACCTTGTCATCTCCTAAAGCAAGCATATTGATTTCGTTCTTGTAGGCATGTTCAGCCGGTACTTTGATCAACTCCCAACCAAGAGCATCAAGGAACCCGATGAAATAGTCTGGCACAGCGTCTTTGCAGATAATTGCGAGTTTATCTGCAACCGGCGAGAAGATAACATCCAGGTGGTTCCACTTCGAGAGGAACTCTACAACGAAAACGCGCTTGCCGTATTCGGCCAGGATCTCTCTTGCATTCTCAAACCCGGAGTATGTGCTGCGGTTACCGTTTCCCGTGATGAGCGTGTTCTCGTCCAGGCAGAAACAGTCGCCTCCCTCTACACACCCGCGGGTGATTTGCTTGGGCAAGACCGTCTCCCCGAGTTCTTCAAGAGTTTCCTTAACGACACGCTCTTCGCCTTTGCGTTCCTGATAGCGGAAACGCCCGACCAATATCCCGTCCGGTGTATTCACTCCAAAATCCCGAGTGCTCGCCTGCCAAGGCAGTTTTGGAGATAGTTTTTTGATCCAGCTTATTTCAATACCCAAGTCTACGAATACACTCTCAAACTCTGCGTGCTCCTTTAGCCATACCTTTCGATCTGGCTTGACCCCTTTGTCGTAGAGATCGCGAGCTATATCGCTTAGGGGCATAATGTTGTAGTACGTTGGCTTGGCTAGCAATATACGGTTCAGTTTCCCTGTTGAGTTGCAAACGAGAGTATGCTTTTTCTCCATAATTCTACCTCCAGTCATAAACAGTTCACTTCCCTTCTTAAAAATCTTCCTAAAGTACCTAGAGAACCTCACGTCTTACATATTCACTCACCTCTAGCGGATTCCTGGCATTTTTGTCCGTTTACACAAGCGAGTAGAGACCAAAGGCATCCCGCAAGGTATCACCTACCATATTGGTCGCTAGTACTGAAAACGAGATAGCTACCCCAGGAAAGATCAGGAGCCATGGAGCACATGCCACATAGTTCCGAGATGTGGCAATCACGTTTCCCCAGGTAGGTACATCTGGCGGATAACCTGCTCCCAGAAAGTCTATACAGAACGCCATAAGTAGTTTGTGTAACCGTACCTTGTATGCTACACTTGTCTCGAGAGCCCTGAAAAAGTCGCCATCTTTCCTTTCCAATCCTTACCAGAGAGCGACTGAGTTTCCAATTATGCCAATTTCTGGGAACAAGTGGACCTCTCTGGACTGGAATGCTCTGTAACCTCCTTAGACGGATGCCAGAGAGGGCCTCTTTGGCTTCTCCATCAATATAACCATCCGCTTGATATTGAGCACGAAGAACATCATCAGCGCCTGAAGGGCCATCCCGCCACCGGCGAGAGAAGTATAACATCATAGTACCAAGATCCTCTCACCTACCCTGGGATGCCCTTGAAAAAGAGACTTTAAGTGGAGAATGCCCTCTTCGGAGGCTTTGCCAAAAGGAGAACGCATAGGAAGTCCTTAAGAAGAGCCTCTTCGGGCCTTCTGCATCCTAGGATCAAAGATATCCCTCAACACATCTCCGAGAAGAGACCAGCCGAGGACAAACGTCAGGATGGCAATGGCAGGGTAGGTATATGTATACCAGTAACAGAACGGATCCCCGACGATTCCTAGCAGCCATTGGCGTGAGAAATTGATCATCTGTCCCCAGTCCGCATATCCGGGTTCTGCGCCTACACCAAGAAAGCTCAGCGCAGCCGCAATCCGCACCATCGTCCCGATGTCGATCGTAGCGAGGACAAAGACAGGGAAAACCGAGTTGGGGAGAACGTGCCGGAAGAAGATCCGCAACTTGCTGGCTCCGAGGCTCTTGGCCGCACTAACGAAGTCGCGTTCCCTGACCGACAGCACCTCACTTCGCATGATGCGGGCATAGTGTCGCCAACCGAAGATGATTAGCGCGAGGATCACCTTATCCAATCCCTTTCCCAGGACAATGCTCATCACGATCACTGCGATTAAGAATGGAAAACTCATGAACAGGTCGGTCACTCTCATGACCGTCTCATCGATCCACCCGCCGATGAAAGCTCCCAATCCTCCCAGAATAATCCCGATCAGACTGGTGCAACTGACCACGATTAAACCGACGCGAAACGCCGTTCGACTTCCCCAGACGATTCCGTAAAGGATGTCGTATCCGCCGCTGGTCCTTCCGAACACGGCTTTCTCCGACGGTGGTTGGGGGATGGAGGAGAACCCTGTCCGGGCGATGGCGTATGGATTGCGTTGATTTTGCGGGGGGGAAATGACTGGAGCGAGGAGAGCGATTATTACCCAGAACAAAACGAGCACAAACCCTGCCGCACCGAGGGGGTCCCGCACTAGTCTAAGGAAGAAGCCCACGCACCATCACCTCAACGTCACCGTTGGATTGAGGACCGTGTATAGAAAATCGATAATCAAGTTGACGATAATGATTAAAGTACCAATGAGAAGCGCGGCGCCTAGGATGGCAGGAAAGTCAAGTCCCTGAGCAGAGACCACAATGAACCGCCCCATTCCCGGATAGTTGAAGACTACTTCAACCACGACCGCACCACCAAGCATTCTTGCCACGATCGACCCCGCTACGGTGATCACCGGTAGGAGCGCGTTGCGACGGGCATGTTTATGGATAACTACCTTTTCCAAGAGCCCCTTGGCACGTGCGGTAGTCACATAGTCCTTGCCCAACGTCTCCAAGAGGGAAGAGCGCATCAGACGAAGCACCACCGACAGTAACCCGATGGAGTAGCTCAAGGCAGGCAGTATAAGATGGCGTAACGCATCTGCACAGATGTCGATGCGGCCGTTTAGCACCGAATCGATCACGTTCATCCCAGTGTAGCGCTTGAACTCTGACAAATAGACAATTTCATTTGCCCAGTAGCTGAGTCGTCCGGGAGGGAACCACCCCAACCACGCGTAGAAGATGACCAGCATCGCCAACCCGAAGACAAACTCCGGAAGAGATACACCAATGCTTGTGGCAACCCGAGCTGCCTGATCAGCCAGTCTGTTATGGTGAGTCGCTGCATATGTTCCCAGGAAGATTCCACCGGCAAAGGTGATCAAAGCGCTCAAGAGCATCAGCTCCACAGTGGCAGGAAAGTAGCGCGATATCGCTTTGAATACTGACATTCGTGCCGATGCCGACCAGCCAAGGTTCCCATGAAACAGTTCCTTTAGCCAGTTGTAGTACTGCACGTAGAAAGGTTTATCGAGTCCGTATCGGGTGATGAGCTCTTCGAATGGAATGCCCGCTATCGCAGCTTCTGGATTGGGGATGAATACCGATAGCCGTTCGTACGGGTTGAGGAACATCACCAGGGAGAAAATCAGAGCAGAAAGAATTAGAAGGAGGATAGGAATGAGTAATAGCCTCTTAAGAATGTAATAAACCATTCGGAGTGAACCCCTCAAGCTGGATACATTGGGGCCGAAATTGATACATGCCGCTGAGCCGACTTGATCTTCTGTTCAAAGTCCACCGGGCTGAGATAACCAAGCGCCGAGTGTAACCGCTCTTGGTTATATATCAGTCCGATGAATTCGCCAACCCGCTCCTTCAACTCCTCAAATATCTGATACTCCAAAATATAGACCTCTCGCTTGATATAAGTTCGCGGTGCAAGGTACCCCAGCACCGAATGCTTCCTCTGCGTATTGTAGTACTCAACCTGCATACCGACGGCTCTCTTCAACACCTAGATGTCTGCTGCGTTGTAGTACAGACTCCCATTCTCCCCTTTTGAAGTGTCCGTTGAACGATTCCGTGAATGTGTCTCCTTTCGATCTACCCCCCCCCCTTATGTACCACCTACAGCAAGAGAATAGCCTTCTTGATCGACCACTGCAAAAGAGTGTGAAGGGTGGTCTCCGTCTCTCGGTATTGCTTTGTACACTCATCATCTCATGCCCTACCGTCCTCCAATGCACTACCGGTAATCGTTATCTTGTCTCCGGTGTAGAACCGCTTGTAGTGCGCTCTAAAGGCGGCGTCGAGCACCGTTTCAGCCTCCCAACCAGTGCAATGACCAGACCAGATGCGCGAAACGTTCCGTTCCCTCAGGAAACCCACTGTCTTGTTTATTACATCATTGGGCTTATCGATGAGGTGAAATCCACCGAAGAGCCCGTACAAAACGTTGTTTTCAGTGATTTCTTGAGCAGCCTTGACTGTGTTCACTACGCCGGCGTGACAGCATCCAGTCACAACTACGATGCCATGGGTTCCCATATCCAGGACAATCGCCATATCGTCCCGTTCAGGATCGGGACTAAACTGACCATCCCTGAGAACTACGACATCCTTTTCGGGTTTCTCAAAATCAGTTCGCCTCGGGATGGTCCCACTCACCCAGACACCTGGGCAAAGCTCCACGGGGGCTTCAATCAGTATCAACCGTGACTGAGACAGCCTCCACAGGTTGGCTGGCTCCAGACCAATGTAGCGCAGTGTTCCAGAGTGAGTCTGAAACACTGGGCGAGTGATCTCCTTATGAGCGACTACCTGAAAACGTGCTGCTTTCATTCCCAAGAGGTGTGGCAGCCCGCCTGTATGATCGTAGTGGGCGTGAGAGAGAATCCCTGTATCGATACTATCTATCGTTATCCCTAACACCTTCATGTTGTGAAGAAGCGGCTCCGCGTTCCAGCCGGTGTCGAAAAGGATTCTCTGCATATCGCGGTTGGTCCAGTGACAATCTATGAGGATGGAAAGCCCAAACTGCGACCATAGGGCATTATCATACCGTGAGCGGTCACAGACGAGCACAGTTAATTCGACACGCTCGAGACTCTCTTCCCTTCTCTTCTTTTCCAACTGGGCTCTACTTCTCCTTCCCAGACAGCAAGCCACCAGCCAGCGGAGAGATGCTATCCAAAATGCGGCTTAAGACAAATACGAACGTCAGGGAAGCCTCAACTCTTCCCAATCCTCTTTAAGTAGAATTTCAAAATCCTCAGTGGTTGGAATGTCTTCCATCCTTATACGCTTCCTATTCATTTCATGCTCACCGCTTTGATAGATCAGGATCCGATCGCCATAGTAGCTCTTCAGTTTGCTGAGAACATTAACCGCTTCCACTGGCGAGAATGTTCCCGAGTAATGCCCTCCAGCCATTGGAGAGGCGAACTTCCCGTTGTAGTGCATACGAGCTATAACCTTATTGCCCCGGGGACCATTCCAATAAATCGTTTTCTGAGAAGACTGGAGCTTTCCATTGTCAAAGGTAAATTCGTACTCTGGTACGAAAACGTAGTGGTGAGAACTGGGAACCTCACAATCCAAAACGTAGTGTTCAATGTTCGCCACTTCAAGAATTGCGCTTGTAATACACGCCTGAACCATGCAATGACCGGCGTTCATTCGAAACGACTCATCAATAGTATACTCCACGAGGCATTCGTCCCATAAGTGTCCCCAGATAAAATTGTGCTTGGGCAGCGCCGCCAGATCGATCCATTCCCTGTCTATACATAGAATCTTGTCATAGCCAGTTGCATTGAGGGAACAAGCAGCAATGTAAGCAGCAATTGGGCTCAGGGTATTTGCTCGAATCAGGAGCTGCTCGAGAAAACCATAGTACTGCCATCCTCGCTCTCGCTCGGCAGGCATCGCAAGTTTCCAGAGGTCATGAAACTTGAACCAACGGGTGTATGACCCTGTACACCGGACCGCTGCAATAGTGGCAGCTGCCTCGTGCTTCTCTACCTCTAGTCGGGTTGCTTCCTTAACCTTCTCCAACAGCGTCCGTTCCTCAGGAGTTAGCTCAGGGAGAGAAGACGTGCCTGAGAGACGTGCGACCAGTTCGGAAAGTGGCACCGATCGTCCTGTGTCATCCCGGCCCATCAGTGGGTACCACGCGAGGTGATCGTTAAAGACGAGAATGACTTTGCCTTGAACATCGCTGACCTCCTCTCCTGTCGCTGCGTTGATCAAATGGTCCTTGACAGCAACCCCTGCCTTGCCCTGCTCGGAATAGACGACGAACACCTCGTCAGATGCCCCCTGTTCTTTCACCGCCAGTAGGAATCTCATGGAGGCCATTTCAAGTTCGGTAATGAGATTCTTGGTCGTCTTCAGAGTGGTGGCGAGGGGTAACATTCGGCGGTCGGCAAAGGGAAGAAACGGATAACGAACCGGATAGAGCGAGCGACACGAAGCGGTCGTCTTCGTCTCTTCCCACGGAAACAGGTCGAATGAAAATGGAGGAGATCGATAGTACTGGGCGTGCGGAAGAAACTCCGTGCCCTCACGATCATTCTCCAAGAAGGCGTTCTTGTAGCCAGGAATGGCAGAAATGTGATCGTAGAAGTGACGGTCCGCCCTTAAGTAGATCTCAGGGTGCTTCACGAATAGGCTTCGGGAAGTATAGAACGCGTAGCGATCGAAGGGGTCGACAACTGCTCCTTTTGCTCGCTTCTCCCAACTTTCCACATGCACGGACATGGGACAAGCAGGTTCTGTTCGAAAAAGCGACTTGTTCAGCTCATTCTCACGGTTCATGCCTTGGTTCCTTTCTCTGCCATCTTTCCCCTGGTTCACTAGAAGGCTGCGTGGTCAGATTGCCCACGAAGAGCACAGAGGCCTATACTTTTCTTCCTATTCACCGAGGTGCTCTATTGCAGTTTAGGTAATCGGCTCCTGGGATATTCTTAATCAAGACTCAGGCAGGAAGTTTCCTTCCCGCTTGAGTCTTGGAGATTTTTTGCTAAGCCTATTTATCTACCTCTTGACTACTCGTACGCTTTGTAGAGCGGATAGAAGTCGACGTTAAAGGGATGGGAGGGAACATAGTAACCTTGCAGCCAATCCCGCATTGCTATATGCATTACCGCTTGGAAGTGGAAAATCGAAAGGCTATCCTCGTAGGAGAGGCGTTGAAGTTCGTATGATATTTCTTTACGCCGCTCGGGATCCATGCTTGTGCCCAGCTCATCAACCAGCGCGTCGTACTTCTCCTTTGCAAGCTCAGCGTAGCTATGATCGATAGCAAAGCCGCCAGTTGAGTGCATATGTCTGAACAGAACCACCCACGGATCGAACGCCGAGGGAACCAATCCAAACAGGGAGATCGGCATTTCTTTATTCTTCATCGTACCCAGGAATGACGCCCAGGGCAGTGAAGCAAGCTCGATGTGGAACTTTGGATTCAGCTCTTCCACGCGCGCCTTCAGGATTTCAAGCGCTCTCTGTCGGTGCGTGGATCCCGCTGAGTAAAGTAGGGTCATCCGGAACCCCTTCTCCCACACTTCCCCATCCCAAGCCTTCTTGAAGTACTCGGTGGCCTTCTCCGGATCATGGCAGTACTGAGGATTGTCCGGGTTAGCCGTTGGCATACCGATCAACACTGGTCCATACGGTCTTTTCGCGTGACCCAAAAAAACGTCGCTGATGAACGCGTCCCAATCGAATGAGTACTGGAACGCCTTTCGCAGATCCAGATCCGTGAAGAAATCGGTAGGGATACCATTCTTGCCGAGGTGCCCATCACCGATGTATCGACTGCCCTCGGCGATGGCGAAATTGAAGTTCATCTTCATCAGCCATGGGACGGGCAGATCAGTCAGTACGGTCACGCCGGGTGAGCCCACTGCCAAACCCAGATCAGCAACGTCGACCTCGATGAAATCGGCGTCGCCTGCCTTAACAAGCAGAAGTCCGGTCATATTGTCAGGAACCACCTCGCGTACAGCGCGAGTCAGCTTTGCAGGACCTTTCCAATAGTCATCGAATCGTTCCAACACAATGCGTTCGCCTTGTTGCCAAGAGACGAGCTTGAATGGTCCGGTACCCATCATCTTATCAAATAGCGGATCATCCTCCAGAGCAAGATTCATGTACTTTTGTCCACTCTCTTTGGTGCCCGGCCAGCATCCTTGCTCAATACACCAAGCTTTGTTGAAGACGCCCATTCCACTGATGCCGCCCGTGATTAGACTGAGAAATGGCCCAAATGGTTCAAGCATCCGGAACACGACCGAGTTACCCTCGACCTCAATGGCGCGATCAAGAACGTCAAATGCCGCATCGTAACCGATCTCTTCAACAAGCGTGTTGAACGACCCTGTCCCAATTAGTGGTTTGAAGATCATCGGGAGCGTGGTATAGATACCGCCAACCAGGGCTGCTCGTTCGAAGGTGTATTCAACATCTTCAGGGGTGAGGAGGGTACCATTGTGAAATTTGACACCCACGCGAATGGGACAAGTGATGAACGTGGTTCCATCCTCTGCCCGGGTGATTAGCCCATTTGCTTCCGACGGGACCATTGTAGCCAGAGTCGGTACAACGCTTTCGATGTCCCCCTCTTGGTGATCGAACAACGTATTGTAAACGTTAGTTGTGATCTCCACCGACGTTGAACCAGTGTGGAACTGAGGATCGAGAGACTCGATGGTGTGGATCGCCACCTTAATAAATGTATCGGGATTCGAAATCGGTTGAGCTTGCACTAAGCTTGCCCAAAGCCCAATCGCCCCTAGAACCAGAAACAAACAAATATTTCTTTTCATCCCTAGCCTCCTTAGTTAAATCAAATACCAGCACGAGATTCAGCACACTTCTTTGGAGCAGATCTTCCGAGCAACCACCTCCTTCTTGGCTTCAGTGGAGAAGCGGCAGTTACGGTAATGAAATCTGTTCTGTCGCCTGATCTTTCGCCTGATCTTTCAAGTATCGAAGGAAATCTTCCTTGCCGACGCTTCGGCGTTCTTCTTCCGTGGCTTTTACACTCCCTGCCTTCTTGCTCACGAAGAACCGCAGTTCAAACCGCTCAGCAAGGGCTTCACTAACTTGCTCGATCAATTCCGCCATCCGTTCCGAAGAGACGTTTCCATAAGGGCCGTCGCCAACGGGGCGCGCCCATTCACCACAGACCGAAAAGGAATGAAGCGGGCCGTAGTCCTCGGTCGGAGCATCGATCCCACGGAAGTTCACGATTCCATCGTCAAATAAGAATGACCCATCCTGAGAGAGCGCGAAATGATGGCTGATTTGCTTGGTGATGCCGCCCCGATCAAAGTGCACCATGACATGAGGAATCTGTGCCATCTCTAGAACCGAAGCGATGATGTAAGCTTGGCTGATACAGTGCGCAGTCCGGCTTCGAAACGCATCGTCAATCGTATGCTCCATTAAGCTGCAGGGCCATAGGTGACCCCACGATTCCAATCTCCACGCCGGTTTCCAGCCACGCGCCTCAGCCTCTCGAACCATTCCTGTGTTGATGAGGTACTCACGACTAAGAGACCGCATCCTCTCTTCTAGCGATCCCTCCGTTCCCATTACACCGTAAAGGTAGGCCGTAGCTGGGCTGACTTTATTGGCATAACGGATAAACTCGCGGATTGCACACATGTGGCGCGAGATACTATACTCAACATCTGGATCTGGAAGAATGGATTGCCAAACTGTATGGTAAGGGTGGCCTGACCAGCCCTTGCCGCGCACCGACGCAATAGCAGCCAGGTCTAGCTCAACATCCCCTTCAAGAGCAGAGACCTTCTTCAATCGGCCGATCATCCTCTGCTCCCACCCCTCGACGGAAATGGTTGTCACATCGGTCGCGAAGCGATTCACCGTCTCGCGCAGCGCGTCGCTCTTTGATCGGTCGTCCCTGTCCATCAACGGGTACCAAACACTCGCTTCGTTGAAGACCAGGATGGGATTTCCCGTTGGTCGAGAGATAAAGGTGTTCTCTTTTACAGAGAGCAGTTTTCCCTCCTCCAGGAGGTAAGCTTGCTCGTTGTCGCAATAAACAATGAATAACCGCTTGGGATTGGCTCCCTTGTCCTTGGCCTGAAAGTACGCCATGACTGCTGACTCCAGGGAGGTCACGACTTTCCCTTCGGTCTTCAGCGTGAGTGCGATTGGACCAAGCCGCTGATCGAGTACCGGCAGATAAGGCTTTGGATAGATTCGCCACGGATCGGTCACGCGGTACTTCCCGAGCTCCAGATCGGAAAAAGAGAGGACATGTCCACTGGGGATTCCTGCGTAGTTTGGCCCACCATCGAAGAACTTGAACCCATAGTCCATGTGACACCAGCCGAGTGCGGTAGGTTCCTCGTAACACTCCTTAAACCCCTTTAGAGACCTTGCTCCTTCGTAGAACCAGTTATCTCCGATCAGGTAAGCCTCCGGATGTTTTACTGCCAGCACACGGCTGGCATAGATCCCGTACTTGGCGTCCCGATCGTCCTTGGCTTTGTCAACTAAGTTCTCCCAAGCCTTCTTGTGTGCTGCCAGTGCAAAGTCCGACATCATTTCCCCCCTATGTCTTGAATCTCGGTCTCAATTGTGCGAATTGCACAGATTTGCAGGCTTCCTTCATGAACCTGCCTGGGCATGTCCTGCTCGGAGCTGATAGAAAGAGCCCCCGTTGGACACGCAGCAACACATGCTGGCTCGTCCTCCCGACTTAGGCGCGTCTTACACAAGTCGCAGGTCTCCAAGGCAAGCGGGAGCATCTCCATTCTCATCTTACCGTCCTCGCCCTTAACCGGGCCAAGGACGTGCAGGTGGATCCGCTTTTCACCATGCTCTTGCTCACAGGCCACTTCACAGGTGTGGCAGCCAACGCACTGATCGGGGTCGACCAGCAGTCCTAGTGTCTGCCGATATAGCTTCTGGTACCACTCTTCCTCACGGACGACCCGGCAGGGAACACGTCGATTGCTTGTCGCCCCGGAGATCGGATCAGAAAGCTCGTAAGGCGTGAGGTCATTTGACGACCGCCACCCACCCTTCGTGTACGGCTGCCCGTATCCGTAAGCAAGCATGACAACTTGTTGGTCAAGGCCTTCGCTTATCCGAGCAATTGCCGACACGCGTCCCCATGGCGATTCTACCCTGACCTTATCCCCATTGAGTATCCCAAGCCCTCTTGCCTGTTTCGGATGGATCTCGAGGAACGGATCCGGCTCAATCTTGCTAATCCACGGTAAAGTGCGGAACTGCGTGTGGGTGTGGATGCCAAGTTTTAAACTCGTTCCACACAGAAGCGGATAATCTTTGCTCGGTTGAAGCGACTCCGGCAGCGACACGATTTTAGGGAGCGGGTTGTAGCCGAACTTCTCCAGCCGCGTTGAGTAGAATTCCGCCTTCTTTGATTCCGTGGGAAAGCCTTCCCTGCCATGTGTTCGGTAGAGCTCACTTGGCGTATAGGTTCGCATGTACCCCTCAGGGCGAGCGCGGAGATCGTCCACAGTGATGTCAAGCGGACTGAGTTCCCAATTGAACGCCTCCTCCACATTCTCCCACGGGAAGGCCTTGGTCATCCCGAGCCCGTGAGCAAGGGCGAATAGGAAATCAAGGTCGGAGCGGCTCTCTCCAATCGGTGGGAGGACCTGTTGCTGCAAGGCCACCATGTTCACACGGGCGCTGGGCAGGTAATGGTAGCGCAGAAGTAGGTCCCGCTCAAGGAAGCTCGCCGCTGGCAGGACAAGGTCGGCGATCTGGGCACTGGCGGTGAGGTAGAGGTCGTGCACGGCGATGAAATCCAGCCGATTAAGCAGCCGCTTTGTCCGTTCTGTGTTGGAGTTTGCCGCGACCAGATCTCCACCCTGTATAATTAGGCACCTAACCTGGTATGGCTTCCCCGTCTCCAACGCTGCAAAGAGTTCTTCGTCATGTAGCTTCGAGTTTTCCACCTGTCGGAAGTAGAGCGGGTGGGTGGAGATTGAACGCGTTTCCCAATCCTCGGGGAGGTTGCTGCACGCCTGCACGTCGACGGAAGGAAGTGCGGGCATGAGAACGTTTCCTCCTTTCACGTTCAAGTTACCCGTGAGAACCGAAAGGAGAATGATAGCGCGGACAGTCTGGACGACGTTCACGTGCTGATCGAGGCCGTTTCCTTCTCTCAGCACAGCGGGCGTGTTCTGTGCAAACATCCGTGCTGCCTGTTGGATCTGCACTACTGGCACCCCGGTCAACCCCGCAACCTTCTTGAGATCAATCTTGGTAAGGTGCTCTCGCAACGCATCGAAGCCGACGGTCCAGTCTTGCACGAACGCCTCGTCATACAGGCGTTCCTTCACTATCACCTTGTCCATCCCCAGGGCAAGGGCAAGGTCGGTCCCAGGATAAGGCTGCAACCACAGATCGGCCTTGGCCGCCACCTCGCTAAACCGTGGGTCCACCACAATAAGCTTTGCCCCACCACGCACCCTGGCATCCATGACTCGACGGCCATAGTTGGGAAGAGAACAGGATACGGGGTTGAATCCCCAAAGGAGAATGCAATTGGTATTGTCAAAATCCGGTTCAGGAACACCGCCATAGGTTGCCTGGTGGGCGATCGCTCGTGGAATCCAGCAGAGGTGAGAGTGGGTGACGAGATTCGGTGAACCGAGTGTGTTCATGAACCGGGCAACGTAATTCATTGTTGTCACCCAACCGGGAGCCTGCCCCCGATGAAACGCGATTGCCTCCGAACCATATCGCTCCCGAGTCTCCCCTAACCGTTCAACCATGATGTTCAAAGCGTCTTCCCAGGAGATTTCTTCCCACTGCCCGCTCCCGCGCCGACCAGTGCGGCGCAAGGGTACCCGCAGCCGATTCGGATCGCTCACCAGTTGCTGCGCGGCAAGTCCTTTGGGGCAGATGGATCCCCTGTTCGCTGGATGTTCCTTCATCCCTTCGATGCGAACGATGGAATTCCCATCCCGATATACATTGATCCCGCAGTAGGAATACCCACACATTTGGCAAATGGTCTTGACGACTTCCAATTTACCCTCCTGCCTGTATACTGCCCTGATCTGAAAGGATGCCTAACCAAGTTATGCAGCTAGTCTTCCTGCTGGAATGGACCCAGTGTGCTTGTTTCCTCGTCCTGCAACGCTCGCATGATTCCAAATAACTACCTTGGCAGACTCCTCAAGGAGGATACGGTTGAGGGCTGCCCTTGCACTGCCCAGCCGTTGCCTCAACGTCGGGCTAGATGGCACTGAACTAAGGCCCAGGGATTTGATGAAGAATGGATCATCCCGGAATGGCTCAATGGCATCGAAGTCCGGCTTGCCCAAACACATGAGTCCGAGCATTGCTGTCA
>Ga0315533_1001804_pt1 | contig 15728 bp, 18 predicted proteins | sample SalMarSW160130MG_FD_203081 | JGI IMG/M metagenome (GOLD analysis project Ga0315533, IMG submission 203081) | Salt marsh sediment microbial communities from the Plum Island Ecosystem LTER, Massachusetts, United States - Salt Marsh Sediment SW1601-30 ... | reverse complement strand
CCTTAAAAGGTAGAATTAGAAAGACCGGAGGGGTAGTCAAGCGGTCCAAGACAACGGTTTGCTAAACCGTCGACGGGTTCATAGCTCGTCCGCGGGTTCAAATCCCGCCCCCTCCGCCAGCCCGGTGGAATAAGTTCGGCTCCCTGTATTCCACGGGCCAGACACGCGCCCGTAGCTCAGTGGATCAGAGCGTCGCACTCCGGATGCGAAGGTCGGAGGTTCGAGTCCTCTCGGGCGTACACTCCATGTAGGGTTAGAGAATGTCAGGAAACAGGCTGACCCTCTCGATACCGGTGTCAAGTGTAGGCCTGACCGTCTGCTTCCAGTGTCTAGTCCTGGCGGGTTACCATGACCACATGTCCCTTCTCAGCAAGACCTGGAGCGTTTGGCAGCACTCCGAGACAATAGTATAAAGGTAAGCGGAGGAGATTAGGCGGTGTTGGTATGGTTGACGAGAAACGTGCGTCTAGGAGCCTTGTCAAGCTCCTTCGTTCTGCGCGCGTCTCTGTTGTCTGCGTCCTAGGATGCCGCTACTCGGAAGTCTTACGCAAACCAAAGGTCCTCAAGGCACTCGAAGAAGCGATCCGGAATGAAGTGTCGTTCGAAGTGATTGCGTCTGGAGGGCTAGTCGGCTGTGCTCCGGAGTTCTATGCGCAGTTGCGACGGCACGCAAGAATGCTGCTTGTGCCAAAGGAATGGCCTGCCTACTTCTTTGTAGCTGATTCCAAGGCAGTGCTTCTCGACGAGATAGAAACCCATCGGGAGCTTCCTCGCAAATTGTGGTTCAGTCGACACGCGGACAAGTCTGCAAAGGACTTGATGAGAAGCTTCGATATCCTCGCGAGAGAACTGGGCACTTCCGGACAGGCGCAAGCACTCGTCGTAGGGGGTGAGGAAAGTGACTGAGAACATCAGTATCCTTGCGGGAATCCTGTTCTTCCTGCTTGCTGGTGGATCTGTGCTGCTTGGCATGAAGGTGGAGCTGCTCATCTACCGCTCCCTACGCAAGGGAATCAACCTTGTCTTTTGGGTCTCAACCGTTGGAATGCTTCTCTTGCCGGAAGGCGCAGTTCGAATAGCGCTTTCTCGGGACACGGGGTTTGCGGAGGATGTCCTACTCTACATCACAGGTGCGCTCTTGCTGGGTGTGTGGGCTGGCCTCTTGGCTATCAGACGAGGGCAAGTAATTGCCCTGAAGGACTACGAAATGCAGCGGCAGATCGAACTAGATCAAATTCGGATAGAGCTTGCGCAGAAGCTACCCGATAGCGATCGGAGAAACCATTCAGGGCTAAGAGACTAGCCGTTGTCGCGCGCCTTGAACAACTCTCTTACTCTAGAACTGGTGTCCGCGTCCTCCTTTATGCCCTTGAGGTGAAAGGCAATCCACTGGATGATCACAATGGCAGCAACCCACAAAGCGCCGAGCAATGAGTACATCACCTTGTATTCCAGTGCGGTCTCTGGCTTGGCCGTGGCAAACCCCATGGCTGCCGGAAACAGGAGTGCGCCGAGGATACAGACTACAAAGAGTGCGGCGGCCGATCCACGTAGTCTGGAATAGTCGAGCACAAGGCTTGCGATGTTTCCAACTAGTGAAAACAGGAGTGAAGCAATCGCTACTACAGTATCCATACAAACCTCCGACTGTTAGATTTGGGTCAGACTACCATCCGGAGGGATACTCGGCAAGGAGAGCCTGAGCGACCGAACCTGGAACCACTAAGTCCTGGTACAATCGGTGTTTCGGGATTGAGCCGGTTCGGGTTGGAAGAGACAGATCCCAAAATACCTATTGGAAGGTTGTTTCGGGATTCGTGTGGAACCTGGGGGACTGTACCTGGAACGCGTTCGTCAGCTGTTTCGTCGGAATGTCCCATTTGGCGGTAGGGAAAATCTGATGTCTGGGGTAGCTTCTGCTTCTATCTGGGTCCTCAGCCACTTGCATTGCCGATTCAACAACAATATCCTGCGTATAGTCTACTGTAGAAAGGGGACGTCACGTGGCAGGACGTATCGACGAAATATCTATCTCAGGAATACTCGAAATGCCTAAGCATATCAAAGACGATATCACCTGGGTCCACAGGCAGAAGGACTGGCTGGAATTTCGTGCGCGAATTGAGTGTAATACAGACTGCATATTGCGATTGGTCGGGTCGTACAATCATCGCCTAGACGCTTACTCATACTCATTCCTTGTAAATGGGCAGCGTATTCGCGGGCTAGATGTGGGCAAGGATCACCACAATCCGACGTGTGAAGATGTTGGCTCTCCCCATATTAACTACTGGACGGACCCGCATGAAGCGAAGATGGCACGCGAAGCAGACGACATAGACTGTTCCAGTATGGCTTCTGCAATAGAGGGGTTCCTGAAGCTGTGTAGGATTGATCTGAACGGAGTTTTTCGTACTCCGGTTTTGCAGGGAAGGTTACTGTGAATATCCGATGCGAAGCCGCTCTTGCGATCCTAACAGCTAACTCTCTAGTCAAGCGATGTGAGGCGCTAGGCGATGCTCTCCGTATAGTCACATGGTTTGAGCATCCAGGCGGGGACCTGATAGAAATGTTTCTTGTCGAAAAAGAGGGGCAGCTTCTTATTACTGACTACGGCGAGACGCTTCGCATGTTGCATGCACATGACTTTGATCCGTCATCTTCTCCTACACGGGCAAGCATCTTCGAGCACATTCTCCGAACGCACAAAACCGAGGTCCGAGAAGGAACCATTGAGGCAAAGATAGATGGGGTTGAGGATCTGGCCAATGGCCTTCTTCGATATGTGCAAGCAACTATGAAAGCTAGCGAGTTGCTTACTCACACAAGACCGCGAGTTCCGAGCATGTTTGAGAAAGAGGTGGCTGAGTACCTCGACCAGCATGAGGCTATGTATGAGAGCAAGGTCGTCGTCGAAGGTAAAATCGAGGAATACACCGTAGGATTCGCGCTACGAAACGGACGACGGACCTTGATCGAACCCTTGTCAACTTCGTCATCTCAGTATGCGGATCAGCTGGTTCTGCGAGCATTTGCCATGTGGTATGACATCAGGCACGCTTGGGAGTCTGTTGACAAAGAAAGGCTTGTCAGCCTCCTTGATGATAGGAACAACGTCTGGCGTCTCCACAGATTGCAGTTGCTGTCAGAGATGAGCGATGTCGTCAAGTGGGTTGACCGCGAACTTCTGCTGGCATAAGTCTAGTCATCCAACGGTAGCGGCAACGTGTCTCCCATCTTCTGCGCAGCGCGCTCCAGTCGCCGCTCGAAGTCTCTCCAGTCTTTGCATCCTCTCATCAGGAAGATCACATTCGAGAGGTGTTCTCTGAGCGCCGGCGTCCCGTAGTCTGGTGTCAGGTATTGGAAATGCTTGCGCTTGCGATAGCCCTTTTCAGTACGAGGATTGAGCTTCTTGAGTTCTTTCTTCACTCCGGGGGCAAGACGATCATAGACAATGCTGTTGGTCCAATGCCCCACGTAGCTCGGCCTCCAACTCTTATGTTTCCCTGGAGGTGGGTAGGAAATGCCCTTGAGTCGGAATAGCTGGATATAGAATTCATCTGGAAATGTCTTCGTCCACTTTGCCCACTCATCGGTAAGATACTTGTCCAGGATCTTTTGAAGCGCAATGCGATCACGAACCTCTTGATATCCTGTTGCTTCATCAACCAAAGCAACGATACCGACATGCGCAAAGCCACGCACCAGAATCTCTGCTGCCTCGGCCAGGTGAAGCTGATTTGCCTTCAGCGCCTTGCGTTTTTTCGCATCCAAGAACACGTAGCAGATTTCTGGAAGCAGAGTCGCTTCATACCCATGGCCGGTTCTGCCCCCGTGCATGGGCTGATATTCAATCGGCTCGGCAAGGCGCGCCGCCAAATCCTCTCCTATATAGGGCCGCAGGCCCTTTGAGGCAAGAATTGGTGGGAGTTTGAGCGCGCCATCAGTAACTTCCTTTGGTTTAGTTCCTGTCCTACCCGACCCCAATGCCCGATTAAGCCCGCGCATAGAGAATACTCGTGTACCATCCTCAAGGACCGCGCAAGATAGCTCTCGATCCCCAATGACCAACGTCCCTTCGAACTCGGCTTTTAGGGTTTTCTCTCCGCTCATCTATATCACCCCTAGTGCTCTTTTGATTGTCATTCCAAACAGATCCGGATGACTCCTGTGATTGAATCGATAACAGAACTCATCAATGTACATAGGCAGATAGTGGATGCTGACTTTGTGGAATTGCCCTGCGATTCCCCTTTTCAGCAGAGCCCAAAATGATTCGATTGTGTTCGTGTGCGTTACGCCATCGGGGGCCACGTACCAAACGCTATGATTCACTGTTCGGTGCAACATGAAATCCGCGACATGGCAGTAGCCCTTGTACTGATCTGTTATGAGAATAGTGTTCTCGGTATCGATGTAGTTGCGGATCAAGGAATTCAGTTTTCTTGCTTTGAGGCTACGCTTGCCAACCATCTTTGCGATCACGTCGCCATCACGTTCGACCATGCCGACTACAGGCTGTTTCAGGTGTCCGCTACCATCCATGAATCTCTGCCCTGGATACTCCTTACGGGGTTTGCGCGGGCCGATGAACGTTTCGTCCATTTCGATCACACCTGTGAGAAGGTCTCGCTGCTCTCGCTGTGACATAGCCTCACGGATCTTCATACTAATTCGCCACGCGGTATTCCGGTGAACGTCAAGATCGCGGGCCAGTTGCCGCGCCGATATTCCTTTCTTGGCGTTTAGGATGAGCGAGAGCGCCAAGAACCACTTTTGCAGGGGGAGATGTGTGCGATGGAAGATCGTGGCAACTGTGACGCTATAGCTGGTATTGCAGTTGTTGCAATGGTGGCGGTGTTCTTTAGGCAGCGGGGTCGAGTTATCCGATTGACAATATGGACACTTTGGGACGCCTCCCCAGCGGACTTTCTCAAGGTATGAAATGCAGTCCTCTTGGGCTGGGAACTTCTTGAAGACCTCTATAATATTCATCGAACCTCCCTACCTCATGGTATACCATTATTATACGATAAACGGAGGCCGATGTCAAGATGTTCGCTACCGCGAAATAGGACATTCCGTGTTTCGTGGTGACGGAAGTCTTCTGCCAATGGACTTCAGGACCCGCCGATGTGATCATCTACCTAGGGCCATACTTCGCCGACTTGGTATCGTAGGTGTCTTGACCACCCTCCAGGTAGTTGATGACCTCGTTTCGAACGCTCCCGGACTCCAATGCCCCGCAAGCCACAATGCTTCCTTTGTCCGTCCCGCCTTCGATCACGATGTACTTATCGGTGTCTGAGGCAACAGCCAGACATGAGTTGTGCGTAGTGAGAATAAACTGCCGCGAGTCCTTCTTGCCACGAAGGCGAGTACACATGTCCTGCCAGACACTGCGTACGTCGAGAGAGTCTTCTGGTTGGTCGATCACGATTGGGAATGCCCCCTCGCTCAGCGCTATGATCATCATTGCCGTGCACTTCTGCCCGACTGAGATATCTCGTATCAATTCGTACTGGCCCGGTGCCACCTCGAAACGGATTTCAGGTCTGTCGGCAGGGTGAACTCGATACTGAAGCGCTAGGAGATCTTCGTACTTGACCTGACCCAGAAGGAACTCGCACAGCGACAGCATGTGCTCTTCGTCGATGCCTGTTGCCTGTGCAAGGGCCTCTATCCGTTTCTTTGCACCATTCTCCACTCCCCGCACCTTCTCGTAGTCGTATCGCAAGATCTCAATAATGAGATCGCGAGGTGTGGTTCTCTCACACAGTTGCTCGATCTCTGCGTCCCTCAGATACGTCCCTCTCTTCATTTCAAGGAGGGCAGCCTTGAATTCGGCTTTGTTGCTGGACTCATGAAGATCGACTTGGAGACGCCCGTTAGATTCAGTCACAAACCGCTCACACTTGGCCTTCCGCTCAGCCGTGTACTCCTTGAAGACCTCGAAAAGGCGATCGATCTTCCTGTCGCGTTCATCCCCAATTCGCGTCAGCTCTCTCCTTTTCTCTAGCAGTTTCTTCTCTCTGGCGAGCAGATCAGTCCTCTGCTGTACTAGCTGAAGACGCTGCTTCTCCAGGGCCTTCCTGTCCCCTCCAGCTGTCCGAACATGCTCGCGGTACTTCTCGTGCTCGACATCGAATTGAGGTTTCCACTTCCCGTGTTCTGCTGCTGCCCTAGCCGCCGCGTCCAGTGCTCTGTCCGTAGCACTCTGAAGGTTGTCGTCCGCTGCTTTCAGCGCGCCCTCCACGATGTCTTGGGTCCGAAGGAGCGCAGGGTCATCCGCTACATCATCAGCAAGCTTGGGGATAGTGAGTTCGGCCAGTTCGCCCTTCTGTCTTGCGAGAAGCTCTTGGAGGTTTTCCAGCAGACCTTGCTGCTCCACGAAAGCCCGGTTCTTCTCCTCAAGACGCTTGAATTGCTCGTATATTGGATCCTTCAGCAGCTTCTCAACCTGCTCCAGCCTTGACGTGCAGGCGTCGACGTCCTTCTTTACTCCGCTTGCTCCGTGGACGGCCCGTAGCTCTTCCGCAAACCGGGAATCGAGACCTTGGAGATCCTGCCGGAGAACACGAATCCGGTCTCGGTAATGCCGGAAGTCAAAGAAGCGGTCGATGAAAGCGATCTGAAGATTCTCTTCTTCAGCAATCTGGATGATCTCGTTCTGGCTCAGGAAAATGGCGCCGAAACTCTCGACCTGAGCCTGCTGGTCCTTGCCTGAATACGGGTTGCCGCCCTCAGGATCGTATGTACGCTCGATCTCGCACTCCTCGCCCGCCCGGTCAATGAAGCTTAGGGCCACTCTCCCGTATGTCTGGAGCCTGCTCTCGAGCTTCCTGTCATGGTCCTCGCGAATTCGCACGTGATCAGGAGGTTGTCCTAGAGCGAAGCGAATCAGCTCCACGAGCAGAGACTTGCCTGCGCCTTTGGCTCCGAGAATGCTGTTCAATCCCTCGTGAAACACTGCGGTCTCTCCATCGAAGAACCCGCCGGTCACTCTGAGCTGGGTCAGCCTTGGTGGATTCGCCTCTTCCCACTCGAAGCTCTGCCTGATCCGGGCATCCCTGTCTATGAAGCACTGACGCAAACTCTCAAGTGATGGGTCTTGGTCCACCTTGAAGTACGTCCACCTGGCACCGATGCCCTGCAGATTGTGCGCTGGGTCCGCTGGCGTCGCTCGCGAATCCGAAGATATGTAGACAGCGAGCTTCCGGCAGCAGTAGTTTGGATCAGCGCCGGAGACTAGATCGATTGCTCTGGTGCCCTTCTTCTCCTTTTCCGCATCCATGAAGTTGTCTTTGGAGCTCTCAACGGCTAGCAGTCCAGCACTCTCGAAGGCAAGTCGTCTCACTTCGCCCGAGATGTCTTGGAGCGCCCCCTTTGACGAAGTGCAGTGCGCAAGAACGGCTATGCCCTTGTGGCTTGATGAGGAGATGATGTCAATCACATCTGGCAAGGACTTAGGGCTTGTGGCTCCTTTCTTGCCCACCTTGTCAGGCCCAATCCCCAGATCTGTTAGCAGGGACCTGACGTGAAGCTCTCCCTTGTCTCTCGGAAGCAACGCGATCACGTGAATCCCAGACTTCCCTGCGGAACACGCTATCTCGATACCGGGAAACACGACTAGTCCAGTGCCTGCGGCAGCCTTCTTGATACTGTCAACGAATGCGCCGGTAGCGTGATCCGTAACCGCAATGCCGCGAAGACCTTGCGAGAGCGCTTGATCGACTATCTGTTTTGCTGTGACTGACTTATCACCAAAGTCAAATGACGCAGGTGTGTGGACGTGTAGGTCAAACTTCTCGAATCGCAAACCCCGGCTCTTCGTCATGCTTCCTCCTTGAAGAGAGTATAGCAGAAGTGGACCGTCTAGGTGGAGTGGCTGAACTGAGACGCGGATGTCCAGGCATTCAGACAGACATCGAATCTGATGCTCCTTGAGTATCTCATGCTCCTGGGGGAATGAGTCCGAGGGGCATATCGGGGGCAGACCTTCATTCTTAGGATTTCATCGTCTCATGAACGCGTTTCGCGATCGCGCTGATCGTGGAGTACAGCAGTCCTACGCAATCTCCCACTTCCCTGAGCGTGTAGTGATGAACTCGCACTGCCTGATAGATCCGCTCGTAGCGGGGAAAATCAGGGGGCATAACACCCATTTCCGAATTCTCCGCTTCTTGCGGGTTGGCGCTTCGCTAAGACGCGACCACCATCCGTTCTGCGAGGAAAACGATTTCGGAATTCCGGAGACACACGCCCTGATTTGAGCCGTAGAGAGCACATCTAATGCATCGTTAAGGTCCCAACAGGCCGTTTCGAACTACCGAGTTCAAAACTCGTGCCTACTCAGTACAGAGAATCTTGGTACCCCTTAGTGGACTACTTAGGAACTTAGGGACAGTTTGAGATACGGTGATACCTGGCATCCTTATTGGACGAGTTTTGAACTCCAACACTCTTCTTTGTTGCTAGTGACAGTCTACGTTCCTACCGCATGAACTTGCGACCGATGACAAGAACCGTGAGGGCCATCATGATTCCGCCAAGGACGGCTTCTGTGGCAGTCAAGGCACTTCCTAACCCAGGAGCTGGGCGAATATCGCCGTACCCCAACGTGGTAAACGTGATAATGCTGAAGTAGAGGGCGCGACCAAAGGTGAATGAGAACCCTAGGCCTGGTGAACTCACATCGAAGAGCATGTTGTCCCCCATCGTCAATACATGATAGAGGCCAGCGAAACCTCCGATGATGATTCCCCACGCGGCCAACAGTCGCAATAGGCTTGCACCATAGGCTGTTGGCCATCGGAGAAAGAGAGAATCCGGAAGCCACCGAATGAGAAAAATCCCCAACCTCTTCATTCCCCGATAAGCCCATTTCCGCCAGTCACTTTCCAGAGGAATCTTCCGCGGCGACATTCGCGAGAGACGTTCGAAGTAATATGCCGCATCCGCTTCGTTTCTCCTCCCCTCTTTTTGAAACGTCAACCGCGCAAAGAGCCAGAAAGATTCGGCAGTCCCAGCATCGCCTAAATCAATCCCACGGCGTTTTCGTACCAACGGAAGAATGGTTGGCCTACCGTCACCTAGATATAGCCAGTTTGCCTGAAAGTGACTAAAGTCGCTACCCTTCTCAATTGTGGCGTCTTGGAAGTAAGCAGTCCCCTCGATCGTAGCGCTATGAAATATGACACCCCCCTTGATCCTGGCGATCCCAAAGTTCGCGCTCCCCTTGATCGTGGCGTTCAGGAACCAAGCCCACCCTCCGATCGTGGCGTGCACAAAGTTAGCATTCCCCCTGATTGTGGCGTCCGAAAAATCAGCCTTTCCCTTCTTGATCTTGGCGTTAACACAGTCATCTTCCTTCCCGATCGCGGCGTCATTGAAGCAAGCATCCCCCTCGATCGTGGCGCTCGAAAAGATGACATCTCCCTTGATCTTGGCGTTCGCAAAGTTAACGTCTCCCTTGATCACAGTTTCTGCGCAGACAAGATCCCCTACTATTTTCTGAGGTAAGATTACGTCTGCAGATGTCTTGCGATCACCAGCAGTAGCCCGAATACCCATGGGGAAGACATACCCGGTAAAGTCATAGCGCGGGTTTCTCTCTTCTTCAGAACCTGCTTCATCAATCTGCTTGTAGAACCTTTCTTTGAACCGTTTAATGTCTTTCCTTCCCGGCTCGTGGAAGATGCAGTACTGAGAACCAGGCTCACGAGAGACTTTGCACCGGCGAAGCCCTTTCATACGTCTTCGACACTCACACATGGCTAGGCACTCCTTCGAAACGGCCACCACCAGTGCCGTGGGGCTTTGATGGCAGCCCGCTCCTGCAACTCACTGTACCACGTAAACCTAAATCCATACCCTAAGTTTTTGATCTCCACTATAGGGCCGTAGGACTTCTCTTTCTTTTGCTTCCCACAGACATACTGAATGGTTATTTCGACTCGACGAATTTGGTCCCTCGGAAAGGCTTCCTCGAAAGCGCTCGCCGAGTCAGGGTGAAGCTCTCCGTCTACTTGCACTATGCCACGCGGTGGAATTGTATGAATCGAGAGAGCGTCTCCTCCCCAAGAAACCGGTAAGTTCCCAGGTCTAGTCCATAGCTGTATGGGAAGAACAACAATAGGAACATCTCCAGGATTATAGAGTATAAGCGGGATAAGAATCGGATGCTCTGCATCAGGCGGGTACTCCGTGAACCCAGGTATGGCTCTTACTAGGACTGGCTCTGGCGAATAGCGTGCCTTTGTCCACCGACGGAAATACACGGTTGAACCCGCCATTACGGCTGTAGCCAACATAGTAACAGTTGCAGTGAGAATGATGGGCCAGGTCATTTGTTTTCTAGCCGTGTTTTGTCATTTTCAATTCCAAAAGCTCTTCTTCATAGAACCTGCGCAATTGTTTTTCTTCCCATGCTTTTTGGGCTAGCCAAAGAAGAGTGGCTATAGTACCTGCTAGGAGCGTCACTCCAATGGCCCCACGCAGATCTATCAATGAATTGGGATCGAACGCACCAGCCCAGACCATGATTAGGATAGGAAGGCCTGCGAAGCCTAATAGGATGCTTAACCACGTCCAAGGCGATTTAAACTGCTCGCTCCAGCTATCGACCCGCTTTTTCGCCCTTAGCTGTGCCAGCTTTTCAAGATCGCTTTGCTCCAGTTTCAACCCCCCTCCTTGTTTCGCCAGCTAGTGATTACTGATTCGTCGAAGGCTTCTCTTGCTTTGACAGGTAACGTTTACGAACAGCATCCAAAGGCTCGATATTTCCCTCAGCGCCTTTTAGCTGCCAGAACTCCCAACCTGGCGGCGCGCTGACATTGTACTTGGCTGTCACTGCACCACCCGCTGCTGATGGAGTCTTGTAGCTATTGCCCTCAAACGCGATAGTACCATCAGCTTGCACTTCTGCCGTGTAGCGAGTTCCCTTGTATTCTGAGAACAAAGTTGTGCCTACGGAGAGGAGTTCTGCAGCGATCAAGTCTTTCAAGCCGACCCGGCCTCCGCCCTTTCCAGGGTGCTTTTTGGCCTTCTTGTCACCCTTCGGCGGAAGAGTCACCTCGACATCCTGAAGCACTCTCGCAGCACCCTCGTTAAGCATCTTACGGAGTGCTCCCACAATGTCGTCGGCAGTAACAACAACTCCAGTGTCTCTCTTTAGGACACGGCGAACATCTCTCAGTGTTTCGTGTGAGAGAATGGCTTTAAGAAGGCTGCGTGGTTGAAGTACCTCTGTTCGCTCCCATACCTTGTCGAGCCCACCTCGCCTTACACGCTTTAGGCTTATAAGGTCGAATTTGTTTGCCAACTCTTCCCAGTCATCCTTAAGGAGATTCCAACGCTCGACGAGCTTTGTCACCGGCGGTTTGCCAAACTCCACGTGGTATAAGCGCCACTCGCGACCGTTAGTGAGCAAGACCCATTCACATCCAACGTCTATGGCATATCCAGAGACTTGCTTCAGATGCTTTTGGGCTAGATCGAGTCCCACGCGTTTGAGTTCCACCAGCATGACAGGCTCTGCTTCAGGCGTATCTTCCAGCTGGATTGAAAAATCGACATGTTCAGTTCCTCCAGCGCTTGTTACCATACGCTCACGCGACAAGTGTTTTATGTAGTCGTATCCAAGGGGATTCTCGAAGATTCTTTCCACTCTTTGGCGGGTTTCTGCCTCATTGCAGTCTGCCTGATATGTTGCTTCCATCACTTTTCGAGCATTACGTAGGGCACGCTTGGTTTCCTTGTCGAGTGGTTTTCCTCCCATACAAGCCACCTCCTTTCGCCTCCATTCTAGTGCTTTGCTACCCGATCGCAAAACTCGTCAACCGCGAGCTGTCATGGATCTGTAGCTATATGATCCACTGAGAGCCCCGCTATTTCCCTCCGCGGTCTTTTGCCAGGGTTTGTATACCCCTCAGAAGGGGCCTCAGAGGGTGCTTCGAGGCGATTCTTCTCCTAGCTTCTCCCACGTGAATGAGGCCGCTTTCCCTTGACACGAGCTCCTCTGCACTGTATACTGAGTGATATAAGCCGTAAAAGTGCATATGCGGCTACAAAGATGGAAGGAGGAGAGATGGCAAGGCCGAAGAAACTCCCTACAGTTCTGACAGAGGACGAACAGGCACGGCTCCTAGAGCAACCGAACCCTCGCTATCCCACGGGCGAACGTAACCGGACGATGCTCCGCTTGATGCTCAACACCGGCCTGCGGTTGGCGGAGGTGACGGCCCTCAAGTGGCGCGACCTTGACCTCACCACGGGCAAGTTGATGGTGAGGCAAGGCAAGGGAGCCAAGGATCGTACCTTGTGGGTAGCGGAGGCCGACATCGACCGCCTGAGGAGCCTGAGGGAGCGCCAGGCGGCGGCGTGCGGCGAGTGTGAGCACGTGTTCACCACGCTTCAAGGCAAACCCTTGGGTCACCGCTACGTTCAGAGGATGGTTAAGCGGTACGCGGGCAAGGCGAAGATCGACAAGGTCGTTTCACCTCACACGTTGCGGCACACATTCGCCACTGACCTCTACCGTGAGACAAGCAAGATCAGGCTAGTTCAGAAGGTGCTCGGTCACTCCGACCTATCCACGACGATGATCTATACGCACATCCATGACCCGGAGGTGGAGGAAGCCCTCAAATCCTTTCGCCAGGCGAAGGCGGTAGGAGGTCAACCCGGCAAATTAGGCACCTATAAAAAGGCGGCGGCGGTAGGGGGCGAAGGTTGTCAAATTTGACGCCTATAAAAAGGGACGCTGAGAGCGTGTGCGCGCCGTTGACTCCGATCACAACGCAAGACATGAGAACTCCTCTTGACGGTTGTGCTCCTATATCGTATCTTGCGACCGAGAGTGGCGCACCCTGAGTCTTTTCAGAAGGCGGATCTCGCCGATCCTTTCATGGTTCGCCGCTCTCGTTAGGAGGAACCGTGCTAGACAGAATAAGTATCCGGGTTCCAGACGCCAAGCTGGATCAAAAGCTCGTGGAACGCCTGAGAGAACTAGGTGCGAAGAGAGATCGGACCGTGAACTTTCTGGTTGTGGAGGCGATCTTGGAGTACCTAAAGCGGGAGGAACGCAAGGCCTAGGTCTGTGGTGTAGTTGCAGGTCCAAAGGTGGAGCGAACAACGGCGGCAGGACACCATGTGGGGGAGGATTAGGCATGTACCCGCGTTGGGAGCAACTGGTACTCAAGGTTCCTGATCTGCGCAACAACGACCTACCGCGGCTCGCGGAAGGGGCATGGTCTGCACTACTCCATGCGCTCCAGGGTCGCCGCTCAGTGGAGATCGATGGCCCATCTGAGCACGGGTGGTTCCACTTCAGGTGGAAAGCGCCTGCTGCACCGGCACCAGGTGCTCCCCGACCTGTGGAAATCATGAGACTGCGCGTGCAAAGCGAAGTCGCTGCTGAGCGGCAGGTCCTGTTTGAGACTGCCCAGCGGATCGATAGCGTGACGGCGGCAGTCTGGAAGGTAGTTCCTGCCCTCGAACAAGAGGACAAGGCATTCCTGGCGTTCCTCCAGAAAATCAGTGTTCTACACGTGAGCTACAAGATGACCGTGCCTGGCCACCTCAAGGATCCCGAGCCAGAAACAGCGCTTAAGGCTTTCGCGAAACTGATGCAGCCTTGTAAGCCCTGGAGCAATCCTCTTGGGCCCTGGATCAGGCTCCTGAGCAACCCATCATCAGTAGAGCGGTACAAGTACGGACACTGGTTCGGGTACATCTTATCGGAATGGTGAGACCACCTCGCCCGGAAACAGAGTGCCGTGTTCATGGGCTGTTGAGGATAAATCTTCCGGGACGGTCTTGAACTGCGCAAGCTATGGCGGACTAGCGTCAAGCGCGGAGTGAGCACTGAAAGCATGTCATGATAACCATGCGAACTAGTAGTCCAGAACCATCTTGCCTATCCCGAAGTCATAGTAATAGCGGTGTTCGATTGTGGAACTCCGAAAGCCAAGATCTCTCGCTTCGTACCAGAACTCTATCTGGAACCGCATCTTGGGGAGTCCGCCGTCATTGCACCGATCCACAATGTCATTCCATGCGTGGTTGTTCTCACCCATGAAGAAGACATGCAAATCGAAACTTCCGCCATGGACAGTCTGGTATGGAAGGACGTCAAACGAGCTTCCTCCATCATAGAACCCACCTTGGTCTTCGCGTCCACCGAATCGAAGCTTGGTATTCTCATACGTTGGATTCAATTTGCACCAGCAACTCACTGGGACATTGCTGTGATTCTTGATCCAGAACTGGAAGAAACCTGGCTCGGGGCTTCGCAGCTCAAACGACACTGAGGGGAATGCAGATGCCTTGGTGTAGATCCCGGTGTAGTGCGTGTAGAGGACAACCACAAGAAGTGTGACAATCAGTGCGGTGCTCCCGATTGCGCTCGCGACCTCAGGCTGTCCACAGACAGCGCAGACAACAGAAGCGACAGCTCCCAGTGCTATCACAAGGATCGAAAAAGTCAGCCACCAAGGTTTCGTGAATCCTGACCTCTTGCGCTTGTTCTTCCTCATCGCCTTCCAAAGCTCTCCATTTGTCTTCGCGAGAGGATACATTTCACCTAGCAGGAATGGCAAGAATTCGTGTCCTAGCAAGCTACGCCGACCGCCCCATTCGTACGCGATAGACCTCGCGGGACGGTCTTGCATTTCACAGAGCATCCGACGCTGTGGTAGAGTAGCTCTAAAAGTGGACCGACTAGGTGGGGCAGGTCGAAGCAATCTTCCAGTTTTGGCAGAGCTTCGAGTATACTTACAGGACGATAACTAGTGTCGCAGTATGCGCTTCATTTGGGGGCGCGGGGAGCCCGCGGGAGTATCTGTAAGGATTGGTGGATGCCGAAGAGTGAGACAAGGGCGATAAGACACAGGAGGAACAACGAGGCGTATACTGTCGGCAAGGTGAAACTATGATAACTACTATCATTATTATTGGCATAGTTGGTTGGTTGGCGAGCGGAGGGCTTGCAGCCTTTGTGGCTGATCAGAAAGGGTATTCAAGCGGGTCGTGGTTTGCTTGTGGGTTTCTCTTTGGCATTTTTGGATTGATTGCCGCTGCTGGTCTTCCTGCAAAAGGAGGGCTAAAAGACCGTGATTCGGTTCTATCAAAGGAGTGCCCACTGTGCGCCGAGACACTCAAACTGCAGGCACGTGTCTGCAAGTATTGTGGCCATGAGTTTGATATGAAAAGCATCATCTCTGAACTGGAAGCATTAATGGAGGGAGCTGATACACGGTTGAGTTTGCGTGTAATTGGTATTCTTGTCAAACAGATGAAGCATGGCCAGAAGATCAACGTGGATAAGGTTTGTGATCAATTAGCAGCTATTATATTGCGTGAGGCTAAGACTTCAGAAGGTTTGGAAGCGGAAACCCTCCTTGGCCGGCTGAGAGAGCAGACTCCCTGAAAAGGAGAGGAAGCGGCGAACACCCGCGCCTCCAAGTGGAAACTGGAAGAAGTTAGTGCTGGATTGGTCGCGGTAGGGATGCCGGTTACCCGGCACCCCCCGCACAGATCCCAGCGTGCGGAACTACCGCACTGGGTTCCTACCTCGGGTTCTGACGCGCAGGCACTGACCGCCTGCCGTATCCACTCCAGCGCACGTCGCAGGGCTTCCCGCCACTGAGTGCGGACCCTGTTTTGCTGGACCAGATTCCCCTTGGCCAGTCCCCTTCCCTCCACTTCCTCCGCCGACCGTGGCGCAC
>Ga0315533_1001801_pt1 | contig 15742 bp, 14 predicted proteins | sample SalMarSW160130MG_FD_203081 | JGI IMG/M metagenome (GOLD analysis project Ga0315533, IMG submission 203081) | Salt marsh sediment microbial communities from the Plum Island Ecosystem LTER, Massachusetts, United States - Salt Marsh Sediment SW1601-30 ... | reverse complement strand
TCCTGCTCGATCGTTTTGGCTATATCGCCAGCCAATTCATCCATATTGTCCTGTATACCCTTAATCTCCCCTTGTAACTTAAGCTGCTCCTGCTGAACTTCAGCTATCTCACCGGCCATCTGCCGGGCATCATTTTCCACATCCTCTATAATCTCCTGAAGCTTAAGTTGAGCGAGCTTAATCACGGATAGCTCTTTCGCATACCACCCCAAACCAAAACCTATTCCCACCACCAACACAACAAAAGCTGCTCCTAAAAACGCCTTTACTATCTCTAATTTTTTGTCTCTATCTTCCATTTTTCCCTCCACTTAAATAATAATTCCCCGAAAACAACAGTTACCTACTTCCCATCTTAATTTCTTCTCTGTGTTTCTGCGGCTAATATTGTTAGGTTGTTCGTCATTGCGAGCGCAGCGAAGCAATCTCAACCATCAATAGTAAATAATCAATCATCAGTAATCAATCGAAAACACCGTCCCGATTTACTTATTCCTTTTGCTCGGCTTCCCACTTCATCCCCCGAGTCACGAGCGACTAACGACAAGCGACGAATATGCCGCACCATTTTAACGATTGCCTGCCGATTTACTTATTCTTTTCGCTCATCTTCTGGCATTTCCAATAATACCGCACAGTTAGGCATACTATTACCGCAATTGCCGCACATATGACTGCTCCAATAATTGAACCGACAATCACATTACCAGACATTGCTGCAAGAAACCCACCTACTGCTCCTCCTACTGCTCCTCCTATTTACCCGGCAGTTATTTTTCTTTCTCAAAAAGATGTGCCTGCGTTACCGTTGTCCCGGATTTGGCCTTCGGTGCCTTCTTTAAAGTTACATTAACCTGCTCTGAAGGCGGATAATCTATCCCTTTACCGCCAAGCAATTCCTCTGTCGTCAAAAGCTGCAGTCTCGGATGTTTCCCCCACGGCGATTTATAAAACCCCGTACTATTGCTATTTTAGGATTTTGTACTCTATGCACTTATTGAGGATATAGTTATGATTTTTACAATTCTCTAAAATCTCTGCATTATTCTTCAAAGCTTTGATTTTATTTATTGACACACTCTTTTGACCAAGCTTTTCAATTAAAATTGTAGGTACAAAATAAAGATCGAAAGAATCATTTTCTAATGCATGAATCCCAATAACTATATCTGATATTTTTGTCGATTGCACGTAGCTTTTGACACCAGATTTATATTCTCTATCAACTCCTCCTCTTGTGCCTCCAGTGAAAGATAATGAGCCTGATGGCCCCACCGTTTTTACCTGACCTCTTATAATTTCTTCGTAACCATTGTTATCCTTTTTAAGCGCGATAATTAAATCATAACTGGACAACGGCAAATCTACGAGCGATACATTCTGGTAGCGCTTCATTAAAATGCCTGCAACTATGTGTTCGTGAGCAAAACCCTTAGCAGCAGCTTCTCTTCCTCTTTTCTCATTTCCCGCCATCTTTATTTTTTCACCTTTTTAATATTAGTATCCAATCAGTATTAATTCTTTCCTTCCTTGGAACTTTTATGAAATGCTTGATTATTTCTGAACCAAAATACGTCTCGACAGAAAAACCAACCTGTTCTGCTATTTCCATCAAATATTTCCAGCTTTCAAATAGGTTGCCTCGAATTTGGTTGTTTCCAACAACAACCGCGTAGCGTGCCCCTTTTTTCAAAACTCGATAAGTTTCCTCAAAATTCTTTTTCATATCAAGCAAATATTTGTATGCAATATAAGCTCGTCTCTTATCTACGGAATATATCTTTCCGATTACTCGGTCTGCTTGCTTTTCGCCAATTCGATGTCGGTATTCATATTCTTTTGATAGCACACTTTCCGTCCCAACATGCTTCTTCTTCAAAGGTGTTAATGATCCACTTGCAAGCTCTAACCAGTAGCTTTCCAACTGATGTGTTCGCGGATAATCAACCGCATTTACATAAGGTGGGGATGTTACTGCAAAGTCAAAAGTTTGGTCTGGAAAACCAATGTCTCTAGCATCAGAAGTATCAGGAAATTTTGCCTTAATCCTTTTGGGTGCTAACTCTGAGAATTGTATCATCTTTGGAGTGTTTATTAATATTCGCTCTACAAATTTAGTAAGCGCATCACTAGGAAATATCTGTTTATTTAGTTTTTTTCTAATAACAGTTCTAGTGCAGTTATCATCTGCGTTCGATACCGCACGAACTATAGACGACATGTTTACAAGAAAGTAGTTTTTCGTCTCTTCGCTGATCTTTAATGCCTTTATCATTTTCTTTATATATGCTAACTCAAAGATTATTTCTCGATTAAACCAATTATCCCGATAAGGAAATTCTGGTATATCTTTTTCCTTTACTTTGGAGAAGTCGAATTTTGTGGCTAAGTTTAATAATCTTTTTTGCGCATGCTCAAGTTCATCAATGGGTAAAGGTGTGGTTTTAACCTCAGAAATGAATCTCGAAAACGGGTCTACATCAATACCAACTGAGTGCCTCTTAATTAGAAGCGCTTCAACATTAACGGTTCCACTTCCCGAAAATGGGTCAAGAATCAAATCTTTTTCGTTAGAGTATCGCTTTATAAGCCAACGAGGAAGTTCAGGGAAAAATTTGGCTGGATACTTATGAAAACCATGAGTAAAAGCAGTTTGATCGTAACTGATAAAAAGAAACCTGCTGCCTTTCTTAACAGGTAGCTGAACCGGAATATCACCATCTACGCGAACAATTTCCTCGTGGAATTCGTTAACTATTGTCTTGACGTTATTCTGTATTTTACAGCCACCGAATAAATTTGAGGTATCCGGCCGTTTCCTTTTTCTGCCATTAGACACTTTCTCTCTGATAACATCTAGTGAAATAGGGTAAGCTGTGATTGCTGCCTGCTGCATTGACTTAAGCTCCATCTAAAGACAAGAAAAATTTTAAATCTCATTATACTTACAGTTCTGTCCTATGCAACTGTTCTTTCGACAATTCCGCGGTCTCCTATTTGCCCTTGTGATTTTCAACTTTTTGACTCTGTATGTATCTTTATAAGTGGTTCCGGAGCCATACTCCGAAAAAATTTGGCACATTTGCAAGCTCCTAATGCTGGCCATCGATTACTATCGGGAAGCATAAACTGAGCTATCTGTTTTACCCACTTAGCTATAAGGTTCGTTTCATTTGAATATTTTTCCTTTGCATATCCAGCATGTAATTCGGCATAATGTCTGAGCAGATATGCAAATAAATCGGCGACCTGTAACATTCCGACGTGCTTGCTGTCTGCGAAATAGGGAACATCTATAATGTGACTTAAGGGTGCTGGATTGTCTTTCCTGCGTAAATCTCTGTTATACCCATAATATGAATCCGACCACTGTGGTGGATTAAGAACTATTTCTGCAAGTTGGCTCTCCTCTCCCGATTCATGGTCAAATATTAGTACTGTATGTCCCTTTGTCTTTTCACAACGCTGATATTCCTTTTGAATGCAAAGCATAAGATGTAAAGCTGCTAATCGCCAGTGATTTGGCTTCTTTTTATTAATCAAGTAATCCGGTTTATCCTTCCAATCGAGCTTAGATGCCTTCTTTTTATCAATAGCTACAAATACCACAGAATGACGCCTGTCCTTCAACCATTCAATGATTATATCCATAAGTCTAGTTCTTTGCCTTCCAGTTAAATCATGCCAAATGCCGTTCCCTCGATAGAAATGCCGAGTATGGAATTCTGCCACAGGCTTTTGTAAAATCTTTGATAAGCCATTTAAAATGAATTTCCAATTTTCTTTTGTGACGTGCATCCTTGCAGCGTCAGTAACTATACCAGCCATCACCAATACAGACTCAGAACCACACCCACTTTCGTCAATATAGCAGAATTTCATAACGTACCCCCTTAATTTCCAATACTACGCCTCTACTTTTAAACCATACACTACCCAAAACCGAAGCGAAATGCAAGTTCAAATCAAACTTGTGTTGCAGCGGAAATCCTGAGCATAGCCGAAGAACCACAATTCCCGCCAAAGCAAAATAATTCAAGCAACGCTGGTCTAATAGACTTACTCGGTAACTTTCCGCTCGAAAGATGTATTCTTGCTCCGTTTTGCTGCCTGATCGAAGGCCTTTTGCTGCTTTTCATCTCTTGTACTACCAACAGATTTGGGAGTCTCGACCTCGCCTATAATTCTCTTTATACCCTTTTTTGCGACATAATCGGGACGGTATCCGCCGACTGTATCAGGCTGCTCGTAACCCGGGATATCAGCTTTTACTTTATAACCTTTATCTTTGAGTTTCTCAACTTCCTTGTGCACTCGAGAATTATGCTTGGATTGACTTCTTTTTGAACGTGCCATAATTTTTTCCTTTCATAATTAACTATTTTCCTTGCCTATATTCACTTTCAAACCATACGCTACCCAAAACCGCATTTCCCGCCTGCCCCCGTACGCCGTAGACAGGTGTCAACACAAGGAATTTCGCACACTTTAGGGAGATTATACGGCATAGAGTTCGGATTTCAATAGGTAAAAGAATGGCCAAAAAAAGTGCTTTTTTGGCCCTTTTCCCTTGATTTTTGCCCGAAAATATGTTAAAATACCCCCATGTTTGACGATAGCCAAACATAAACCGCAGCCCCAGTCAAATAACCTATTAAGCCTCGTTTGGAGCATTTGAAAAATGGATTTTCGAATTTGTTTAGGATTTAGGATTTCACATGTCCTCCGTTTTCTGTCCTCTGATTTCTGTCTTCTAACTTCGTGTCTTCGTGCCTTCGTGGCTACATTTCTCTGCGGTCCCTGTGGTCTCCGCGGTTAAAATCCGTCTCTCTTTTTCTCATTTTTTTTCATTTTTTCTCTATTTTTCTCTATTTTTCTCTATTTTTCTCTATTTTTTGCATTTTTTCTCTCTTTTTCTTCATTTTTCTCCATTTTTTCCCTGCTTATCTTACCCAAACCCTACAGATTAACCCCCTAACCCTCATTTTTGTCTCAAAAACCCACATCCCATTTTAAAATAACCCCCAAAAATCAGTGTTTTTTTAAAATTCCCGACTTTTAAAAACCAGATCCCCCCCCTGAAACGTCACCCGATATATACTAACTTTGTACGCCGATATGGCAAAGGACCGCCAGTGCCCAGAGCAAATCCTTCTTGGCTACGACCTTCGTTTCGTACCTCTCATTTATCGGTATAAGGTGAACGTCTTTTTCCGTGCTTCTTACGAGCTTGCAGGTAACGCCGATTTGATTTGCAATACGCGCAACGCCAATCTGTCCCTGTGCCGCCGGCACCGATGGGCTTAATATCACAATATCACCGTCGTTTATCCTCGGCGACATACTGTCGCCATCTATCCGCAGCGCAAAGCTATCAGGAAACAGCCGGAAAATCTCTTCACACTGGACAAACTCAACTATCTGCTCCGCTTCCTGTCCACCGACCTGAATCAGATTAGCTGCCTTACCTTTAAGACCGTCCACAAGGGCCCGCGCCTGGAAATCAACCGACAGTGCGCCATCCACAGAGCCGATAATCGCTTTGCCGATGTGCTTTTTTACCAATTCATCGAGTTCGGTAACGGCCCGCTGGGGCTTTGGCAAAGACGTCTGGTCCCAGAAGTGGACCATCCCCGCAGCGGTTCTGCCGAGCACAGGGATCCATCCTGACCGGGTTGTTCTGGCTGCGGACGGCTTTCCCAAAGGCAACTGGGCAGCTGCTTTTGAGTCAAATCCCTCCTCAATACCTTTTTTCTCGCACAATAAATCAATAAAAGCCGAAATCGGCTCGGCGAGGTCCGGATTTCCAACCAACAAGAACTCTAACCTTCGCAACAGTGAGGCATTGGGGCCGGTCGCAAGGCCTCTATCCGGCTCAGATACAGGGGTTTTCTGATGGCTTTTGCCGGCGAGCAGCCAATTCAAATCCGCTCCTGTAACTTCGCACATCTTCAGCAGCGTCTCAATCGGAGGGACTCTGCCGGCTTCGTAATAGTTGTAAGTAGAAGAATTTATACCCAAAGCACGTGCAAATTGACTCTTGCCTCTGCTGCCCGCATATTGCTTACGCAAAAGCTTAATTCGCTCAATTACCGCTTTTGCGTAAAAATTTTGCATATTTTTTACCTAAATGTGAAATTTTGGTTGTAATATTTCGCAATTGTGTTAATGTCTTAACGCAAATACCTTCTAAAGGGGACATTTTAGGCACAAATGTGAACCGCGTCAATAAGGGGACGTAAAGAAATGGGAAAATCTGCAAGAAAAAGGGTAAAAAAGCCGATACAATCAAAAAGGGCAAAAAGGTCCGGGGAGACTGATAAGGACCAAACGAAGGCGGCTGAATTTGTAAGCTGCCTTCTGGAACTGCACAAATTACAAGGGGGGCTGCTGAACCAGTTGGACAAGGAAATCAAGTGAAGGTCAGCAGCAATTACACCGCGGGGCGGATTTGTCCTATTGGCAAGATGAGCTTATCAGAGGCGTTTTCTTCTTATGATTCGCCTATGAGGTGATTGCTGTGCCTGCTAAAAATAGCAGGTAGGCGGTAGAGAATCTTGGTCCGTATTGGGACACGATTACATTTTGAGCCGTCTCGACGGTTAAGGAGGGCAAAAATTATGGCGAAAGGGAAAAATGTCCTGACAACAGGTGATGTGGCCAGGATTTGCAGAGTTGCTCCTCGAACTGCCCAAAAGTGGTTTGATACGGGTCTGCTAAAAGGATACCGCATACCGGGCAGCAGAGACCGACGAATTCCCATCGCCGAGCTGAAGCGCTTCATGGAAGACAACAATATGCCTATGGACCTGTTTCCGACGGAATCTTAACTATAGCCGGCGGCGCTGCCAATAATGTTCACGACAACAGTAGAAACCGTCAAACAAAAATACCGTCACATTTTTTGCCAGCGCTTATCAGACACAATTCTGGTTATGACGCCGAATCCGACCAAATGACCAAAAACGGGCTGACAGCCGTGCTGTTCTTTCGCTTTGCTCAAAGCAAGCCGTGCGATAGCAAAACGGGTAAAGATGGCAAAAGTATGAAGGGCGGCCTATAATTTTGCGATTTTTATGCAATAAAACGGCACATCATTTCGTCTAACAAACAGTAAAAGCTTGATTAGGAGGGTGCTTTTTTGGTATAATAAGACGGGTTGCGGTCTTCGTTTTGTTTGAATGAGGGGAAAACCCCTAAACCCAACTCTGTTCAGCTCGTATAGAAGCAAGATAGGGCTGTTGAATGGCGGTGAAAAGAACTATGAGCGAGATATTTTTCGGAGGAAACTGACAGTGCAAATTAACAAATCGAAATTGTCCTTTTTGCGGGCCAAACTTCCGGTCTTCATAGCGATTATCGTATTAGTGATAATAGGCGTTGCCGCAGTGGCCTTTAATCGCTCCGGCTCCAAAGATAGCTCGGCAGGTGATATGCCAATCTTTGCAGTTAAACAGGGGCCGTTAAAGATAAGCATAACCGAGTCGGGAACCATCCAGGCCCGTGAACAGATAATTATCAAAAGCGAGGTCGAAGGAAGAACGACGATACTTTCCCTGGTAGAGGAAGGTACGAACGTCAAGCAGGGGGAGCTGCTGGTTGAGCTGGACGTAAGTAATCTGCTGGACGGAAAAGTTGACCAGCAAATTCGGGTACAAAATGCTGAGGCATCCTTCATTCGTGCGCGTGAGAATCTGGCAGTGGCTGAAAACCAGGCAAAAAGCGATGTCGATAAGGCCGAGCTAACCCTTGATTTCGCCAGACAGGACCTGAAGAAGTATCTGGAGGGTGAATATCAAAACCAGTGTAAAGAGATGGAGGCACGCATCACGCTGGCCCAGCAGGAACTACGGGTGGCGGAGGAAGAACTAAAGTGGTCCCGAATACTTTTCGAGAAAGAGTATATCTCACAAACAGAATTACAAGCTGACGAGCTGTCCGAAAACAAGAGAAAATTGGACCTGGAACTGGCTGAGAACAACTTACGACTGCTGGAAGATTTCACCTATCCGCGGAAGTTAGCGGAGCTGGAAAGCGACGTTAAGCAGGCCGAGATGGCGCTGGAGCGTACGACTCGCAAGGCCAAAGCCGACGTAGTTCAGGCCGAGGCGGATCTGAGGGCAAAAGATTCTGAATTTAAGCGACAACAGGATAAGCTGGCAAAAATTGAAGAGCAAATCGAAAAGGCAAAGATTTATGCACCCGCTGACGGATTAGTAATCTATGCCACGAGCGCCAAGAGCGGGCGCCGGCACAGCAACGATGAACCCCTGGACGAGGGGCGAGAGGTTTACGAGCGAGAGGAGCTTATTTATCTTCCGACCGCCTCGGCAGTGAAGGCAGAGGTTAAAATCCACGAGGCAAGTCTTGAGAAAGTCCGCGTCGGGATGCCGGTCCGAGTTACCGTTGACGCATTGGCCGGCAGGACATTTACCGGCAGGGTTGCGAAGATTGCTCCTTTACCAAATGCCCAAATGGTCTGGCTAAACCCCGACCTGAAGGTCTATAATACCGAAATTTACCTCGAGGGCGATGGTAATTACCTCCGCACGGGTATGAGCTGCAGCGCAGAAATCATCGTAGAAGAGTATGATGATGCAATATACATACCCGTTCAGGCGGTTCTCCGTGTCGGCGGTGAGCCCACTGCTTACGTCTTAAATGAGAAGGGCTTTGAGCCACGGAAGGTCGAGATTGGGTTGGACAACAACAGGATGATACGAATTGTCGATGGCCTACAAGCCGGGGAGCAAGTGCTTTTAGCTCCGCCCCTTGCTGCCGCCGCTGTTGAACAGGCCGTAGCTACAGCTACTACAGAAATGATACCCGGCGAAGAAGAGATAGCCCTCCGTGAGGAGTCCATAGGACAGCAAGAACCTATCGGACAGGACAACGGAGCGGACAAAGCCGAAAGACGCAGAAGAAGCGACCGTGAGCCGGAAGCTTCTGACCCAACAAACCTCACCTCCGAACAGAGACAAAGGAGGCGGGAAAGATTTGAAAATATGACACCGGAGGAAAGAGAGAAGATACGTCAGCAACGAAGGCAAAGACAACAGCAGAGCAGGGAAAACAAATGAAGCTCCAGAGCCCGGATAATTGCGATGAAACAATCGTTCAACTGGAAAACGTTTATAAGATTTACCGGATGGGAAATCAGGACGTTAAGGCCCTTGCAGGTATCAGTGTATCGTTTGGCCGGGGCAGCTTCTGGGCGATTATGGGGCCGAGCGGCTCTGGAAAAAGTACAATGATGAACATCCTGGGCTGCCTGGACCATTTAACTTCCGGGCGTTATATCCTTGAAGGCAAGGATGTGAGCACCCTCAAAGATGATTCTCTCAGTGAGCTTCGGCTCAGACATTTCGGGTTTATCTTTCAAAGCTTTAACCTCATACCACAGCTAACGGTTCAGAGGAACATCGAGCTGCCGCTTTATTATTTAGGGTGGGACGCAAGCCGAAGCTCCGAACGTGCCAGAGAGCTTGCCGAAAGAGTAAAACTGGAAGGGCGGCTGAACCATCGCCCGACAGAGCTGAGCGGCGGGGAGATGCAACGGGTAGCAATCGCAAGGGCGCTGGCGAACGACCCGCAGGTGATTTTTGCCGACGAACCCACCGGAAACCTGGATACGGCTACGGGAGAACAGATTCTGCAATTGCTGGTCGAACTCAACGAACAGGGCAAGACGATAATAATGGTAACACACGAAGCAAACGTCGCAGCGAATGCCAAACATCGGCTCTATATGCTTGACGGTCTGGTCGAGCGAATTGACGGAGACGACTGATGCACCAGATTAAGGCCGCCCGTAACATCCTGCTGGGTATCGAGAACCTGCTTTTGCACAAGCTGCGGAGCTTGCTGACGATGCTGGGTATTGTCTTCGGGGTAGGCAGTGTAGTGGCAATGCTGTCGGTCGGAGAAGGCGCCAGTAAAGAAGCGCTCGACCGGATTCGCAAGCTCGGCAGCAATAACATAATTATCAGCTCAATGAAATCCATAGAAGAAGAATCTATCAGCACGACACGAACCCGAATGAGCGTGTACGGTCTGACTTATGAAGACCATATCAGGGTTGCCGAGACCTTTAACACCGTAAGACAGACAGCCCCTGCAAAACTGATGCGCAAAGAAGGCCGGCTTGGAGAAAGGGCACTGGAGCTGCGTGTTGTCGGGACCACGCCGGCGTGGTTTGAGCTTGTCCGGCGGCCCGTCGCTGCGGGACGGGTTTTATTAGCTCACGACGAAAAAGGGCGCACCGCCGTAGCGGTATTGACCGAGTTCGGAGCCCGCCGGCTGCTGGCGGCAGAACATACCATAGGGCAGCGACTACGAATCGGCGGCGACTATTTTGAAATAGTAGGAATCGTCAAAAGTGAAGGCGGCCTGGCCGGTAACATCCAGATACCCGACCAGCAAGTGGACGTTTATATCCCCATCAGTGTTGCACGCACATATTTCGGTGATATAACGACAAGAACGTCGGCCGGAACCAGAGAGCAGGAAATGGTGGAGCTGCACCAGATGATTGTCGAGGTCGATTCGGCCGAGAATGTCGAATCCACCGCCAAAGGGGTTGAGAATATGCTCAACCGTTTCCATAAGAAAAAAGATTATCTTGTAAGCGTACCGCTGGCCCTGCTGCGTGAGGCAGAAGAAACCAAACGCACGTTTAACATTGTGCTCGGCTCAATTGCGGGTATCAGCTTGTTGGTAGGCGGAATCGGGATTATGAATATTATGTTAGCATCCGTAACCGAGCGGACACAGGAGATAGGGATTCGGCGTGCCATTGGTGCCAAAAGAAGGCAGATTGTCAGCCAATTTCTAATAGAAACGGTAGTGCTATCAATAATCGGCGGACTTATCGGTATTGGGCTGGGTGTTCTGGTGCCGTCGTTAATAACCTATTTTGCCGGTATGGTAACCGTCATCACGCCGGAAAGTATTGTGCTTCCTTTAATCATAAGCGGAAGTGTCGGTATTGTCTTCGGACTGTATCCGGCTGTCCGTGCCGCCAAGGTGGACCCTATAGTCGCACTTCGACACGAATAAAAGACAGAAGTCAGAAGACAGAGGACAGAAGTCAGATGTCAGATGTCCTCTGCCCGGGTGGCCAGCTCGCCGATGACTGCCTGCAGGCCTGCGGTTACGATTGCGAGGCGGTCGTAATCGATTTTGTCGGGTGTGTCTTCGCCGCTGTGGTAGTACGGATAGCGAAAGAGGGCGGTGTCTGTTATCATAACCGCGGGGTAGCCCTGCTGCCAGAAGGACCAATGGTCGGACCAGTTGATGCCGGGGACGAACTCGGGCAGGCAGCCGGCCTGTGAGGGAAACTTGCAATTCCTGCGAAATGAGGCGACGACTCTGTGCAACAGCTTGCGGGAGGAGAGGTTGCCGACGAAGCCAAGAAAATCGCCGGTTGAGGGATAGAACAAACTAAGAGGAAATGGGTATTTCTGGCTGTCGGGCTGGTCGGAGTAATAGCCGATGGTCTCAAGGCAGAGCATAGCGACGATGTTATCGCCTCTTTCCCGGCACTGTCTTGCGTAAACCATACTTCCCATCTGGTCTGTCTGGAAGAACGGTGGTTCTTCATTTGCGAAGAAGACGAATCGCAGAGTTTGGGCGGTCTTTTGGCCAGCGAATCGGCGGGCCAATGCAAGTGCCGCAGCCACAGCGGAGCAGTTGTCATTGGCGCCGGGACTACCCAGCACAGAATCGTAGTGTGCGCCAATAATCACAATCCGGTCCGGGTGTTTTGTCCCCGTGATTTCGGCTTCGAGGTTGGAGCAGGTTCTGCCCTCGACGTCGAAGTCCTGCCGGCGGACTGTGTAACCGGCGACGGTGAGTGAGTTTTCTAAAAACAAGGCGGCGGCGGCGAGGTTATGATAGTTGAATATATTCTTCTGGCCGATTTGGCCAGCAAGCTTCTCCACATCCGCCGCCAGTTCGTTACGCAGGGAAATTTGAGCATCAGTTAAAGGGGGCAATGGGCCGGTGTAGGTTTTTCCTGGCATTTTGAACATCGCGAAATACGACCATACGCAAAATATCACAATAACCGCAGCCAGAACGGCAAGCCGAATGACCGCACCGCGTGTTATAATCTTTATGGTAAAGATTCTTCGCATCGTGGTTTTATAGCGCCGGCTCTGCACCGCTCTGGCGCAGGACCGGTCTTGCTTCCATTGTATTTTGCTCAAGCAGGATATGTCCAGAAAAATTGGGGCGATAAATATGCGCAAAAGGACGGTAAGCTGCTATTGTGCAATTTAGCAGATGGTGTATAATCTGCGAAGAGATATATTCATCATAAGAAAGGGACTCTTATGGTTGGGGTTGAAAGCCGCCCGGCCACTCAAGAGAAACTGGAGATACTCAGCGCCGATGCGCAGTATGACCTGGCGTGTGCGTGCAGTGCCGATAAAGACGAGCATCGCAGGCGAAACAGTGACGGCAAATGGATATATCCGGTAACACTTCCGAACGGCGGGACGAGCACGCTTTTCAAGACGCTAATTTCAAATGTGTGCACGAATGACTGCAAATACTGTCCGCTAAGACAGCAAAAAGACATCCGCAGGTGTAGCTTAAGTGCGGAAGAGACGGTGAAGGTCTTTCTGGACTATTACAGGCAGCGGAAGGTCTTCGGGCTGTTTCTAAGCTCGGCGGTGTCGGGTTCGGCTGACGCCACAATGGATAAGCTCAATACGACAGCGAGATTGCTGCGAGAAAGGCACGGGTTCTGCGGGTACATTCACCTGAAGATTATCCCGGGTTCGAGCGATGCGGCTATTGAGCAGGCGGTCTCGCTGGCAAATACGGTGTCGGTGAACATCGAAACGCCGGGAGAGGCGCGGCTGGCAGAGCTGTCGGAGAAGAAAAAATATATCAGTGACATTATCGAGCCGATGAAGCTGGTAAGCCGGCTTACCGCTGAGGGGTCGAGGTATTCAAAGGTCAAGCAGACAACGCAGTTCATCGTGGGGGCGGCAGGGGAACCAGACGCGGAAATCGTCAGGTACACGGGGGCGCTGTACAAACGGCTGAATATGCACAGGGTGTATTTCAGCGGCTATCAGAAAGGATTAGGAGATGAGCGTATAGCCGGCGAACAAACGGAGCCGGTAATATCCACGGACGTATTTACCCGGGAGCATCGGCTGTATCAGGTGGACTTTCTGCTTCGCAAATACGGATTCAACGAATCGGACATAATCTTTGACGAGAAGGGCAACCTTTCTTTGAGCATCGACCCTAAAGAATGCTGGGCGAGGAGCCATCCTGAGGCATTTCCTGTAAATGTGAACCGGGCATCGAGGTGGCAGCTTCTGAAAGTCCCCGGGCTTGGGCCGATTACGGTTAAGCGGATTTTAGAGCAGCGAAGAAAAAACCGCATAAGGCGTATCGAGGATATCGGTAAGGTTGGGGTTAGATTGGCGAAAGCAGGGAAATACCTGGTCTTTTAATAATATCCCTGCCGACAAGGGGTATTTCATACACTTTCAATTTCGGTGAGGACTAACTGGGCGACCTTCGGCAGCATTCTCTTTAAGTTGGGGGACAATTCCGTGCCGGGGTCAATGCTGGCCGGTTCGATTCCGATGATTGTGATTTTTGAGAGAGGACCGAGCTGGCCGGCCATCTGAAACACATCTTTTAGGGTGATATCGTGAAGTGAGGTTCGGGGCGCATTTTCAGTCTCGAAATCCCGCGGCGAGAAAGAATAAATTTGTCCCGGTTTGCCTTCCGCCTTAACAGCATCGACTATAACGACTTTGTCCGGCTGGCGGATAAAGTCAATCAGGTCAAAGCCGGCCGTGCCGCCGTCAAGCAATTCAATGTCCGGGGGCAGCTTTTTTTGTTTGAGATACTCGATAAGATGGACGCCGAAGCCCTCATCCTTCAACAGAAGGTTGCCACAGCCGATAATGAGTTTGGTTTGTGTTTTACTCAACGCGGAACTTTTTCATCTGGCCGTTCGGCTTGATTAAGTGGACACTGCAGGCCATGCAGGGGTCAAAGGAACGAACAACCCTGAGCGCCTCGACAGGATTATCAGGGTTGGCGACCGGTGTATCAATCAGGGCCTTTTCCATAGGACCGACAATTCCCTTATCATCGCGGGGAGAGGTATTCCATGTTGATGGGACTACGCATTGATAATTTTCAATCTTGTGGTCCTTGATTCTGAGCCAGTGGCCAAGCGCGCCGCGCGGCGCCTCGACCATACCGCAGCCCTCGGCGGAATCGGGAACGGAACATTCAGCGTAAATCGGCTGATTGAGTTTTAGCTGCATAAGCCAGCTCTCCAGAGAATTGGCAATCTTCTGTGCCTCCAGAGCACGGGCGGCGTGACGGTCGAGCACGGAGATACCGTCCTTGTAATCGCCGTTTATCCACATTCTCGCCAGCGGGCCTACCTCGTAAGGGACACCTTCGTACCGAGGGGCCTTTGCCCAGGAATAAGCGTTCGGCTTGCCCGGCTGTGGGTCGGTGACGCCATCGGCAGGATTTTTTCCCGAGGTTTCATCTTTGTACCAGGAATATTTTACGTCCTCGGTTATCTTTGCCGCATCGACATCCAGCAGCTTGCCGTCAGTGTATCTGCCCCGCTTGAATAATTTATTTTTACCGGTCGAATCCAAATCAAAGACGCCGTAAGCCAGCAGATTCTTATGGCCGGCGCCGATTTTTTTATAATCGCCGTAAGCCGATGCGATTGTCATAACATCAGGGACATAAACATTATCAATAAAATCCTGCACCTTTTTCAGCCGCCACAAAAACCCCTTAATCTTATCTACTGTGGGCTTCTGGGTAACGCCGCCGGCGACAAAGCCGACGTGATGGGGGGCCTTCCCGACAAAAAGCGCCCGCATCTCGTGAGGGATTGTCCTTATTTTAAGTGCCTCGAGATAATGAGCGACGCAGGCGTCGTTTTGCTTTTTACTCAGGCGGTAGTCCGCTTTATAGCGGGGAATAAACGGGGGTTTATCAGGGCCGGTGATGTAGTCCAACGCGGCTAAATGATAAAAGTGCAGTATGTGTGAGTGAATATAATTTGCCCCCACTACGAGATTTCTGATGATTCGGGCGTTGTCGGGAGGCGTTACGCCGAATGCGTTATCGAGATTGTATGCGGCGGCCAAAGCATGCGATGCGGAGCAGACGCCGCAGATACGCTGGGTTATGTGGACGGCATCACGCGGGTCTCTGTCCTTGAGGATTATCTCGAATCCGCGAAATAACGTGGCGCGGCTCTTAGCATCGGTTACCTTACCGTGGGCCACTTCAACCTCAATCCCTAAATGCCCTTCGATTCGGCTTACCGGGTCAATTACGATTTTTTGTTTTGGCATTATCGATTGCATCCTTTGCTACTTACTTATTCTATTTATCAAGCCAGTTCTGTTTGCTTTTTCGGCCAGCGATGTTCCGGCAGGGCGGTATAAAAGGGGGAAGGCCCATCCGGGAAATCAGGGCTGCAGCAGCCGATACAGGGTGCACCTGCGCCGATGCACCATTCTGCGGCGTTGTTCCAACGCCGCAGGGGGCAGTCAGAGTAGGTTTCCGGCCCTTTGCAGCCCAACATAATCAAACAACCCTTCTCCCCGAATTTTGAGGCAAATTTCCCGTCGATATAGTAAGAATAGTTGGGGCAATTCTGATGGATAGTGTCGGCAAAGAACATCTTCGGCCTGGCCCTGTCATCGAGTTCGGGGGTGCCGTACAT
>Ga0315533_1001794_pt1 | contig 15759 bp, 10 predicted proteins | sample SalMarSW160130MG_FD_203081 | JGI IMG/M metagenome (GOLD analysis project Ga0315533, IMG submission 203081) | Salt marsh sediment microbial communities from the Plum Island Ecosystem LTER, Massachusetts, United States - Salt Marsh Sediment SW1601-30 ... | reverse complement strand
ATAAAATTATTAGTTTATTAATTCCACCTCTTGTAATCTTACTCTCGGTAACAATGGCAAGCCGAGGGAACATTAATTCCTGGGGTTGGCTGATATTGCTCTTTTCGTTATTCGCCTTTGCCATCCCGGTATGGATGCAAGCCAGAGCATACCAATAGTCATCCCTGAAAAACTTCATTCTTCAGTATTCCCAAAATTTACCAAGTGGCATTTAGGAGCTCCGTGAAATCCACCCACAAAATCAAAGATTTTGCCGGGACGAAAGAGCGAGGCGGATTTTTCGTAAGGTACTAAATTGCCGAAGATTAGCTCTGTTTCTGACTCCACAAGCTAGGTTGGGACTGAATATCCCTTTTGTAAGGCAGTCCCAAGTGTTCATAAGCAAGCCTAGCAGCTACTCTACCACGAGGTGTCCGTTCTAAAAAACCTAACTGAAGAAGGTACGGCTCGTAAATATCCATAATAGTATCAGCATCCTCGTTAATGGAAGCAGCAATGGTATCTAGACCTACAGGACCACCGTCAAATTTGTCAATTATTGTATGCAACACTCTATGATCTATATCATCTAAACCCACAGAATCTATCTCCAGCTTTGAAAGTCCTTCCAGAGCTACTTCTTTGGTGACCACTCCATCTGCCATGACCTGAGCATAATCCCTTACTCTTTTTAAGAGACGATTGGCCACTCGAGGAGTACCTCTAGCACGCTGGGCAATCAGGACAAGCCCCTCTTTCCCTGCTTTCACCTTAAGGATAGTTGCTGCCCTTTCCAAAATCGTCTCTATTGCTGCCTCATCGTAGAAATCAAGATGATATGTCACCCCAAATCTATCGCGAAGGGGAGGACTCAGTAGAGCAAAGCGCGTAGTAGCCCCAATTAAGGTAAAGCGGGGTAAATTCAACCGTAAATTTCTAGCAGCTGGACCTTTCCCCAAAAAAATGTCAAAAACAAAATCCTCCATTGCCGGATAGAGTTTTTCTTCTATTGTATGGCTAAGCCTGTGTATCTCGTCAATAAAAAGGATATCCCCCTCATGTAGATTGGTAAGAATGGCCGCTAAGTCTCCAGTGCGTTCTATCGCTGGCCCGGAACTAACTTTAATATTCACTCCCATCTCAGCAGCGATGATATAGGCAAGGGTAGTTTTCCCCAAACCGGGAGAACCATAAAGAATGGTATGGTCTAGTGGCTCGCCTCTTTTTTGAGCAGCGAGAATAGTTATTCCTAGATTATCTTTAATTTTTTGTTGGCCTATGAATTCACTAAGGCGTCTAGGACGAAGGTCAACGTCAATAAAGCTATCCTCGGTTGCTGTTTTACTTGAAATAAGCCGCATCGCAAACTTTTGGAAGTTAAAATTTTACTAGCTCTCTAATTCAGAATTCGCAGCCGCCTCTTCATTAAGACCTCCCTCCTCCAATCTTTCTCCATCATCAGGACTTAGAGAGAGAACCTGAGATGGGATGAGCTTGCCGAGAATAACATTTTCCTTGAGACCACGAAGTCTATCCAACTTGCCTTTGATCGCGGCATCAATAAGAACACGGCCGGTTTCCTGAAAAGAAGCAGCTGCCAGCCAACTGTCCTTGCTCAAGCTAGCTCTGGTTATCCCGAGAATCGCAGCTTGAGCCGTTGCTGGTTCACCTCCTTCAGCTAGCACCTTGGCATTTACATGCTCATAGTCAAATCGATCAACTAACTCACCAGGCAGAAGCTCCGTATCTCCTGAGGAAATAATTCTCACGTTGTTTAACATCCGCCGAGTAATGACAGCAATATGTTTATCATGTATGGTCACCCCTTGCGCGCGATATACTTTTTGTATTTCATCAATCAAATATTGCTGGACTGCATCCTTTCCCATAATACGCAAGATGTCATGAGGGTCAATGGGACCCCTAGTAAGCCGATCGCCCGCTTTGACCTGATCCACTGACTGAACAAGCAAATATGCACCATGGGGGACGCTATATTCTCTCTCCTCCCTCTCTTCATACCTAACATAAACATGGTCACCCTCAATGCTGACTTGACCAGCTACTCTAGCTGCTATAGATTGAGATTGCCCTGCTTCACCGGAACTAACAGCTGGTAATTTCTTTTTGGTCTTCTTTGGGGTCTTCTCTGGCAGAGAAAATAGGATGCTACCAGCATCCACCGATTGCCCATCAGTTATAGCTAGCTCCGCTCCTGGCAGAAGTGGGTATTCATCCAAATAGAATTCAGAGCTAATGACCTTGACTATGCTTGCTCCATCAGTATGGGTTACTTCAACAGTACCATCAATCTCAGAAATGATAGCACTGCCACCTGGTGTTCTAGCCTCGAAAAGCTCTTCGACACGAGGCAGCCCAGTGGTAATATCGACACCTACTATGCCCCCTGTATGAAAAGTGCGCAGAGTGAGCTGAGTTCCAGGCTCACCAATGCTCTGGGCAGCAATAACTCCTACAGCGGTGCCAAGCTTTACTAATTGCTTCTTCCCCAAGTCTCTTCCATAGCAGTTTCGACAAACGCCAAATCGAGAACGGCAGCTAAGAGGCGACCTCACATGTACCCGGGTAATGCCGGCCTCGATAATTTGCTGCACTTTATCTTCGTCAATTTCTTCATCACGATCAACAATGACTGCATTTGTACCTAGATCAACAATCTTGCTTGCCGCTAAGTAGCCAGTAATTCGGTTTTCAAACGGGGGAAGGGACCCCTCTTCAGTTTCCCGGGATATCCAAACTCCTTCGGTGGTACCACAATCTGTTTCAGTTACAATGACATCTTGGGCTACATCGACAAGACGCCTGGTGAGATAACCACTATCTGATGTCCTCAAGGCGGTATCAGCTAATCCTTTGCGAGCACCATGGGTAGAAATGAAATACTCCATGGGTGTCAGTCCATCACGGAGACTCGATTTAATGGGAAAATCTATTATCCTTCCTGAGGGGTCGGTCATCAACCCGCGCATCCCTGCCATCTGCCTAATTTGAGAAATATTCCCCTTGGCACCCGATGTAGCCATCATATAGACGCTACCATAAGGGTCTAGCGCCTGGGATATATCCTCAGTAATCTTATCTGTAGCCTCCATCCATACTTGAACTGTACTTTCATACTTTTCACCCTCAGTAATCAAGCCATGGTTAAGTTGATCCTCAATAAGGCTAACTTTCTCATCGGCTTCTTTAAGAAGCTTGAACCTACCTGGAGACTCTTCAATATCATCCATAGCGATGGAAACGCCCGACTTTGTAGCATAGTCAAACCCTAATTCCTTAAGTCTATCAAGAACACCAGCAGTACCTTCATTACCCAACAAACGGATGCAATCAGCGACTAATGTTCTTAAGGAAGCCTTATCTACTATTTTGTTGTAGGAGCGAAGTTGCGGAGGCAAGGCATCATTAAATATAATTCTGCCCACTGTAGTAGTTATCCTCCCCCCATCTCCACGAAGGGAAGGATCTCGCACAACAATTTCGGCACCAGGTTCGATAATGCCAAGTTCGTAAGCTAACTTAGCCTCGTCAAAACTGCTGAAAAATTTCCCTTCCCCTTTGGCTCCAGGCTTCAAAATGGTAAGATAATAGCAGCCCAAAACCATATCCAGAGTGGGTGTTGTCACAGGCTCACCAGAACTTGGTAGCAACATATTATAAGGACTAAGCATGTGCTCCCTGGATTCCTTTATCGCAGCCCTGGACAATGGCACATGAACTGCCATCTGGTCGCCATCAAAATCGGCATTAAAGGCGGCACAAACTAAGGGGTGGAACTGAAAGGCATCGCCGTCGATTAACACGGGTTCAAAGGCTTGAATGCTGAGCCGATGTAAGGTGGGAGCACGATTAAGCAATACAGGACGCTCCTTGACTACTTCATACAGTGCATCCCAAACCTCAGGGCTACCTCTTTCCACCAGACGCCGGGCACTCTTCAGATTATTGGCATATCCATTCACTATGAGTTTATGCATAACCGAAGGCTTAAATAGCTCTAAAGCAACATAGCGTGGTAAACCACACTGATGAAGTTTGAGTTTAGGACCAACAACAATGACCGAGCGACCGCTGTAGTCTACTCGCTTACCGAGAAGATTTTGCCGGAACCGTCCTTGCTTGCCCTTCAGGATGTCAGAAAGAGATTTCAAGGCATGCCTATTACCAGTAGTAACTAGGCGCCCTCTTCTCCCATTGTCAATAAGAGCATCAACAGCTTCCTGCAACATGCGTTTCTCATTTCGAATAATTATTTCCGGCGCACCTAACTTCATAAGACGGCGGAGACGGTTGTTACGATTAATAACTCTCCGATAGAGGTCGTTAAGGTCGCTAATAACAAAGCGACCACCATCCAACTGCACTATAGGACGAAGCGCCGGAGGTAATACAGGAAGCAGGGTCAAAACCATCCACTCAGGTTTATTCCCGCTGAGCTTAAAAGCTTCAACTAATTGTAGCCGTTGGCTAACCCTCTTACGGTATCCTCCCGAGGTGCTACGGATTTGCTCATGAAGCTCCTGGTGCAAATCATCCACATTAATTTGCTTCAATATCTGTAGAATAGCCTCCGCTCCCATACCAGTTTCAAAAATATCACCATACTTATCTTTAAGTTTCCTGCATTCTTCTTCGTTAAGCAATTTTCGCGGCTGAAGACTTTCTATCTCCTTGATGCTTGCCTTTAGCCCTTCTTCAAGTCTTTCCTTCTTTTCTATGAATCCAGCACGAAGCTGGTTTACCTCTTTTATCTTAAGCTCTTCCTCCAGGCCTTTGACTTCCAATTCTTCGATTTCCTTATTCAGGCATTCCTCTTGTTCAGCAACTTTTCGAACTACCTCTTCCTCAACTTGGCGAAGCTTGTTCTGTTTAGCCTCCTTGTCAACAGAGATAATTATATACCGAGCAAAATAGATGACGCTCTCCAAATCTCGTGGAGAAAGATCAAGGAGCAGCCCGAGCCGACTAGGCACTAACTTAACAAACCATATATGAGTAACTGGCGCAGCTAATTCTATATGCCCTGTGCGTTCCCGACGAACACTGGAATGAGCTACCTCAACACCACATTTATCACAGACAACTCCCTTATACCTTGCCTTTTTATATTTGCCACAGTGACATTCAAAATCTTTAACAGGGCCGAAAATCTTTTCACAAAATAGACCATCTCTCTCTGGCTTCAAAGTGCGGTAATTTATCGTCTCTGCCTTAGTTACCTCACCGTGAGACCAGCTCCTGATTTGTTCTGGTGAGGCAAGACTTATTCGAATACCATTAATGCCATCAAATTGAGACATTTTCCCCCTCGCTAAGTAATTCAACAGCAAAACCTAAACTACGTAACTCCATAAACAAAACCTTGGTCGATTCCGGAATACCGAGCTGTTGAATATCCTCGCCTTTAACAAGAGACTCATAAGCTTTAGCCCGTCCCATCACATCATCTGACTTTATTGTGAGCATCTCTTGAAGTGTATGAGCGGCGCCATGCCCTTCCAATGCCCATACCTCCATCTCACCAAACCTTTGACCACCAAACTGAGCTTTTCCTCCCAATGGTTGCTGGGTGATGAGCGAGTACGGGCCGGTGGAACGGGCATGTACCTTATCACCAACAAGATGAATCAGTTTCATCATATAGATATTGCCCACAGTTATCGGCTTGTCAAATAGCTCGCCAGTTCTCCCATCTCGAAGTTCCATTTTGCCAAAGATAGGAGGATAGAGCTTTCGTTCTTTGTAAACTCTCTGTGCCATCTGCTCTAAATCTCCATCACTCAGAGCTCTAAGCTGATGATTATCAGCTATGCCCAGTTCCTCAAGCCACAGACAGAGAGAGGCTTTCCTAGCCACACCTTTATGCTCTTCAGTCATGATTTCCCCGGCATCAAAACCATGACGAGAAAGCCACTCTCCAACCTTTTCTAGATCGATCCTGGCATCTCCGAGGTCTTCAGGGCTAAAGTTAACAGCACCAGCTTTCCAGGCTATCCACGTCTTGGCTAAGGCATCCTCGATAGTTATGGCGTCAGCCCCGTCAAAAATGGGATTAATAGCTCTAAAACCTAGTACTTGGGCTGCCCAACCTAGATGAGCCTCCAAAACCTGCCCAATGTTCATACGGGAAGGAACACCGAGAGGATTAAGGATAATATCTACAGGCGTGCCATCTGGCAAAAATGGCATGTCTTCCTCAGGTAATATGATAGAAATAACCCCTTTATTGCCGTGTCTCCCTGACATCTTATCTCCCACTGAGATTTTGCGCTTTTGAGCAACCCACACTTGTATAAGTTTATTCACCCCAGCAGGTAATTCATCATGGCTGTCACGAGAAAAGACTTTAGTCTTGATCACCCTTCCCCACTCTCCTGATGGCATTCTGAGAGAGCTATCCTTCACCTCCCGTGTTTTTTCACCAAAAATGGCTCGCAACAATTTTTCCTCCGCTGAAGGTTCAGTTTCGCCCTTGGGAGTAATCTTCCCAACCAAAATTTCATTGGGCTTAACCTCAGCTCCAATACGTACAATACCTATCTCATCAAGGTTAGAGAGGCTCTCTTCGCTTACATTAGGTATATCTCTGGTGATTTCTTCAGGACCAAGTTTGGTATCTCGTTCCTCTATATCATATTTTTCAATGTGAACGGAAGTATAGCCATCATCCTTAACCAGCCTCCTGCTGATAATAATGGCATCCTCAAAGTTGTAGCCTTCCCAACTCATGAAAGCACAAATGACATTTTGTCCCAAAGCAAGGTTCCCACCATATATAGAAAAACTATCTGCCAACACCTGCCCACTCTTAACCTTGTCACCTTTGTTTACAATAGGATACTGATTGATGCATGTCCCTTGATTAGTTCTGGCAAACTTGATTAAATCGAAAGATTGCTCTTCGCCTCTTCTATTTTTGATTACTATTTTCGAGCTTGTTGTCGAAGTAACTACGGCATCCCCAGGAGCAAATATCACCTGCCCACTATATTTAGCCACCTCTCTTTCCATACCCGTGGCCACCAAAGGACACTCGGGACGCAATAATGGCACCGCTTGTCGTTGCATATTGCAGCCCATTAAAGCCCGATTAGCATCATCATGCTCAAGAAAGGGGATAAGACAAGCAGCTATACTAAATAGCTGTTTTGGTGAAACATCAATAAAGTCTACTCTGTCTACTGATTCCTTGAAATATCTGTCCCCCCTCTTAACCTCCACTTTGTCATAAACAAACTCATTTCTTTCATTGAGGAGAGCATTAGCCTGCGCAATGGCATATTGACCTTCTTCGTCAGCTGTCAGATAAACGATTTGGCTGGAAACAAAAGGAACTAACTTAATATTCCGAGCCGGAAGACGAGATAACCTTTGTGCAAGCTGCTTTGTAATTAATTTTCCATCCTTGGCCACAAGTTTGCCCTCACTGTCTAGTATATCCTCCCTGATTGTTCTCCCTGTCAATTCTTCCACAGTATTGGGAACCTCGTGGATAACTCTGCAATATGGCGTCTCTACAAAACCATATTCATTAACCGAAGCATAAGTGGCTAGAGAGCCAATAAGACCAATGTTTGGCCCCTCAGGTGTTTCTATGGGACAAATCCTACCATAATGAGAATGATGTACATCACGAACCTCAAATCCAGCCTGTTTTCTTGAAAGGCCCCCAGGACCCATAGCCGAAAGACGGCGCTTGTGAGTTAGCTCAGCTAGCGGATTAGTTTCATCCATGAATTGAGATAGCTGTGACCGGCCAAAAAACTCCCTTATAGCGACTGCTACAGGGCGAATGTTGATCAAAGCAGCAGGAGTTGCTGCCTCGGGACCAAGAATACTCATCCGCTCTTTAATAGCTCTCTCTAACCTTAATAAGCCAATACGAAATTGCTTTTGTATTAGAAAACCTACTGCCTGGGCCCTTCGATTGCCTAAATGATCTATGTCGTCAGGAGCTTCCTTGCCAAGGTTAACTGAAATGATACGGCGGACTATTTGCACCAAATCTTCAGGGGTTAAGCCAGTACAATTCCCAGGGATATTAAGACCTAACTTTTTATTAAGCTTGTAACGACCAACTTTGCCCAGGCTATAGCGGCGAGGATTAAACAGGAAATTATTCAGCAAGGCCTGGGCACTACTAAGACTAGGAGCTTCACCAGAAGATAGTTTTCTATAAATATCGAACAGGGCATCAGCCTTGTTTTTCACCAGGGGGTCTCGCTCTACTGTAGAGCGGATAAAAGCACGCTCAGGCGAGTTATCTACATCTTGGAAAAGGGAAAACAGCGTCTCATCCCTCTCAAAGCCTATGGCACGCAACAAAGTAGTAACCGGTATCTTTCGTTTGCCACTCACCTTGACCGAAATTACGTCTCGATTAGAAGTGTCAAAATCAAGCCATGCCCCATGTTCAGCAACAAGCTTAGCAAAACACAATTCCCGCCCGCTTGAAGGATCTCTATCCATGGTGAAATAGACGCCGGGAAAACGAGTCAACTGATTAACCACTACCCGCTCTACTCCAGAAATAACAAAAGTGCCAGCATCCGTCATTAAAGGAAAATCACTAAAGTATAATTCCTGTTGCTTGATCTCCCCCGTCTCCTTTACCACTAGTTGCGCAGTGACATGAATAGGAGAGGAATAAGTCAGGCCTCGCTCAAGACACTCAGAAATAGAATGTGGAGGCTCTCGAAACTCATAATCAACGAAATGTAATTCTAGTCTCGTGTTAGTATAATCTTTAATTGGTGAGAGTTCCTCAAACAGCTCCCTCAAACCTTCTTCTTGAAACCAGCGAAAGGAATCAAGCTGAACCTGAATAAGATTAGGTATTTCTAAAGTCTCGGGCAATTTAGCGAAAGACTTCAGTAACTTGTGTTTAAGCATAGAAGAAACGATCCTGATTCTTCTTCAAAACAATTCCTTGAAGGCACTACCTAGAAAAATTTAAGGTGACAAGAGTAAAAGAAAAACGGAAGCATAACGTAAACCTCTAAGTATAACATCATTGTTTAATTTTGTCAATACCCTGTGCTGGCTGGTTCAGTATAAACATGGTTGTTGCAAGCTATCCCATGCTAAAATTATATTATGGAAGAATGGCTCAAAAGACATCCTCTACTATCTACAATTGGAGGGGTTATTGGGATGATTGTCGCCACATTAGCGGCAGTTGATGTGATTTGGAGTTTAATTAGCAATGAACCTCTACTCCCTTATATTTCAACCAAAGCTCCCCGAGGGGTTCAAATAGTATTAGCTATTCTATTCGTCGCTTTATGCATATTTTGTATAGTTATTGTGCGGAAGGTACATCGTCAAACCAAAAAATCCCCTAGACCCAAAATAAAAGAAGGAGAATTAACTGATATGCTGGAAAAACTGAAAATACAGGAAGTCTTGAAGATGTATCGCCAGAAGATGCGTATTTAATACTGGCGATGAGCATTGAATTGGAGAGAATTCACGGATATAACGACCTCACAGGATTATTTGCAGATAGAGCAAGTGGTGTTCCCTTAAATAAGTTAAAAACAAACCCCTGTAGCCAATGTGGTATTCCACGTAATCAACGAGGTAAACACAATTAATAATATCACTTGTAAATATTGCCACTCGTCAAACGTAATTAAGTTTGGCACTTTTCAGGGTATACAGCGTTATTGGTGTAAGGACTGCAAACGAAAATTTGCCGATAATCGAGCCTTGCCTAAGATGAAGACAGACGTGAACATAATATCCTCAGCCCTGAGTTGTTACTTTGGCGGTATGCCTCTAGATGCTATACAGAGACACTTACAGCAGCAATTTGGGATTTATTACTCAGAAGGGGCGATGCTTTAACCTCGCCTGCAGTCCAAAAGACCGCAGCTACATTAGTTGGCAATGACAGAAGGGGGTATCTCACAATAACTTTTGTGTCACCGTTTCTGTAAATCATCATAATCGCCTATAAAGCGGCATTCAAATTTCATCAAAATCTTCTAATACCCTCCGCGGTTTTGCTTCTGGTGAAATCCAGCCGCTGTGCAGGGCGAGAGCAACAGCGTGGGCTCTATCATTAGCATTTAGCTTACGAAGGATGGCACTGACATGATTCTTAATTGTTTGCTCGCTGATTTCCAGGATATGGGCGATTTCTTTATTTGAGTTGCCCTCGGCAATATAGGTTAGAATCTGCGTTTCCCTGTTGGTAAGGGGAGCGACTACGCCTTCCATAGTTCTCCCCATACCACGAAATTGGTTTAATACCTGCCTGGCAACCCTGGGTCTGGTCATCAGGCTTTCATTTATGGGGTATTCACCTTTGCAGGCTCGTCTTATAGTGCTAGCCAGCTCGTCGGCAGTGGCTCTCTTACTCAAGCAGGCTACGGCTGCAGTTTTAATGACTTCAAAAAGCTCTTCATCATCAGGGTCAGGGCTTAGCACTATTACTTTAGTATTTGGGTAGTATTGAGCAATTTTTCTACCCAGCTCAATCCCACTGAGGCTGGCTAGGTCAGAGCCAAGTAGAGCAACATCAGGGAGATTAGCTTCAATTAGCTCGAGTGCATTCTGAGTCAGGTCGCATTCTAATAGCTCCAAGTCAGGTTGTTGAGACAGTGTCTGACGCACCCCGGCTCTGAAAATTGCTTGCTCATCAATTATCATCACTTTGATCTTATTCATCGGACACCTCCTGGTGAAGCTTTACATCTTTAATTCAAACACCCTCCTGGTTATGTAGATTTAGCTCCAGTGATTTATCGTATAATGTAATCCTCTTTGGTGTCAATAGTATATATTATATTACCCTGCACTGCCAAGCATTTGGAGGCTGCGGAGGCTGAGATACATGGGTAACACTCATGGTATGGTTGCTGATGATACTGACGTACCGTGAGGAGTTACTGCTATGAGAAAGCCGGCCAGCTTCTACTTCTTTAGAAGAAAGCCCATTGTCCAGAAGGATCGATATGAGGCGTGGAGGGAAGTGGCAGGCCTCTTGGATTTCAAGATCCACGAAAGACTGAGAGTGGAATGGATGGTGTTCTATTACACAGTGGGTAAAGAGAATGCCACCCTCACCAGTCAGCACTTCGGCATCTCGAGGAAGACCTTTCACAAGTGGCTTAAGCGCTTTAAGGACTCTAAATACAATGTCCAGAGCCTGGCTGACCAATCTAAAGCTCCTCGCCATAAAGGAAACTGGGAGGTGACCCTTATCCAGGAAGAGAGGATAAGGCGCTTAAGAAATAGATATCCTTACTACGGCAAGAAGAAGCCGAAAGCTCTTTGTGAGAAAGAATATCCTGAGATCCCTACCTGGAAAATTGAGAGGGTGATACGCAGGTATAAACTCTACCGTGACAAAAAGAAAGAAGGGAAGATCGCCAGAAAGAGAGCCAGAGCTCGCCAGAAGCCGAAGAAGAGGATTACCCAGCTAGTGAAGGAAGGGAGTCTATGCTCCCTCTTTCAACTTGATACCATTGTTATCTATTGGAATAATGCCAAAAGATATATCCTGACTGCCGTGGACCATGCCACCAAGTTAGGCTATGCCAGGATGTACAAAAATAAGAGTTCAAGGTCTGCAGCAAATTTTCTTTATCGTCTCCGCTACCTTGTTGGTCAGCCTATAGAAAACTTACAGACAGATAATGGAAGTGAGCTTGCCTGGGAGTTTGAAAGAGCTACCGCTAAATTAGGTATTCAAAGTTACTTCTCCAGAGTCAAAACCCCCAATGATAACCCGGAGATAGAAAGGTTTAATGAGACCTTAGAGTATGAATGGCTTTAAAACTTCAATCCATCTTTAGACCCTGAAGAGCTCAACCCCCGGCTAACTGAATGGCTTATAGAATATAACTTCACCCGCCCGCACCAATCCATTGCCTATCTTACTCCTATAGAGTATATTGAAAAAGAACTTGCTAAAATCCGTAGTCCAGTGTTACCTATGTGGTCAGCCAGCACAGGGGCTTGACAAGTGCCATTGGGGTAGTATAATAGTAATAGGCTATAAGTAATATATAGTGGGATGGAATAATGAATCGGCGAAGGTCTAATATAGAGATAATAGCTGATATGCTCAGAGTGGGGGAAAATGGCGCTGGCAAGACGGAGATTATGTATAGCGCCAATATGAGCTATGCCCAGATACAGAAGTATCTCGGTTTCCTCTTGAGCCACGGGTTCATCAACAAAGTGAAGGTGGGAAATCCTGCGGTTACCTATCAGGTAACGGACAAAGGAGGAGAGCTTCTTAAAAATATAAACTACATAATTGAAGTACTCGAGTTCCGAAATGGCAACGGAGCTTGAGTCTCGAATGTTGTGGAGTTACAGAGGGGTGCCTGGAAGTAGTGTGAGGTCACCCCTTTTAATATAAAAAACAAAAATCTAAGGAGTGTTATGATAGGAGCAGTATATGTCTGAAAAAAGGATGCTAATAGTAGATGCTGAGCTGGTGAAAAAAGTGGATGACAATCGTGGTGATATGGGCCGGTCTGAGTTCATCGACTTTCTTATTGATACTCAATTGAAGGAAAAGGAAGAAAGTAAAAAGCGAGACGGCGTAACCCGAGAAGAATTTCACCAGTTTCAGGAAGGAACGAAAGAGCTATTGCGCAATTTTCTGGAATTCTTTATCAGCTATGGGTTGGAGCTAGGCAAGCAACCTAGCGATAGCGAATTCGAGCAATTAGCTCAGAAACTGCAAAGTTTAGGTAGCTCGGCAAAAGTAAAAAGCTCCTGACTTTCTTTCCTCGCATTTTCCTCCGCAACCACATCCTCCACAGCTTCAAATAGAACTATCTTCTAGAACATAATCTCTTCCCAAGCTATTCCCAGCTTGTCATACTATCTTCAAGATAATGAAGTTCCTACGTTGTCATTCTCTGCGTAGCCAACGGTCTTAAAGAACTCTGAATGACACGGGGGAAAACAGGGGGATATAGATATGACAAGGCCCATTGATTTACTGCGACAGGGGAGGAAAGAGGAGCTATGGCAGATGTGCTGTGGCTTTATTTACCTCAACCTGGATCAGTTTATGGCTATCCAGAAGAGGCTGCTTCTGGAGGAGATTGAGCTATTAAAGAACAGCGAGCTGGGTAGGAGGGTGATGCGTGGCGCCATGCCTGAGACGGTGGAGGAATTCCGGGAGCAGGTGCCCTTGACCACTTATGATGATTATCTCCCTGAGCTTGTGGAAAAAAGGGAAGACGTATTGCCGACCAAGCCTGCCATTTGGGTGCATACCGTAGGCAGGGCTGGTGAGTATAACTTCAAATGGGTGCCCTTATCTGAAAGGTTCTTATATGATTTTGAGCGGGTGGCTGGTGGCGTTGGTCTTCTGGCCCTTTGCAACCCTCAAGGCGATTTTGCAGTGAAAGAGCACTTGAAAGCTCTGCCCACTATAAGTGCTCGAGATTATGGATCAGGTGTTGTTGGATACTTGATGCAACAAGCACTTGGCTGTGATTTCTTGCCTTTGAATTCCGATATGGGTGGGATGGCATTTCGGGAAAGGATAAAAGCTGGCTTTGAGGAGGCTTTATCTCAGGAGCTTGATGCTCTTGGCGGTTTGCCCTCTATCTTAGCTTATGTCGGTGAGATGTTTAAGAAGGGAGCAATAAATGTAGACACTCGTTTTTTACTATCGCATCCAAAAGCTTCCGCTCGCTTCATCAAAGGATTAATTAAGAGCAAGCTGGCTCGTCGCGCGATGCTGCCCAGGGACTTGTGGTCTGTCAAAGCGATTATTGGTGGCGGTATAGACAGCGCTATCTTTGGGAAGAAGGTAGAAGAGTTATGGGGGGGGAGGCTTTTGGAGATATATGGTGGTACTGAGGGTGGCGTTTATGCCACTCAGACTTGGGACCACGAAGGCATGACTTTTATCCCCAACCTCAACTTCTTCGAGTTCATTCCTGAAAGGGAGTGGTTCAAATGGCAGCTAGACCATTCCTATCAGCCGAAGACTGTCTTGCTGGACGAAGTGAAAACGGGTGAGAATTACGAAATAGTCATTACCAACTTCCATGGTGGTATTTTGACCAGGTGTAGAATTGGCGATGTAATCAGAATAACCTCACTCCGAAACGAAAAGTCAGGTGTTGATATTCCCCAGATGGTATTCCATAGCCGCGCCGACGACCTCGTTGATATTGCTAGTCTCGGTCGGCTGACAGAGAGAATAATCTGGGAGGCAATTGGAAACGCCGGCATTCCTTATGTAGATTGGGTAGCACGCAAGGAAATAATTGATAATAAACCTGCGCTGCATTTCTATCTTGAGCCTAGAGATGAATATATTGCCAGTGGGGAAGGGATGGCAGCAGCGATACGCGAGCAATTTAAGAAATTAGATAGGAAATATCGGTGTAACTTCTACAGCCTTATTGGCGATATGGAAACTGTGCTGGGCTTAAAGCCCTTAGAGGTTACTTTGCTCCCTCAAGGTGCCTTTTCCAGCTATATGGCTCAATGGCAAGCTGAGGGCGCCGATTCAGGTCACCTGAAGCCACCACATATTAACCCTTCGGATGAAATGCTTTCCTTACTCGGAGCACCCAAGGTGGCGGTGGAGGCTGTGCCGGCAACTGAAGCCGAGCGTGCCGCTGCTCAATGAGAGTTAAGCTTAAGGCGAAATAAAGGAGATGAGGAGATGTGGTCATGACAAGGCCGATTGAATTATTGCGACAGGGCCGAAAAGAAGAGTTATGGAAGATGTGCTGTGGCTTCATTGACCTCAGTCTGGAGCAACTTATGGCTATCCAGAAGAGCTTGCTTTTGGAGCAAATTGGGCTGTTAAAGAATTGCGAACTAGGTAGAAAGATAATGCGTGGTGCTATGCCTACCAGTGTGGAGGAATTCCGGGAACAGGTGCCTTTAACTACCTACACTGATTATTGTCCTGAACTTATAGAAAGAAGGGAAGATGTATTACCAGCCAAGGTTGTCAGGTGGGTGAGAACTTCAGGTACATCTGAAAAATCCTATGTTAAATGGATACCCTTTTCAGTGGACTTTGTTCGTGAATTGGAGAAAGTAATGGCAGCCGAGATTATTTTTTCCGGCTGCAATAGTAAAGGCGACCTCTCCAGGTTCAAGGAACATTTGAGGGTGCTTTATACTTTAGGGCCTCCAGAGTATGGAACGGGTTTTTTATCTTACGTAACAAAAGAAACAATCGGCTGCGACTTGTTGCCTTCCCAGGGAGAAGAGTTATCTTTTGAGCAGTGCATAAAGCTTGGCTTCGAGGAGGCTCTATATCGTGGCCTTGACGGTTTCGGTGGCATAACTTCGGCATTAGTCTATGTGGGAGAGCAAATTAAGAGAGGAGCGGGAAATATAAGCATCCGCTTTTTATTAGCTCATCCCGGGGCATTATTTCGAGTAACCAGAGGACTGGTTAGGAGCAAGCTGGCTCGCCGCCCGCTGTTGCCCAAAGACCTGTGGACAGTACGAGGTATAATATGTGGTGGCAGTGACGCCACAATTTTCAAGAAAAGGGTGGAGGAATTATGGGGCAGACATCCTCTCGAGCATTATGCCAGTTGTGAGGGAGGCCATTGCACTCTACAAACCTGGGATTACGAAGGCATGACTTTTATCCCCACTCTCAACTTCTTTGAATTTATCCCTGAAGGGGAATACTTCAAGTGGCAACTAGACCATTCTTACCAGCCGAAAACTGTTTTATTGGATGAGGTAAAGGCTGGTGAGAATTATGAAATAGTTCTTACCAACTTTCATGGTGGAGCCTTT
>Ga0315533_1001792_pt1 | contig 15762 bp, 23 predicted proteins | sample SalMarSW160130MG_FD_203081 | JGI IMG/M metagenome (GOLD analysis project Ga0315533, IMG submission 203081) | Salt marsh sediment microbial communities from the Plum Island Ecosystem LTER, Massachusetts, United States - Salt Marsh Sediment SW1601-30 ... | reverse complement strand
CAAAATTCTTCTTTAGAACCATAATTGCCCAGAGGTAGAAGATCTATTACATAAGAATCTTTATCCGCTATTGTCGAAACAGTCGCAATTCCGGCACTGCCATGAACAGGATTAATATTAAGATCTATTCCATATAAAATCGAGAACAATCCAACTAAGATAATAATTTTGAAAATTGACTTGTTTCTAATATGTCAGCACCTCTATCTCATTAAAGATATTAATAGGGATTCGAAAATCGGAAAATTTATTAAAAAATTCAAACATTCTATCCAAATTAAATAGAAAAATTGCACTTAAAAAGCATAAAAGCGAAATTTTAAGATATCTATTAAAACACTCCTCATTTCTGTGCAATATTGAACGTATTAAAAAAACAAAACCAAAAATTTCCAAGCTAAATGATGCAATTATTATAGTTATCATAGTCCAAACGCTTAAAAAACCTGAAAAGTTCATTTTTAATTCACTTTTTTATTAATTTAGATTTAGTTAGAACTAAAATAAAATGAGGATATATAAATAAATAAAAATGAGAAATTTTCAAAATAAAATGATAATAATTTCTTAAGTTGTTGCTTATTAAAGAAAAGTAAAAAAATAGAATTTAATCATATTTTATGTTTAATTTATAACATTTTTTAATGAGAATTACTGATACTATACTAATTATACTTAGGAAGATAAATAAATCACATCCCGATATAGAAGATTTAAATTTGAAATCTTTAAAATTAGGAGAAAAAATAATAATAAACTTTAATTTAAATAGTAAATGATGCTTCTCCCCAATGTTTTTTATAATATTCTTTAATCTTAATATACTTTTTTTTATAATCCATATCTTTATCTTTCCATTTAAAATATTTAATTAAATCAATTAATTGATGATAATTATGATAAAAATCCTCTTCTGCTGTGTTGCTTTCAATTGATAATATCATATTATCTATTAATCTTTTAACTTTCTGCCTATTACTTATACCTTTGGATATATCCTTTACAATATCATATCCGTCTTTAATATGACCCACTTATTTTCACCTTCCCTTATTTAGCAGTTATTTCTCTTTTTCTTCTCCTTGAATTAACTCTTCTCTAAGATTTTTACCATTCTCAGTAAAATGAAGATTTGGAAACCACGAATTCATTCTATTCTTTCCAGGTGCTAAAATTCCATCTAAAACAAGTTTCCAAATTTGATCTTGAACTTTTAAATAGTCTTCTTCTTCTAAATCTATTCCAGATTCCATTCTGTCAGATTGACTTGATTTAATATACTCTAATTTAATAGCCATTTGTTCAATACTTTCAAATAGACCACTATTTTTGCCAATTGAAACATAACCCATTTTAATTATTTCTTTTACTATCATCTTAATTTGGTTTTCATCTAACATAACTTTACCTCATAACTTTTTGTTCTAATTTTCTTTTTATTAATGTTTTATTACTATACATCTAATGAATGTATCTCCATCTTGGGTAAAATCTTTAATAAAAGCATCAACATCTCTAATATTTCCTCCTTTATCATAAACTAAAAATAAGATAATCTTCCATTTCTTTGAATATGGTTTTATATCTGCAGACATTCCTTCGATAATAGATTTTATTTTATCCTTTTTATCTAAAAACTTAACTTCTATTGCTATACTTAATTTCTTTTGAGTAAAATCAGGAAAAAATGTTTTCTCTGAAAATTCAATATTTTCTTTCTCTCTTAAAAAACTATATTCTTTAACGTCAAGGAAGGTCTCTAAATAATCTTGAACATCCCTTTCACTTTCGGGATCTTTTTTTACGATTTTTCTGAAATTCTTCTCAATATCCCCAATAATCTCAAAGAAATTGTGTTTAGTTATTATTTTCTCCAAATCTTCAGGATTTTCAATCAGATCTTTGATTTCTTGTATATATCCTAATAACGTTTGTTTTACCATAGGCATTAGATCTATAGCTTCATCTATTAAACCACGGGTCGCGAACATTGTCGGAAAATTTGCGATAATTTGATAATTTGGAAATATCCCCAAACCAAATGGTCTTCTTAAATATATAATTCCGTGTCCTCTTCTCATCATTTCTTTTTGTAAAATTCCAGCATTTTCTTGTATATATTCAAATTCTTTATTTGTATATTCTCTAGTTTCAATCTTTCTTACAATATTAAGATACTTTTCTGCTCTTTCAAGACTTTTATTTAAATTTTTTAACTCCATTGATAAGTATTATATATATTGTTTGTTTTTATTTCACTTCATCAAACTCTTAATAAAATATATTTATCTTTAAGTAAGAAATAATAAAATGGGCTTTTAAAATATTTTATTGGATTATTAGAAGACTAATATTTTACTTTATATCTCTTAAAAATCATTAACTTTGTTTATTCATCTCTTTTAACCTATTAGGAAATCTAACAAGTGTAAATTTATTTTCATAAGTGTTCAACCTAATAAAGATATTGCTTATTCGTGTTAGTTTTCACATTTTGCAATCATTTTAGGATTTTTCTTTATTTTTATTAATTTTAATAAGATACAAATAGATGAGGGCGAAATATTCAATAGTTCTGAAACTGGATTTAGCGATAGAGATGTGCATAAATAGATGGCTGTTGCTAAAATTAATTTGGGAGAGCGAGACCTATTAATTTTAAATAACCGAATACATATTTCTTTAATTGCGCTTGTGATTTTATATTGTTTTTCTCTAATTTCCTGAATATCAAAATATTCATCATATAAATTGCGGGCAGGTTCGCATAAACTTACAATACACGCCTCCTGACTCGTAATTCTTTTATTTTCATACTTTTTTCTTAATCTTTCCAAATTGCTTTTATTTTTAATCTCTCTGATTTTCTTTCTTCCTATTCGGTTGATTAAATACTTTTTATAATTTGGCATATATTTCTCAAGATATTTTCCGACTGTTTGTAAGCCGATGTCCAGTTGATCTCCTATTTGGAAATTTGTTAAATATAGTTTTTTTAACGAGATCATCTGTTCTATTTGATTTCTTTTAACGACCATCTTCTATTCACCATTATCCTTGTGGAGAAAATTCACATATGTTATTTTATTTTCGATATAATTAAATTAAAAAGAAAATAAAATGAGAATATTTAAATAAAAAAATCAGAAAATAGGCAATTGTAATACGATATATTAATAAATAGGAGGATAAAGCAAAAGTTTCTAGTGTTTCTCCGCCCATCAACAAATAGGGGGAGGAGGAGGGCGAAAATAAGTGTAGAATCAATCTACACCAACCAAAAGACAAAAATCCAGTATGGGGGGAGATGCAACTTTTGACTTTATCCTTACCAATATTATTTTAAAACTAACTATAAAAAGATTTCCATTCCTTTTTTTTGTTTAAAAAAGTCCTATGAAATTATCGTTTAATAACTATCATTTAATACCGAACCCACTTGTATCGCTAGATAATTTAAAATAACATCGTAATCTTCAGGTGTTATCTCTTTGGTCCTAAGAACAAATTTTTTTATGCTATTAATACAGGAAAGTTGAGTTCTAATTTTCTCAAACTGGAATTTATTATGAAGAAAAGATTCTTGATTCTTAATCTCGCATATTAATTTATCTCTTAATTCCTCAAATTGCGCATTAACTGCAATATTTTCAATTCCTATGTTATTAATTCTAAAATTCATCATTATAATTTCAAATTAAATTCTAATTATTTAAATAAAAAAGGACTGGAAAGATACTATTAAATAAAGAGATATAATAATTCTTATTAAAGAAGGAAATATATTGACATTTTTGTGAAATTATTCTGCATTTTCTCGTAGGGCTAAATCAGAATTAGTGGTGAAGTTTGAAACTGAACTTTCTATAATTCGTGAAATAACCGAAGTCCTAAATTTATGTTTATTGTAATTTGAAAAAGTTATGCGTATCAAATGTTTCAATTGAAATTTTTTACGGAATTTTCAATAAAACTTATAGATATAAATTATCATATTTTATGATAAATTATAATATGATATAAAAATTAATTATAAAGATGATTTACTTTTTCTAAGGTTTAAATTACTATGATCTTAGAAAAGTGTGTAATCCAATCAAAATATAGTTATATTTTGGTTAGAATATAGTCATTTTTTAGGGAGATTATAGTTATATTTTAGTTAAAATATAGTCATATTTATGTATAGAAATGAGAGAACATATTAAATTTTAGATTATTGTTAAAGTCACATTTTAATAATATATAAATCACATTTTACTGCAACTCTCCAAAAATTTTCTTAAATTTATATTAAATTTCCCGAAAGATAAAATATGTTATATCTTAGTATGTTTTTATCATAAATCTATAATTGAATTAGTTTCACCAATAGATATGTCACCTATATTTTCCTCAATGCAAAAAAAATAGTAAAATTATTTAAAATAATAAGACAAAAATAATAAAAATTATATAATAAATATAGATCAAAATAATAAAAATTAAGAAAACTGATAATCATGATAAATCAAGAACATAGAGAACTATATCCAGATCCAAATAGAGAGATATATCCAAATTCTAAACTTATTAATGTTAGTTTTGAAATAAGATTTTATCCTCTATTAGAAATTGATTTAGAAATAGTACAATTTCAAAAGAAGATAAGAGAAGAACTTCCTATATATAAAATTGATAAAACACTTAAAAGAGATAATGACACCAAATTATTAGTAGAACAGAATGTTCATTCATTCAAATCAGAAGAAGGCAATATATCATTAAATATTACAACAAATAATCTTTCTTTACAAAATAAAAATTACCCGCGTTTTGAATCATTTAGAGAAAGGGTTTTAAAATACACAAATATATTTCTGTCAAAATTCGATTCAATAAAGCAATTAGGATTTTTAGGATTAAGATATATCAACGAATATGAATTAAGCACAGATGATTTTAAATTAGAAGATGTTGTAGAATTTTTTAATACTGGATTAGACAGAAAAGAAATATTAAAAAAAAAAATTGAAGATTTTCAATTATCACAGATATACTATATTGATAAATCAAGACAAAAAAGATTTTTTGGGCTAACTAAAGATACAAAATATAAATTATATGCAATTCGGTTAGATATAGATTCAAATTTCACAGATATTAAAATGCCAATTCAAGAATGGGAAGAAAATTTAAATTTATTACATAAAAACTTAAAAATTTCATTTCAAAATTCAATAACAGAAGAATTTAAAAAAAAATTTTTGCGGAAAAGAGAAGATTTAAATGGAGAATGAGAAATCAACATTAGAAGAAGATACTTCAACTCAGGTTTTTAATGAATTATTTACTTTTGGTAGTTCATATAATATTGATATAAGGACAAGATTTGAGGAATTATCAGCAACAATAGAGCATCAGAGACACACAATCGATAAGTTAATGGAATGGTTAGATGAAGAGAGAGTTAACAATAAAGAAATCAAATTTGACCTTATGCAAGAAAGAAATAAGAGAGAAAATTTAGAAATAGCATATAGACAGAGATCAGACAATCTTATAAAAGAAAATAGCATCGCAATGAATAAAATTAAGACAGAAATTAAAGATTTGAAAGATACAATTGTAGATTTGCAAGAATTAGTTCAACCAAGACCAATAACAGAAGAAGATAAGAAAAGAATATTAGCAGATTTTTTTGATGATGAAAAATGAGATAAATTTCTCTCTTTTCGTATAAAATTGATATTTAGAAAAAACACCAATCATACCAATGACAATTATTAATATGAATTATTATTCCAAAATAATTTATGAAATAAGTACAAAAATAACTCAAGGATGTATAATTCAAAATATTTTAAAACTCAATATTAAACGTAAGGGGCTTTATGATGATTTTCCATTTGCATTATTTATTATTGAAAATGCGTGTAATCTAGTTAAGGAAAAAGGAAGAACAACTGTTGATAGGGTTGAATATATTCTTCTATATGATGCTACTCCATTTATAGATAATTTAAAAATAAAGGCAAATTATATAAAAATAGGGGAATTCATCCAAAATAGACGCTTTGAATCAGAGTATTTTTATCTACCCCCACATTATAAATATAAAGATCATCCAGATGGGTTTTATGGATTATGTAAAGATTCGGCATTTATCAAATTAAAATTGTTGGAAAAATTGGAACTTAAGGATTATTTATGTGTGAGCCCTCCTTTTAGAGATTATATTAAAAATAAACATGCATATTTCAAGATTATTATTCCTTTAGAAGACATAACTGATGATGAAGCTTTAGGATGGATTTTTAACCGTGAATTAAGTAAAGGAGATAAAACTTATGAGGAACTTAAGACAACACTTAAAGGAGGAAGGAAAGCTAATGAATTTAAAGAGAACATTGAAAAATTAATTAAAAAAGGAATCCTGAAAGAGATGGAAGGAAACACTTTTACTTATAATAAAGAATATTATGAAATTAAAGAAAATGATGATGAATGAAAAATGAATAAACTTTATTTATATAACTTATTGAAGTAATTTAAAATAGTTTATAATAAAATATCATAATTTATATCAATAAATTATATGTAAAACTTCTTTAGGTTTTGGAAAGTTTTGAATATGCGATAACTTTAACTGAAGAAAAAAACTTAAACGTCTCAAATAGATTTAATTTGATTTAATAATTTGAATTTTTCAACAAATCATATAACAGATTTCAAGATTTTTAATTTAGGATTATCCATATCCCTGTAAAAAATGGTAATTTGCAATTTCATATGGTATTTGAAACTGAATGTTGATATAACTAATAGATTTAAATTAGATAGAAGCTTAAGTCCTGAAATTTTAGCCAACCATTTGATAACTTTTTTAAATGATTATTCTACTTTCATTTCTGAGAGTATAGAAAATAACGGAGTTTTTAAAGAAATAATCACAGAACTATCAATAAAGACATTGAGTAGTGATCAAATACTTTCTATACAACAATTTATTTTATCACAGTTATAATCATTCTTATCATAAAACCTTATAACCTAAATAACCAAGAAATTCATTGAGAATCATCTGTAGAATAAAAATATTTCTATTGAAAAATTTAATTAACTTGGAGGGCACACGGAGGGACTGGTTTATAAAAATAATTCTAAAAATTCTTAAGTAGTTGGGGCTTCATTAATTATTGCTTTCCACATCTTTTGGACATATTCATCCTTGATTTCCAATTCTTTACACCTAATATGAATATTTTGAATATATTCAAAGCAACTCCCATCCACCCCGCTTGCATTTCGTACCATATCGACCAATGTATTGAAATCCATATTGCTAATGTAGGTACTCATCTCAGGTCGATTTATAGAGATAAGAGCCATTTCTTTTTGTCCATCCTCTAATTCGACTTCTATTTCGACTAATTTGAAACTTTTGCCTTCCCTTTTTTTAGATAGGCTTCAATAGTTTGCCTTTGATTATTATTAAATTTAAAAATGAGACCAACGCATTCTGCCCCGTTAAACTGTTCAAGACCGAGTGTCGGACAAGGGGCATCCCTTATACCCCAATTTGTTGTAGACTTTTTGTTAAATGATCTATGATATCCCTTTAATATGGCTTTACCCTTACAGGTTCCTTGAAATTGAGTTTCCCAACTACCCCACATTAATGAACCATATCCAAATACCCACACATTATCAATTGAATTGTTATTGTTATTAGACATTTTATATCATATTTATGTGATTTTCCCGAATCGGATTATTTTATAAGACATAAAACTTCTTAAATCAACAATAGAATCCTTTATTTAATTTTTTTTTTCATAGAATAATATCTATATTTCTCTCTTTCTTCTAATCTCTTTAATCTTTCTTGTTTTCTTCTTTCTTGTCTTTCTTTTGTTCCTATTGGCTCTAATCTTTTTAAATCATTCCTTATCATACTATTATGTTCTTTTGTTAATCTTTTTACTTCAGATTCTAAGATATTTATATTTCCTTCTATAAGTCTTACCCATTTAAATTTCTCTTTTTTATCGAAATCTGGATTGTGTAAAAGACTCATATAATTTGAACTACTATCATACATATCTTTCTTACCCTTCTCAAGTTTTTCTAATGCAATTTTAAATCGGTTAAAAAAATCTTTTCGCATTTCTCTTTTTGCATTACTCATTTTTATCACAATCTTATCTAATTTTCTAATTTTAATTTTTTTCCATTTCTGATATTTTTTTGTATTACTACGGAGACCAGTTTCCTTTCTATATTGCCTACTAAGTTCTATATTTTCATACATACACATAGGACAATTATTTCCCCAATGAAACGGGTCTTGTCTTGTAATCCAAACTCCCTTCATATTTTCTGGTATTTCAGAAAAATTACCGTGTCCTTCTCTAAGACATTTGAATTTTAAAGGAGTTTGACAATTAATATATACTTTCGATAAACATATATACCCTTTAAATTTTGCATATTCATTAATTTCTCTTAAATTATCTTGAGACCATAAATCATTTTCTTTCCAATAACGAATGAATTCTTTCCAGTTTATTTCTTGGGAAATTAAAGGAATTTTTACACCCTTTTTTTCACATTCTTTAAGAATAAATTTTAGCATTCCATCATAATTATTTGTATCTTTATGAGAAGTGTAAGGAATTATAAACAAAATTACTTTATTTTCTTTGAATAAATATTCTTTGCGTTTATCACGTTCTACTTGTATTAGAAAATCATTATATGTTTTTTGAAAAAATTTTACCCATTCATAATGCTGTCTGCCTTGATATTCAAATGCTAATCTAAGATTTTCATTATATCCATCAAATTCTAAACCTTCTAACCAAATCGGATGTTTCTTAGGAAATTCTACATTAAAAATTACTTCAAAAAACCTTCGGCAGACATATTCACTTAGACAGTTTTTCCCTATTCTTTTTTCCATCCCATTTTTACACTTTTATTTTAATTCCTATTTACCGATTTGATAAATAGTTTGAAAAAAATAAATTATTAAAAGTTTTCCCCGCAATGCTCACAAACAGACATTCCCTTCATATTTTTCTTACCACATGAAAGACATATTTGGGTTTGTGAGCCATGCACACTTTCATAAAAATCTGGATTAAGCCAATTCTTTTTTTTCTTTTTAAATGATTTAAACATTTTTACAATAACCTCTTTAATCTCTTTCTTATAAATCGTCCATGGTAATGCTTACGCTGTTGAATCCAATTCTCTCGTTTTATTACTCTTATGATTCGGTCTATTTCTGCTAATTGTTCTATTTCCTTTTGTTCATTATATTTACTATTTTCCATTTTTATAACCTTATACTTTTAATTTCCAATTGTATTTCTGAGCCAATTCCTTAAACTTTTTGTATTGTTCAATCTCTTTTATTAATAGGAATTTATTGTTTTCTATTGATTCTTTAGATGGCTCAACCCTATTAAAACAACAAAAATTTACAAGTCTATTTCCAAGTAGTTCTATTGCACGATTTGAATTGCAATGATAAAAATCTCTAATTTCAAAATCTTGAACATCTTAAAGGATTCTATCTTCCATCCCCCGCGTGCTCTTCCCGATTGCTTGTAGGATTCGTGTTATGACATTCATTTTCAAGAAAAATTTTTTATTAAAATTAATATTCACTACTTTTTTAATATCAAAATCAGAAATTCAATTTACCCCAAAAAATTAATATATATAAGATTAACATTTAGTTATTAGAGGGGATTTTCATCAAATCCCATAATTTCTATTCAAATGACTTACAATATACTAAATTCTTAGAAAGGAATAATATTTTATATGCAGAATATCGTTGATAAATTTATTTCTGAAAAGAATGAGAAAGGAATCATTTTAGAACTATATGAAAAAGGTCTCAAACAAAATGAAATTGAAAAGTTTATCATAAATAAGTTTAAGCCCTATTTAAAAAACAAAAATATTTTGAGAGTCAATGTGCTTGCATATTTGCCTCAATATATTGATTCACTTCTCTATATCTCATCTGATAATGAAATGAAATTTTTATTTGAAAGATGTCTTGAAATCTTCTGGAAGGCAAAAGAAAAAGATTTAGATAATTGTTATAAATCATATCAATATTGGCAAGGGGATGTTTTAGCAGCAACCTCAAAGATAATCTCCCTGATAACTTTAGACCAAGATCGGAGTAAATTGAATTTACATGAATTTGCAGAAGATGTATTTACCAAAATCGGAAAAATTATAGAAGCATGTATTCAACCTTACTTAAGAATTCTGCTCTTTTTAGAAAATATCATAAATAATAGAAATCCTTCAAAAATAGATATTAACAAGTTAGATTTAGGAGATGTCATTAATAAACTATATAAATATAAAATTATGAATGAACTTCTTATTCCTGCTCCTTGGAATTTAAAATTAAATGATTGGAGGAATATTCCAAAACATGATAAATATTCAATTAAAGACAATAAGATAGTTTGTAGATACAAAAAACCACCAAAACAGAAAGAGATAATCCTGCTTCAACCTGAATTATGGAAATTATTTTTATGCATAAATGACATATTTGCTATTCTAAGATTGGCTCATTCGGTCTTTTTCTTAGATAATATTAATGATATTCCAAAATACTGGGAAGATATGCAACTTCGGGAAGAATCTGAATTATTAGATCAAATCCCTGTATATGGTATGTTTGGATTCTCAGTAAAAAACTATTCTATTGAAGAAAATAAGGTCAAATTCAAATTAATCGATAAAACTAACAGTGACCCCCATACTAGATTGAATCAATTATTATTCCTTATTAGACCAACATGGTATAAAACTCGTAAAAAAATCATAATCTTGGAATATTTTGATTCTCAAAATAGTCCCATTTTCCGAATTGAGGTTGATACTTCGAAAAGAGAAGATATTTTCTCGTTAAATGTTGATGAGGAAATCCTTACTATTGAAAATATTAAAGAATGTATCAATTTGACTGATTTAAGAGATTTAAAAATGAAAAAAACAGGAACATTATTTAAAATAAAATTATGATAATCAATAGTATCCATTTTATGATATTATGATGTGAAAATAAAAACAATTATTATTCTTAATAATGAATATTATGACAAGAATTTCCTATAAAATGAATTATAAATTACGAAATAAAGTGTGGTTAAGAGATAATTCATTTTGTCAAAGATGTGGTAAAAAGTTATATAAGATTATAACCATTGATCCTTTGGAAGAAATTTTAGAAGAACTTCATGCTTTAAAAGAGATAAAAATCTATAAATGGGAAAGAAACTGTTGGAAATGTGAAAAAAGGACACCACGAGTTTCTTATTATATTCAGGTTGGTTTTGATTATAAGATAGGAGATATTGAAAAAATTGATAAAATTTTGATGGAAAAATATCCATTTATTAAAAAAATGTTTAGTAAAACAATGGAACAAGAAATTATAGCGAACACGTGTATACATTGTGGTAATTTACAAGGAAATTGGTTTATTGGTGAAGAAATAATTTTAGATATTATCTATCAAGGATTAGATAATTTTCTTGATATTATTCTTCCAAATAATTTAAAAATTGAAGATTTAGATATAAACAAGGAAGATCAAATGTTCCAAAAATATGAAGATATTGAGACATTCGGTCATGTCCATCATATAGATGGAGATAGAAGTAATAATAATCTTGAGAATTTATTGTTATTATGTCCTTCTTGCCATAAAAAAGCAGATATTGAAAGGAAGAAAAAACCTAATAATTAGTATATAATGCTTTCTTAAAATCAGAAAAATAAAAAAAGTACTTCAGGTGGGCAATAATGACCCAATTATCTCCAAGCCTGTCATTTGATCTAAGTCTAAAGGGAATTTTTTTCTTTATATTGAACTATTTTTATTACTTATTACAATGTAAAAAACTTAAATTTAATCACCAATATACAGAAGAGAGATGTATCCACCTTTCTGGTTTTTTTAAATAATTCATCTCTTTTTTAACCCCTTTTCTCTCTTCTGCGACTCTTATACTAATTTGATCAATGTTTAATTCCCAGCAAGAAAAAAAACTAATAAAATAAATCTCGCAAATTTCTAGACCTATTTACTGTATTTGTTTTTAAATTTTATTTCTAAAAATATACTAATTATGAAAAGAGAAAAAGAGAAAAAGCAAAACCCTTATTTCCCAAACGACCAAATAGAAATAGTTGCAGATGATTACCTTAATAATGAAACTGTCCTGAAAGAAATTGAAAAAAATACAGAATTATTAAATGAGATCGAATCAGCATATAGTAGGCGATTAGATAAAATTCTCACCAAAATCATTAGAATCATGAATGAAATTAAAAGAGCAGATGAGTTGGCTATTAAGGAAAATTTAGAGGAACGGCAGAAAAAATTATGGCAAAAACATAGCAAATGGAATCAAAAATATTGGAAAAAAAGGGGGAATTGCGAGAAAATTATATATTCTTTATGGAGCTCAATTATATCTGAAAATTAAACAAAATCAAATAAGTTTCTTTGCTTTGGGAACGGATGATAGTGTAGTCCTAATTTCTTTTTAAATTCATTGGCATCTTCCGGCGAAAAACCTCTAAAATTATTATTAAATATAATTATAATCTCCTTAACCTTGGGAGTTTTTTGAAGAGAATTTATATTCCGCTCTAAATCCTCCAAAGATTCATCTTGATTCCTCTGGATTCGGTTGAAAACGGTAAGTTGATGGTCCCCAAGGAGCCTGATATAATAATAATCTTGTTCTGGATAATAATACGGTTGCACACGCTTCATATATGAAGTGGTTAAAAAAATTCGCGAAGAATCCAGAAATTGTGCAAGAATCTTAGGATTAAACCAAGAATTATGCCGAAATTCTAAAAAATGTCTTGATTCTACAGACAATTTTTCAATTATTTTTGATAAATATTTTATATGTTTAACCGTAGGGCTAAATCTTGGTGGAAAGAATTTTACAATAGATTCCAATATTCTTTCACCTCAATAATTTTATATTACAAATACCATTTTCCTTTCTATGTAATTTCAAAAAACCGCTCCTTTCCTTTTTTCTTTTTTGAGATTTCAATTAACCCCATTTCTCGAAAATTAATCCTTTACTAAATCCAGTTTCCTCCACTAATCTTTTTTGCGAAATTATTTGCTCGTTCAAGGTAGAGAAAAGATTTTTTAAAGGGTCTGATAAACTAACAGGCATATAAATCTCTAACGGCTTAATAGGCTCGCTTAAAAGACTTTAGAATAGATGTTGCTAGTGGTCACATTCTTAGAGTTTATAAGCTGATGATTAAAGTAATGAAAAATAAAGAAGGTTAAGTTGCTTACGAAAAATATTTACAAAAGTTGATAATGTTATAACTGTTGTTAGATTTACAATATTCGCTATTTTTACAAATCTCCTCACAGTAAACGTTATATAGCATATAGATTATTATTTATTTAGGCAAAAGTATAGGAGATATAGGAGATTTTATCTGAAAAAATAAGACAGATACTATTACTTAGATATGAATATTTTGGTCTGTTAGAAAAGGAATACAAGAGATATGAGACTACACATTTATTTTATAATTATGTAGATGAGTTTGGATTAAAAAAAACTAAGGAAAATATTGGTCGTTTTTTATCGAGATATAGAGAAGAAGCTATTGAATTGATAAAAATAAATAATAGAAAGATGAATATAAATAAAAGAATAGAAGAAATAGATAAACTCCCTAATAAATATGGAAATATAGCAGTAGATAAAAAGAATTGATAGTTTAAGATTAACTCCATCTATCCCCTGAGCGATTATTTCTAAATAATGTTCGAGAATTATCGGGTAAAACACGATCCTTTCTAAGAAATGCTTCATTAATCCAATCTTGAATTTTATTCGAATCTTCTGTCCAACTATAGATCACTGCAAACTTTTTCTCTATATTGTCATATAGTCTGGGTGGTATTGTATAAGGATTATACTCATTTTTACTATAACCTGGATATGTTGGGAGTAAAATTCCAATTAATCCAGATCGGGGATTATATTTAGTGTCTCTAATGCTTGATGATATTTCCCAATCAACATGCTTTCTTTTCCATGTTTCACGCCCTATTAGAACAACAGTTACAGATGAGTCTCTCAAAAAATCATCCCTAACTTTCTGTCTTATAGTTTCTGTCTTTAAATTTGGATCTATATCACCAATTTCTACAGATTTGGAGATGTAGATATCTCCAAATTTTCTCTCAAATAAATCCTTATATTTTTCATCATTTTCATGATGATAACTTACAAAAATTTTATGTCTTTTTGAAATAGAAATCCCTCCTAAATTATTGTTATCTTATTAATAGAATCAATTTTTAAAAATATTAATTATTATTAGGTTATTATTATTTATTATGCCGAAATTTAAAGTATCATTTCCTCTTTTGTTTGATGCTGAATTTAATATTGAAATTGATAAAACAAATATTAAAGTGGCTTGGAACATTTTTTGCGAATTAAAAACACGAGTTGGAATAGTTGATTTTGTAGAAAATGAAGATATTATTAAAATCTGTTTTGAATCTTGGTATAATATGTTTAAAATTATTAGGAGTAACCTTAAAGAATTACAAATACCTTTAAGGAAAAATAAAGAAAAAAAGAAATCAGATAGTATAACACATAAAAGTAAAAATTTAGATGAAGTCTTATTTATTCTCTTAAATTCTCATATGAGACCTTTTTTAAGAAAATGGCATTATGAATTTACTACTTATTGGCAGGAGAATTTCACTTCAGACAAAAATCCCATTGAAGTTCAAAAAAATTTTCCAAATTATTCAGAACTTATTGGTGATATCAGCATTTTACAAAATAAATTAAAAGAAGTATCAAATGCTCTTGAACAAATAGTAAGATGGAGTAAAAAAAGATATTACTTAAGAAAATTGTGGTTTTACTTAAAAATGCTATTTATGATACTAATTATTGCTTCGGTGATAATATTATATCTAAAAATTATATTACCTCTTATAAATTTCTAATAAATTCCTTATTAATAAAAAATTATGTAAAAAGTATTAAAAGTTATTTAGATAATCTTTAAAATTGAACCCAAGATTAAATCTAATAAATTTGAATATGTAAATTCAAAACTCTTATGGGATATTAATAGCTTTTTTAAAATGGAGCTTTGAGGTTTTGATGATTCAAAAAATTAAAATCATTAAATCTCTTATATTTTGTTAGATTTGATTTTTAACAAATAGAATATTTATCAGCAACAAATAAAAAAATAATAAATGGTTATAAATAATTAAGATATTAATCGAATTTTATATATAAAACTACAATAGAAGTAAAAAAGATAGAATTTTATATACTAATATTGGTAATAAATCTTAATTTTATGTCTTTTAAGATAAGAATTTTTAATGAAATATCATAATCAATTTCAATATATAACCTAAAAATTTTTTCTATTATTCTTAATAAAAATATTTAACTTTGCATTTTCCTTCTTTAAGTAATTTTTATTGGCTTTATTCTAAGAAAATTTTACTATTTTATAATTTCTTATTTTTGTCGATTTTTACTTTATGATTTTAAAAATATCCTTCTTGGCAAAAGGTTTAAATATACGAATGCTTATAATTTAAACTAAGTCTCTAATAAAAATTAAATTAAAAAAAATTAAAAACTGAAATTTTAGAAAAAAAAATTGGAGGAATAAAATTATGGCAAAAAAGAAACA
>Ga0315533_1001791_pt1 | contig 15776 bp, 9 predicted proteins | sample SalMarSW160130MG_FD_203081 | JGI IMG/M metagenome (GOLD analysis project Ga0315533, IMG submission 203081) | Salt marsh sediment microbial communities from the Plum Island Ecosystem LTER, Massachusetts, United States - Salt Marsh Sediment SW1601-30 ... | reverse complement strand
GCGCCGGCGATTATGGGCCCGACGCCCAGCAGCACGGCTGTGCCAACAAAGATTTGGATTGCAATGAAGCAGATAAGTGTTTGGTGTTTCATATGGCTATGGCTCCTTACAAACAACAGAGGATATTAGATGCCCACATAACTTATCGATACAGATTATGGTACACCCCCTGAGAGCGGCTGTCAATCGGTAACCGTCCGACGCACCGCACCTTATTTCGAGGCAGAAGGACAGCTTTATCGATGTCCAGGTCTCAGGCGGTCGACCTGCCTTCGCATACGAACTTCTGCTAACCAATAGCCGCTGCATCACCGCGCCTGCCCGATTTGACTGCGAGACGCTCCGGCAGCTGTTTCAGGTGGCGGAGGAGAATTTCTCTTGACGGCGTCCAACCGGACGCTACTATCTATACGTTTTAGGTGGCCCCCAATTCGGCGATTTTGCCGGCCCCCTATTAAACGCTTCTCACCACCGAAAAAACAGGAGTAACGCATATGAAGTCAATTTGGAAATGTCAGTTGGCTGGACGAGCTCAGGGCAGTCAACAGAAGCACGCAAATCTGTTGTTCCTAAGAGGGACGTTCATTCTTGTACTGGTCGCATGCCCTGCAGTTCTATCGAATGCTCAGCAGCCGAGCTATCTGGATTCATCGAAACCTATCGAGCAGCGGGTTGACGACTTGCTGCAGCGAATGACACTTGAGGAAAAGATAGGGCAAATGAACATGCCGTGTTCATATCTAAGAGTCTTTGGCAAGAGCCACGAGGAAAGCCTCGAGGTTGCAAAGAGATTTACGCAGGGTTCGTTGCGGGAGGACCTTGGGCCCGGCGGAGGCTTTTTTACATTGGCCAACCACGTTCTTGACAAAGGAACCAGCCAACAGGCGAGCTTCTTCAATACGCTGCAAAGAATTGCGACCCAAAAGACTCGTCTGAAGATTCCACTTCTGCAAACAGAAGAAGGGACGCATGGGTTGATGTGCGCTGATGCAACAATCTTCCCCGAAGGCCTGGCAATTGGAAGCACGTGGAATCCTGATTTGGTGGAGAAGATATATACGATTGCAGCAAGAGAAGGCCGAGCCGTCGGGATTCACCAACTCTTCACGCTGGTCATTGAACCGATACGCGACCCTCGCTTGGGGAGAAACCAGGAGGCTTATGGCGAAGACCCCTATTTAGTGTCCTGCATCGCCGGAGCGATTGTAAAGGCGGTACAAGGAAACGATATCTCGGCCCCGGATAAATGCGTTGCCGGATTCTGTCATTATCCCGGGCAAAGCCAGCCTTTTGGCGGACTCGAACGAGGGGCAATGGAGATTTCAGAACGGACGTTGCGCAGCGTCTTTCTGCCGCCGTGGGAGACGGCAATCAAGGAAGGCGGGGCATTGGGAGTCATGGCAACATATCCGGCCATCGACGGCGTTGCGACTCACGGTTCTTCATATATTCTCACAGACATTCTTCGGCGCGAATTCGGCTTCGAAGGGCTGGTCCTGTGCGAAGGCGATGGTTTGAGCACGCTGGTGTATGAAGGCGTTGCCAAAAATCAAAAGGAGGCGGGAATCATCGCGTTGAACGCCGGCGTCGATGTAGGAATTTCTTATGAAGACGCCTATTTGAAACCGCTTGCGCAGAGCGTTCGGGAAGGGCTGGTTTCCGAGGACCTCATTGATCGCGCGGTGCGACGAATTCTCAGGCAGAAATTCAGGTTGGGTTTATTTGAGAAACCGTTTGTCGATGTGCAGCGGGCGGAAAAAATTGTTCACACAGAGGAGCATCAGGATGTGGCATATCAAGTCGCAAGGGAAGGTATTGTATTATTGAAGAATGAGAACGAATTGCTGCCTTTGAGCAAAGACATTAAGTCGATTGCGGTAATAGGCCCGAATGCCAACCACGAAAGGAATATGCTCGGGGACTACACATCGATAAACGTGACACAGGATATTATGACCATCCTCGAAGGCATAAAATCAAAGGTCGGCAAGAACGCACGCGTCAGCTATGTTCAGGGGTGTAATGTTATTGGTGATGACCTGAACGAGCTCAAACAAGCAAGTCAGGCTGCCGGCCAATCCGACGTAGCAATCGTTGTTGTCGGTGAAAATGAATGGCGCACACCGGGCAAGAAAGGAACCGTCGGTGAAGGGTATGACGCCGCGACTTTGGAATTGACCGGAATGCAGCAGGAATTGGTCAAGGCAGTCTATAACACCGGAACACCGACGATTGTTGTTCTTGTCAATGGACGGCCCCTGGCGACGCGATGGATTGCCGAACATGTCCCTGCGATTGTCGAAGCATGGTGTCCGGGAGAAAAAGGAGGCGCCGCAGTGGCCGATGTTTTGTTCGGAGACTACAATCCGAGCGGACATCTTCCCATCACAATTCCAAGACACGCAGGACAACTGCCGGTCTATTACAATTATCCTCCATCCAGGAAATACTGGCTCGAAAACGCGTGGGGAAGACCTTACGTCGATATGGCCCCGACCCCACTTTACGCCTTTGGTCATGGACTCAGTTACACTACCTTTAAGTACAGCAACCTGGAAATCACTCCAGGCGAAACCAGCCCCGGCGGCAGGGTTCATATTGGTGTCACTATCACAAATACCGGCCGGCGTGCCGGGGCGGATGTTGTACAACTTTACATCAACGATCCTATCAGTACCGTTTCGACACCTGTCAAAGAGTTGAAAGGTTTCAGGAAAATCCGGCTGGGACCGGGTGAGTCCGGCAGAGTTCAGTTTGAATTGGGGCCCAAACATCTGTCTTTGGTTAATCGTCATCTCAAGAGAGTAGTGGAACCCGGAGAATTCAAGGTGATGATTGGTCACAGCAGCGATGAAATTGTTTTGCAGGGCACTTTTAACGTTTCAGACTGATCCTGGCAGGCAAGAGTGGAAGAACAAACATCCTTGATAAGACAATTAATCCTGCCGATAATGGAGCTTACTATGGGAAAAAAGTGGCCGAGCGGATTTCCCGGCATTAACTGGTTGAGTAGGCAGGAGGAAGAGGCAGTCACTGATGTGGTGCGCAAAGGCGCTTTGTTCAGATACTATGGCCCCCAATCTCCAACCCACGTCAATCAATTGGAAGAATATGCATGCACGTTTTACGGCGTTCGCCACGCGCTGGCAGTCAATAGCGGCACCGGTGCCCTGTTTACGGCAATGTCTGCGCTGGGGATCGGCCCGGGAACAGAGGTAATTATTCCCGCATTCATGTGGGTGGCTACTGTAACGGCCGTGATTCAAAACAATGCCATCCCGGTCCTGTGCGAGGTGGACGACAGTTTCAATATGGATGCAGGTGATTTAGAGAAGAATATCACCGAACGCACAAAGCTCATCGCCGCCGTACACATGGCGGGCACACCATGCGACATGGACGCGATAATGCGAGTCGCCGAGAGATACAATATCCCTGTGCTGGAGGACTGCGCGCAATGCAACGGCGGCTCTTTCAAGGGGCGAAAGGTCGGCACATTCGGTAAGGTTGGGATGTACAGTCTCCAAATCAATAAGAATGTTACGGCCGGTGAAGGCGGACTCCTTGTCACCGACGATGAGAGACTTTATACCCGCCTCGTGGCCGCGCATGACCTCGGCGTTCCCTGGAAACAAGGCCTCCCCGACGAAACCGGCGAGGTTTACTTTTGGGGACAGGGCCGACGGATGGGAGAGCTGGCCGGTGCCGTCGCCAACGTGCAGCTCCACAAGCTGCCTCAGGTCGTCGCACACATGAAGGCCTCCAAGCAGCACATCAAAGATAAACTCGCAAAGAACAAAGGGTTCTCATTTCGCAGACTCAATGACCCCGATGGTGATACCGGCCCATTTCTCATACTCACATTCGATAAAGAATCGCATGCCGTCCGTATTACGCAGCATCTTACGAATGGAGGTATTGAAAATGTCTTCCACCTGTCGGAGTACGGCTTGCATATCTATCACAATATCCGCTCACTGGTAGAAAAAGTTTCGCTCTCGCCGGCAGGCAACCCATGGTCGCTATCGCAAAATGCAGACAGCGTCTTTGAATACGGCAAGGGAGCATGCCCGACGAGCGACGACCTCTTTGAGCGCTCAGTCATCATCACCATCCCTTCGCGGCTTACAACCGAACAAGAACGCCAAATGATACAAGCCATCGGAGACGCCGTCGTTGATACTGTGACCAATTAGTGTTTTCGTCTTTGCAAGAGAGTCTCGATGAAACTGAACAATCTTGATTACGCGGTGTTCATCCTGTACATGGGTGTAATCGTCCTCATCGGCTTCTGGGTTGCCCGCCGGGAGAAAAAAACATCCAAACACTACTTCCTGGCCGGCAATACATTGCCCTGGTTCGCTATTGGTATGTCGTTGATTGCTTCGAGCGTCTCGACCGAGCAATTTATTGGCGAAGTCGGATTCGCCTACCGTTACGGCATCGCCGTGGCGAACTGGGAGTGGAGCGTCTTCCCGGCCATGACGGTGATGATAGTCTTCTTCGTGCCGTTCTACCTGCGAAAACGCATCAGCACGATGCCCGAATGGCTGGAACACCGCTTCGGACCATCAAGCCGATTTACCTTCGCAGTCATCACTATCCTCTCCTACATCTTCATCAACTTAGCCGGCGTTCTGTTCGCAGGCGGCCTGGCCCTGCATGCTATCTTCGGCGTGAACCTCTGGCTGGCCATAATCGCGTTGGCGGTTGTCGCCGGGGCGTACACCGTTGCCGGCGGGCTGGCTTCGGTTGTCTGGACCGACCTTTTTCAGGCAATCCTGCTCCTGGGCGGCGGTCTGCTCGTCTTCTTTCTCGGCCTGCACGAAGTCGGAGGCTGGGAGGCAATGCGCGGTACAGGCGACCGTGCACATCTAATCCTCTCGGCCGACCACCCCGAACTGCCCTGGACCGGCATACTCGTGCTAACTGTTTCGACGCATCTTTGGTACTATGCCACAAACCAATATATCAATCAGCGGGTCCTCGGCGCCAGGAGCGAGTGGGACGCTCGCGCCGGCGTCATCTTCGCCGGGTTCCTTGGAATATTCCTGACCCTTGCCGTTTGCTTCCCCGGTATTATTGCCTATCGGCTGTTCCCGAACATGGAAAACCCAGATCAGGCCTATCCACGACTTGTCAGCCACCTGATCGGCCCCTTGGGATACGGAATCCGAGGACTGGTCTTTGCCTGCCTGATCGGCGCGATCATGTCCACCATCGATTCACTGGTCAACTCATGTTCGACCGTCCTGACCATCGACTTCTACCAGCGCCTTTGGAAGCCATCCGCTACCGAGCGCGAGATGATACGCGTCGGCCGTTACACCGCTGCAGCGGTTCTGGTGGTCGGAGTGTCCTGGACCCCTGTCGTCGGCCAATGGGAAACGCTGTTTGGCTATTTCCAGGAATGCTGGTTCTTCATGGCCGTGCCTATTATCGTGGTTTTTGTCTCGGCTCTATTGTGGCCCCGTTCGAATAACTTTTCTGCCACTGCCACTCTGCTGTTGTGCATACCCATGACGCTGTTGCCGGCCACACTGAAATTTCTGCATTTCGATGTCAACTCATTCGTCCTTGCGGGTATACTCCTGATTCCTATTGTCGCATTCCATGTGGCAATGAGTTACATGCGAACGGCCCCCGAGCCAGCCAGGGTAAGTCAATGGATCTGGAAGCGACACATGCTCTTTCTGCCGACCGGGGAGAAAGTCGGTTCCAATCCATGGTACAAGAACCTTCTTCTCTGGTGGGCCATGGTTGCCGCCGCCTATGTCGCTATTTATATAATCTTCTGGTAGCCGGCGTGGCCGAGGGACTTAGATGGAGCGTCCGATGGGGTGTACAGGCTGGCGGTCTCAGACCACTCTAAGGCGACTTTTCGCAGGGGATCGCCTCGCTCGGGGCCACGCGTTCCGCGAAGGGTAGCAGTCTGAACGTCCGGTGCGGTTCGTCTTGATACCAGAAAGCCACGCTGATGTAGTTGTCCCGGCTCGGTTGCGGTGGTTTCGGATCCCCATGTCGGTCTCCTTTGTGGTTGTGTTATCCCGAAACTTCAACGGGGCTGCTGCTCTTTGTCTCGTCGGCTTCAGGGCGGCTTCCATGAGAGGCATCACGCCCGGCCGTCAAAGCTTCCCTAGTGAACGCCATTTCGCCAAATCGATATCCGCCCGGTCATTCCATTCCCAAATGTTGTTGCTCCCGCCTGCCACGGCTGCCTTGGGTACGCGGAAGATGACGCTTCCGGAGTAGCGGTTGAGGCGAAAGAGAGGGCCTTGGTATTGAGCCTCCGCTTGGGTCACTGGGATTGGCCCCCAAGACCCGGAGGCGTCCTTGTAATCGCGATTTGGGAGCGTCGTAATGGTCGCCGCGCGACCGGCGCTACAGGCAATCGTGTTGTTTTCGACTACGATCCCGACCAACCCGGCTACCGGGGCGTTTTTGCTCCCCTTCCCCTGGTTGGCGGGGTTGATACCGCCTCGATCCTGATACTGGCACAAGATTCCCCCGCCGCCATCGATGATCGTATTGCCGTGTATCCAGGTCTTGGAGGAAAAGGAGTAGGAGACCTTTGTGACCGGGTCGACGTACGTCCCGGCGGCGCAGGCGTTGAAGAGCATGATTTCGCCGCTCCACAGATCCGGGCCGGACTTCGGCGACTTATCCCAGGGTCGAAACGCAGCAGGAATCTCGCCGCTGAGTCCATCAAGGTCGTCGCGGCTGAACGTGCAGCCGGTGACCTCAACGCCCGCTGCCATCTCGATCGAGATCCCGGGCCGCAAGTTGTGGTGGAAGCTCGCGTTTTTGACGACGTTTCCATCCCACACGTAATCGAACCACAGGCCAAAACCGCCGTTGTGATCGTACTCGCCGCCGTCCACGAGCATATCCTTCACGCCCCAGAACTTGGTACCGCCGGCTTCCCACATGTAGTTGAATTTGCGATCCACGTTGTTACGCGTAGAGCGGCAAGTTAGGAGCCGCACGTTGCGCCCACAGGCCTTGACCCCGATCTGGCCGTTATCCGCAAAAAGGCAGCCTTGGGCGGTCGAAGCCGACCCGAGGCACGCCCCGCCCGCTCGGTTCGAGGTGAACGTGCAGTGCTCGAGCAGCCAGCCGTTGCGATCGGCCGGGTCGGATAGCGCACGCGGCCACCCCTGGCCCGAGTCTTGGACCATGACCGCGCATTCCTGATCGGCGGAGGAGTAGTTCCTGACCACGAGATTCCGCAAGGTGACCACGTACCGCGGTGCGGAGGCCGTGTAGGGAATCACGCCGACGTCATGGATGAAACACTTTGCCGTTGCATTTCCGCCGTCGAGGATCGCCCCCGTTTCGCCGACGAACACTGATCCCGTCTTTGGTCGCATTTCGCCGTTTCCAGTGTGTACGCCGGACTTCAAATAGAAGACAGTGTCGTTACCGTGCGAGTTGATCGCCTTCGCGAGGGCACCCTCCGCAGCCGGCACGACGACAGCCCCGACAGGCATCTTCGGGGCCAGCGTGGCGCCGTACGACCCGATGACTGGCTTCAGGGCGACGACGATGGAGTGGCCATCCCGCTTCGTTGCCTTGAAAAAGATCTCGGCTCCCTCCTTGATGCCCTGTAACCGCTCCCGGAGGTTCCTGCCGGATGCCCCGAGAAGCCGGGTATCCTCCACCAGTTGAAACTCCTCATCCTTACCGTCCACCGCCAAGCTCAGGATCCTACGTTCCAAGTCGATCTTCTTGATTTTGCCTCGCCGAGAGCCCTCCTGAGCTTGGAGAGACGCAGTACACAGAAGTAGAGCGAGCCCTACCGGAAACAGCCAACGATTCATGGGATTCTCCTCATATTAGCCGGAATAATCCAGCGTGATACATCGGAACGGACCGACGAAACGGGACATCTCGAACCGGAATAACGCACTGGGACATGTCGGAACGTTTCATATTCTCCTGCCCTCTTTTCGGGCCTGGTTGATTTGTTTTCTGCTGCGGTGCTGGTATTCTCTCAGGGTTTCGATTTTGTATTCTTTCAGAAGCTTTCGCACGCTGACGCCCGGTTTGGACGCCTTGAAGAGCCACCACGGGGCGAGGTCTTCTTCGCTAAGATTTCGCTCGACTTCTATCTCGCCGGCATGCTCTTCGAGCATCTTCTTGACCTTTTCGCGGTTGAAGTCGTGGTGGGCGAAGGCGCGGTCGAGGTCGAGCGTGGCGATGAACTGCTTTGGTCGGGGCTTTTCGATGCGGGGTGAGGTCTTGCCGGTGATGTCGATGATGTTACCGGCGCCGACGGGAACAATGTAGTAATGATAGAGGATTGCCATGGCGTTGAGGGGGGAGCCGCCGCCGTAGGCGCTCGGCCAAAAGACGATATCGACGTCCAGTTCGTCGCACTTCTGCCAGAGTTCGGGATAGTTCAAATCGAAGCAGGTCAGGATGCTTACACGTCCGAAATCAGTCTCGAAGGCTTTGACGCCCTCGGTACTAAGGTTGAGGCCTTCGCCCCAGAACACAAAGACCTTGCGATAGTAGCCAGCGACCTCACCCTTGCGGTCTATCAGGACGGCGGTGTTGTATTGCTTGTCGCCGGCCCGTTCGCGAATGGGACAGACGATGTATATATTGTACAGTTTAGCCAGTTCGGCGACGGCGTTTGTCGTTGGTCCGGGAATGGTTTCGGCGTTGGTGCCGGCGAATTCTTCGGGCAGGCAGGCGATATCGACGCCGTTCCGGCCGGCGGTATGAAGCTGGTCGATGGCCTCTTTTAGCTTGGCCTCGCGCTCTCCGCCGAAGCCGATGCAAATCGCCGCGACCTTGACCTGCTTTCCAGGAAGCTTGGCTCGGTCAAGCTGAGGAACGGGTTTTACGTCGGCTTGTTCGGCCGACACGAACGAGAAACAAGCGGCAATTACCAGAAAGCTCAGAAGTGATTTTCGCATTGTCATCAGGGCTGCTCCTATTCTTAACGAACATTTCCCATATAACTTCATAAACGGCATTTCTGCGCGCTTTGACACTTTTCCTGAGATACTCCTGTATAATTCAAGCCCTATAATCCGAAATTTGCTATTTTACTTCATAATCGGTGCTCTTGCACGCCACACTGTTAATAATACCACAGTCTATACTGATTTTCAACTTACTTGCGTTGGCCGAATCGGACAACTGCTGCTGAGGAAGAAAATTTTTATTTCGGGACTTGGTTGAGCGTTTCTTTCTCGCTATGACACTGCAAATATGAACCGACTTCTTCAGGAGTCTTAAAATGATAACGCAAGATGACACTTCAGCAGCAGAAATCAGAGAAGCCACTCAGCAGTATGTGGCAAGTAATCGAGAGATTACAGTTACATGACTCTTGCACTGCGGTGAAAAATGTGGGATGATGTTTCGAGACTTGTGTCCGACAGACCATGGGATACACATATATGAATGGAGTAATATCCAGTAGGTTGTTGCGTTTCAACGCATCGGGTGACCTTGGCGGAACGGTGAACGGCAAGTCCCTAACAACGACCATCAAAACCGAAAGGCAATATCAACAAACTTATTTATACTTGGAGGCACAGTAAAATTATGAATCGACGTCAATTCCTTCGAAATGTCGCATTGGCGACATCCGCGCTGCCGTTGACGACGGCATCAGCGCAACCGCAGTCGCGCGCACAGGGCAAACCTAAAGTTGGCTGCCTGAGCTGGTGTTTTCACAGTCTGGGTCCCGCCGCGGACCCCGAGCCGGCCCTGGATATCATCGGCGAGCTTGGCTTTGGTGGCGTCGAATTGATCGTGACGGCACGTAGAGACCTCAAGGAGTTTTGGACGGACGCCAGGATCGATCGGCTCAACCAAAAGCTGCGGCAATACAAATTGCTTGTGTCGCAGTTCGTCATTTTCCAGCCGGTGGTCGAGGACCTCTCGAGCACGAATCGAGCGGCTCGCGAGCAGGCACTGGCCTACTTCGAGGCGGGCTGCCGGATCGGGAAGAAGCTGGGCGCGCCTATCATCAATATCGTAGCTCCCTGGGCTCGCGAGCTGAAAGGACCGACTGCGTATCTACCTCGCTACTACGAGATCGCCAAGCCCAAACCAGGCCAGAAGTATCACATCGACATCGCAGAGGGATTCGATTGGGACCAAGTATGGGACGCATACGTGGAGACTACCAAAGCCTGCCTGTCACGGGCGAAAGCCCACGGCCTGAAGTTCTCCATCGAGCAGCACACGCATTGCTTGGTCCCGGATGCAGCGTCGTTCCTGCGGCTGTGGGACCAGATTCGCGACGACGATCTGGGCTACAACCTTGACGCGGGTTGGACGCTGCTCCAGCGAGAGTACCCTCCGGTCGCCATCCATAAAGTGGGGAGGCACTTGATGAACGTACACATGCGCGATATCGACGGCCTGATGCGACAGTTCCCGGCGTTCGGCCGGGGCGTAATGGACATCAAGGCAATTGTCACGGCCCTCAAGCATGTCGGCTTCAACGGCTTCGCCTCCATCGAGCAGGACCGGCATCCCGGCGACCCCGACATGAGAGAAACCTGCCGCGAGTACCTGCAGATTATGCAGGAGTACATATGAGAATCTGTGGCGTCTATTAATCGGTTATATGTCATGCTAATTGAAGGAAATACTCATGTTGAAACACACATCAGAATTAGGTTTGTGCGTTGCGGCCATCGTAGTTCTGTCGGGCCTGGCCTGGAGCCAGCAGCAGATTGCCGTCGAGCATGCCAAGACGTTTACCTTTGACAATAAACAAAGGAGACAAAAATGAAAAGAAAAGCAACAGTATTATTAATTGCACTCGCTGCAATAGTATTTGTTGTTGGCGATGCTCAGGCAGCTTCCTGGTATGTTGATAATGCAGCGGCGTCTTCGGGGAACGGTCAGTCTTGGGCGGCCGCATTCAAGAATTTTTCCAACATTGTATGGTCAAATGTTCATGCAGGCGATGTCATATACATTAGCGGCGGGCCATCCGGAGGAACACAAACTTATACCGAGTCATGGTCCATAGTCGGCGTAAGCGGAGCCGCGGACAATCCGATTACCATTGCCGTGGATTCGGCCAACGCGAGCCATAACGGGACCGCAGTGTTCGATTATGATGCAAAAGGAGACACTGCGACTGCAGACGGTATTTTCTTTGCTAATAACAGCTACATTACTTTGACGGGGAATGTAGATGGACAAAATCACATCGCCTTCAAAAACCTGCGCAATATTATAAATCGCACGGTTTCACATTGCATCGTTGGTTACAATAATACAGGTATTATCTTCGATCATATAGACGTTACCAATTGCAATAACGGCATATCGGTATCTTTTACAGGCACGGGTAATGAAATACGGTTTTCAAACTTTACGCAAATTCGAGGTGATGCGGCGTTGTCGGTGGGAGCGGACGGAACCACCTGGGATGAAATAGAGATACATGATAATTACATCGAGACCTTAGTCAACAACACCCCGCCCCCGGGCCAAAGCAGCTACGGCGGGCCTGACGGCATCCAATGCTACGGCGGGATGTCCGCCTACAGAAATATCTTCAAGGTCAGCAACACGTCGGTGTATACCTCGTCGCAGCACCCGGATATGTTTCAACTTCAAGGCAACTACCTCAAGATATATGGCAATGAGTTCATCAACGTGGGGGATTCGCATATCGACTACGACTGCTATAACAACAGCACACCGCACGACGTGTGGATATACAACAATCTTTTCCACATCGTGCAGGTAATAGACCCCTATCCGGAATATTTCCGGTTATACAACTCCTCCAGCAACGCCATCACTTCCATCACCAACTTCAAGATACTCAACAACACCATGGTGGACAACATCGGTATGGACAATGGAACCCCTACCGGCTTTGTGACGATCCGTTTCAACGGATTCAATAGCAACCCCACCGGTTCGGGCAACGAAATAAAAAACAATATATTCTACAACTGCGGCAACGGGTCGCAGTATCAGAATATCTATATCGCGGCCAGCTCCGGTTTTACCGATGCTTCGTTTTCTTTTGACGCCAACGTCTATTACAACAGCACCAAAGCTCCTCACATTTACTACAATGGCACCAATTACCAGGCCGCCAGTTGGATTGCGGCCAAAGAGCCGTACGGTAAGACCAGCGCGCCGACCTTTGTCAGTTATTCCCCGAACAATGCAAACAATAACCTGCATCTTGCATCAACGGATAATGTGGCAAAAGATACAGGGGTTTCATTGAGCAGTTATTTTACCGCCGACAAGGACGGCATCACCCGCCCACAAGGTTCTGCATGGAATATCGGCGCGTATGAATAAGGTTCTGGAACCGGTGCCCAAACCCAGACCGTTCCAACCGTGGACCTCATTCGGCCTGACGTCTCATGCTAAGCCCTTTCAACGTCCGTCGTTGGTACCGCTCACAATAAACTGCTGCGTTACGGGTCCTACTGTTTCATATTTCCTGCTTTTTTCGTATTCATTTCCCCATACAATATTATTCTCATCGTGCACCAGTCGGTGTTCTTTAGTAAGGGTCACGCTCACGGTCACCATCCCCCCTGTACCGTCTGACGTGCCTGTTATCAGCCCTGTATCAGCGTTGATGCTCATCCAGCTTGGTTTTTGCGTAAGCGAAAACGTAAGCGGCTCGATTTTCCAGAATTTGGTTCCGGGCTTAGGCTTGGTATTATCCCTTCTCCCAAGGTCACCTATTGAACGGATTGCCTTCACCTGATAACTGTATGCCCGGCCTGCGGGAACGTTCACGACCGGCGTGCTGTAAATGAATGGCCTCGGAGCTTCAACGTAATCCGAATCTCCGCTTCGTTTATCATTGCTGTCCACCGCCACAACACGGTAATAGGCTTTGTTAGTGTTCGGAAGCGCATTGCCCACGCCTATCACATCCAAGGAAGTTCCTGTAACTTCAGCCACGAAGTTAGCAGGAAACGAGTTGGTGAGTTCTGTCGTTTCGCCAAGTTTGACATCGTATGGAGCGTCATGAACCGTGAAACCCTGTTCATTGCTGCCGTATACCCTATACTTGACAGGCGCCCTTCCCACTGGGTTGGCGCTCCATGTCAATGTGCCTATTCCGGTATCCGCATTGTATTTCATCGCCACGTTGATAGGATATTCGGGCCCCTGCGCAGTAAAACTCCAAGTGCCACTCCACGGCCCCCAGACGCCGTGTGAATCCTTCGCTTTCACGTGCCAGTAATATGTCTGGCCGTGCGTCAAAAGGCCGGGACGCGGAAGTGTGTGCCGAACGTTGCCTTTGTCAGGCGTCTTTGATATGTATTTGTCGAAATTAGGAGACATGGGACATCTTATGTCGGGGCGGTCCGAAAGTTGGAAGTGATAATCCGTTATGGCATCGCCGTCCGGGTCCGCAGCGGCGCTCCACCGGAACACCACATACGTGCCGTCACTATTGCCGCCGTCGGCCGGGTATACGGGAGATGCCGGCGCTTTCGGCGGGCGTGTCTTCGACCTTTCGACCCAGGCATGCGTGATCCTCAGATTCCTATCAGCGTTTACGCCGGTCTTGTTGTCCGTGTGCTCCAAGTACGTGAAACTGTTGTTTCCCACGGTCATGGACGGCATGGCCAGAGGCGCCATCTGGATGTCGTTTTTAATTTTGATGCTCCTCAGTGAAGCGTTGCCTGTCAGCGTGCATGTCAGCCAGTACTCGTATGCTGAGGCTGTACGGCCTTTGAACTTGCCGTCAAACTCGGCCAACGTCGCCAGCGGCGTGTAAACGGTCTTCCTCCAATCTTTCGGGTCCAGGAAACCAATCTCGAAAGCATATCCGTCGCCGACGGCAGCAAGGGTGCCTCCGATGAATTGATAAGGCACTTTCATATGCCAAAGCACGATGCCTGTGCCTCCATCCGCAGCCGTGAGGACGCCGTCTTTGTTTGTTATGTTCTTCACAGTTGCTACCGCCCGCCACTGTGAATCGTTCGTGAAATCCGGCGCATATTCCCAGAGGCCGTTATAGATCGTATCCGGGACTGTCGGGGGATGGCCTGTCATATCGCCGTGATATTTCACCGGAGTCTCGTGCCCCCACCTCCATTCAAGGGCTTCGTGCGGACGCAGGACCATGCTCATTGTCCACCAGGCCCAGCCGTCGAGCTGCACTGTCGTGTCCCCCTCCCATGTGTAATACTGCGCGTAGTCCTCATTGTTCCTGACAGGATTCATCGGACTCATAATGCCATACTGATGCACGCGTTTTATAAGGTCATGGTCCCGGACCAAATCCAGCTCGTTGGCAAGGGTGTGGTTGTCCCGCATGAGCATGAAGGTGGCCATGTCCCCGTCAAGCGTGTTATACTTGCCATCGAAGAAAACCTGCGGGACGACATGGCCGGGGCAATGACTGAATATGCAGTCACGCATTCCGACTTTATCGAGCAGGTCCGATATGCACAGCGTGCTGTTTCCGCATGTGTTGAAGCCGAATACGTTCATCGCCTGCGAAACGTCGCCCTGTGCTGTGTTGTCGCCATTGCCTTTGTGATAGCGATGGGTTATGTAGAAATAGAAAATCGCAAGGGCCTTCTCTCTTTCGGTTGAAAGTCCCTCCACAACCGAGTTCGCTATAGTCTGCTGGGAGAAGAAGTCAATGGGGCCTATTTTCAGCCACGGGTTTATTATGTTTGACGTGCCGATATTCTCCATGCGTATCGAACGGTTCGACTCCCAGGTCTGCTCGTATGGTTCCCATACACCGGGAAGCGTGGTGCACATCTTTCCGTCCATGGTACCGCCCTGCGTAATGCTGTAAGTGAAAGGTGAGGCAGTAATGTTTTGGACATGGCTTTTCGCGACGTCCGTAGGGTCGGTGTTGGACGCCCATGGCGCAAATGCCCCCTCAAGTGCGGACGTAGAAAAAACCAATGAAAGCACCAACATGTACGACATGGAAACTTCTTTGTGACTCATCCGGGATTTCCCCATATAACATTATATATCCTGGCTCAGCTGCGCAGCTGGGGCCATATGGTCAAGGCGGTGTGCAGCCAGTAATGATTATAGTCTATCAGCCACAGGTCCACAACATATCTCAGTTCATCAATGCTCAGGAACAGCTCTGCGGTGAATCGTAGTGATATTACTGTTTACATAATCAATATCGGAAATCCTCAAGGACTCAATGTCACCACGCCTAAGACCTGTTGCCAATGCCAATAGAATTCTCATCTTCAATGTTTGAAACGGTTTAGAGGCGGATAATAATTCTTTTATCTGAATGCTGTTCAAGGATTTTACTGGCCGTTCATCTTCCTTCAATTTCTTGATTTTTATTTCTCCATTCAAATACCTATTTCCCTTGCACCAGTTAATAAATGTTATCAAGTTTCTGATGTCCTTATTGAGCGTTGGGCGTTGTACCTCCTTGCCTCTTTCGAGTATGAACTTGTCAATAGTGTTTTGAGTAATCTGTTTCGAGTTACATTGTCCAATCAGTCGTTCGATGTTTCGAAAGGTAAGAGCTATTTCATAAAGTGATGCTTCTGTAATGCCTGCAGCTTTTTTACTGCGTTCGTACTCGTCTCGCATCTGCCGCCAATCTGCAGTGATGGTCCCAGTAAAAACATCTGAGTTTAGCTGGCTGTATTTTATTTGACGATAATGCTCTGCTAGGAGCTTTAGGCACTCTAACAAAACCTAATAATTGAGTAGTTGTTTAGCCGATATAACATCTGGTAAGCAACGGTAAAATGATGTTATGGAGGACATTATCATGGCTAAGCCGCTACTAACAGATGAACTAT
>Ga0315533_1001787_pt1 | contig 15786 bp, 16 predicted proteins | sample SalMarSW160130MG_FD_203081 | JGI IMG/M metagenome (GOLD analysis project Ga0315533, IMG submission 203081) | Salt marsh sediment microbial communities from the Plum Island Ecosystem LTER, Massachusetts, United States - Salt Marsh Sediment SW1601-30 ... | reverse complement strand
GAAGAAAACCAAGTCTTCTATCTCATAGTCCGCCAATGTTTCCTGAAGTTCTAAGAGGCTTCCTAACTGTTTGTTCGCCTTATCATATTTTGAGCCATTGAGAGAAATTGATGAAACTTCATCCAATCTTCTGCAACTAGAAAGCTGAAGGAAAGCTTCTCTTAGGTTTGAGGGAAAACTGTTCTGTTCCATGAACTTCTTTAGTCCCACGGAGTCTCGGCACGCTAAGAGACCCTGAACAGAAACTTTTTGTTGCTCATCTAATCCTGCTGCATTCAACAGGTCTTTAAGCAAGCTAGCGTGACCTAGGTCAATTCGCGCCTCCTTCAAGCCAACTTGTTTGAGAGATGATATGAGCAGAGCCAGTATTTCTCCGTCAGCCTCTGGGGTGTTGCAGCCGACAAGTTCAACTCCCGCTTGGCAAAATTCTCGTTCTCTCTTGAGGTAAGATTGGCTGTACCTGAAAACGTTGTTGACGTAAAATAGGCGAATCGGCTCTGGCGCGGATGGCATTCGAGTTGTCACGATTCTGGCGACTGGCGCCGTCATTTCAGCTCTTAATGCCAAAAGCTTTCCGTCGAAGTCTTGGAACTTGAACATGGTGTCGACCAGTTCTGATCCTACGCCTGTGGATAGGGTTTCAACGAATTCGATGCTGGGGGAACGGACTTCACTGTAGTTCCACAGTTCAAAAATTTTTCTTAACTGGTTTTCGATGTAGCGGTACTGTTTAACTTCGTTAGGCAGATAGTCTCTTGTTCCTTTTGGGGTGTGTAGTCTTGTGAACGTTATTCCTCCTTGTCATCACTTGTCCTCCATGGGTAATTTGTGGGTTAAAACCCATATTACGCACACCTTATATAAAGGTTTCTGCAAGGAATAAGAGAGGCAAAAGAACATGCGAATGACCGAAATAGTTCGAATCGACTCCAGAGGAAGAGTCACCATGCCTTCCTCCCTTCGTGAAGCCGTGAGGCTCTCCGAGGGAATGTATGTTATGCTGATAGCTGATTTAGACGAGAAAGAGGTTCGGATCGTTCCCTTCGCTGACCCAGAAGCAAAACTGATTGAATTCCGTATCGCCTTCTCGGATATGCCCGGTGCCCTCGCAAAAGCGGCAAACATTCTGGCAAGGCAGGGAGTTGATTTGCTTTCCAGCGAATCGAGGACTCTTCGTAGAGGAAAATCGGCTGAATGGGTTGTGGTTGCTGACGTTTCAAGATGCAAATGTAAACTGGAAGAACTTGAACATAAAATAGTTGAGGAAGGCGCTGCGAAGGAAGTGAAATTCAGAAGTTACAGCTAAAGGCAATTCTGTTATAAGCATCTAACCAAGAAACTTACTTCTCATCGGAGTCACGAATCATGGAAGAGAGGGTCTATGCATTATTCGGCGTTTTTGGACCATTACTGGTCTACGTTTCCATCGCGTTATCTTTAGTTCTTTCACCATGGTTCAATTGGGAAACCAACGCCTTAAGCGACCTTGGACACGCAGTTACCAGCGATGCCGCCTCAATATTCAACCTCGGATTGTTGCTGGCAGGTTTTCTTATGATGATCTACGCATTAACGGCTTTCAAAAAACACGCCAAATACAGCAGCTTCTGCCTTTTAGTTTCAACTTTTTTGGTTCAGTTGCTGGCAGCGTTTAATGAAGCGTATGGTTCTCTTCATTATGCTGTGGCAGTGCCACACTTTGTAATGCTGAGCCTCACTTCCATCGTGTATACTGTGGAAAAAAGGTCAGCCGTGGCGCTCATCACCTTTATGATAGTCATGTTCTCATGGTTACTTTACGGATTGAACATATTCAACATTGGCATTGCTGTTCCAGAAACAATATCAAAACTTGTTGTCTCATGGATCATGTACTCCGCCATCAAAATTTACATAAACAAACCAGCTTAGAGCAACTACAATCGAATCAGCTAATACACCGTGATGCTTCTGGTTCCTGGTAGTCTCCTTATCTCGCCGATCAATTCCGAGGGAATATCCCCCTCAAGAATCAGAGTTAATTTGGGATGTTCACTTGTGCTGGGGTCCTCTGCCAGAGCCTGCCGTATACTGAGACCATTCTCCGACACTATCTTCGTGACATCGGCTATGATGCCTGTCTGGCTAGCGTTTTCAGGAACAAAAACAATCACGCTCAGGTTAAACTCACGAGCAACCTCCTGCAGCGAGCATACTTGCCTAAGATTCATGTAAACCCTCTTCAGTTCGGTCTTCGAGAGTATCGTTTGAACGGCGCTGTCGACAGCTCGGCGTTCAACACCCACTTCTTTTGCAATCTGGGTGTGAGGTATCTCTATTCCACCGCTGACTACTTTGCCGTCTTCACGGACTTGGAAGCCCCGCTCAAACAAGAGCTGCGCAACACGTTGTTGTGCAGGCAAATCTTTGAAGAATTCTTTGATTTGGCTCCACATATCTGTCACCCCTTAAAGTACGCTTTTGTCCGGTAAAGCTTATATAAATGCTTCAGGGTAAAAAAGGTTAATTCCTCAAATCCGGAAAAGAGAGTGAAACTCATGATACACAAAAAAATAGTGCTAGATGAAGAAGAAATACCCAAACAATGGTACTGCATACTGCCGGATCTGCCTAAACCGATGCCACCCTTTATAGAAACGGAAACGAGGGCACCTGGAGCTGGAATCGTTCCCCAAATATTTCCCAAAGAGATCATCGCCCAAGAGATGAGTAAGGAAAGATGGATAGACATCCCTGACGAAGTGCGAGAAATCTACAGTCTGTGGAGACCCACCCCACTCTTCAGAGCTACTCGACTAGAAAAGGCGCTTAAGACCCCAGCCAAAATCTATTACAAGTATGAGGGAGTCAGCCCCTCAGGAAGCCACAAACCCAACACTGCTGTTCCACAAGCTTACTACAACATGAAAGCAGGCAAAGAACGCATAGCTACTGAAACCGGAGCCGGCCAGTGGGGCTCAGCTATCGCCTTTGGATGCATGACTTTCGACCTCGCATGCACAGTATACATGGTGAGAATCAGCTACGACCAAAAGCCTTACCGAAGAGTTCTGATGGAAACTTACAACGCCGAGGTTCACGCCAGTCCAAGCAACAAAACAGAGGCTGGCAGAAAAGCTTTGGCGGAAGACCCTGACAGTTCTGGAAGCCTAGGACTTGCCATCAGCGAAGCTATAGAAGATGCATTGGTTAGTCCAGAAGCGAACTATGGTATAGGCAGCGTCTTCAATCATGTGCTTTTGCATCAAACAGTGGTAGGACAGGAAGCCCAGAAACAGCTTGAATCGGTAGACGATTACCCAGATGTAATCTACGGATGCATAGGTGGAGGCAGCAGCTTCTCAGGTCTATTCTGGCCATTCTACCACGACAAAGTTTCAGGAAAAGCACCAAAAGATGTCAAGTTTGTAGCTACTGAAGCGACAGCTTGTCCCTCGATTACCAAAGGGGAATACATGTACGATCATGGCGACACAGCGAGGCTTACACCCCTAGTCAAAATGCACACCTTAGGCCATAATTTCATACCACCACCAATCCATGCTGGAGGTCTACGGTACCACGGTATAGCGCCCACGTTAAGCATCTTGAAGGATGCGAATATGCTAGAAACCAAAGCCTATAACCAGACTGAAGTTTTCGACGCCGCAAAACGCTTCATAGAAAGCGAGGTCATAATACCTGCTCCCGAGCCAGCTCATGCCATTAAGGGTGTTATTGATGAAGCGTTAAGATGCAAGGAGACTGGAGAAGAGAAGACCATACTGTTCCTGCTGTGCGGTCACGGCCACTTTGACATGCAAGCCTACGACGACTACAACCACGGCAAACTACTACCATACGATTATCCACAGGAAAAGGTGCAAAAGGCAGTAGCGAAGATAAGGGAGCTTTATCCTTGGTTGGAAACCCTTCCTTACTAATCACGACTGAATGGCAAACTTGAGAATCATCATGGCACTGAAACCCTGAAAATCTCCCACCTTCCCTTTTTTGATTTTTAAAAAAATGTCGTTGCAGATTATCTCATCGCATTTTTTCGCTAATTAACTTGAGTTTCTGGCTGCAGCAGAAAACCTGTTTTTTGCCTTTAATGAATTAAAGATTTTAGTTCGTGTCGGCTGTTATTCTCAAATTGAGGGTTATACCTTAAAGTAACTGTGAACGTTAGTATTTTGGGGGACCAAGTTGGTTAGAGTTTCTAAGATCACAAAAAGGGACGAAAGGACAGTTAGTTTTGATGAAACCAAGATAGCTGGCGCCATTCTTAAGGCATTGAAGGCTGTCGAGAGGGGAGATAGAGACCTTGCAAGAGAGCTTTCAGAAGACGTTGTGAAGCTCCTTAACGAACGCTTCGAAGATAAAATTCCCAGTGTCGAGAACGTTCAGGACCTCGTTGAGGAGATTCTCATCAGAAACGGTTACGCTGATGTGGCTAAGGCATACATTTTGTACCGCCAAAAACGCACAGAAATCAGAGAATACAAAAAGTTCTTCGGCGTCGTTGATGATTTAAAGCTGGGAGTCAACGCCATAAAAGTGCTGAAAAACAGGTACCTCATGAAAGACTATGAGGGCAAAGTCACCGAGACTCCCAGCCAAATGTTACGCAGAGTTGCCAAAGCAGTGGCTAAGGCTGACCTTCTCTATTATAAGAAATCTGACGTAGAAAGGGCTGAAGAAACGTTTTATCAAATTATGGCGAACCGCGAGTTTCTACCTAACTCTCCGACTCTCATGAATGCGGGCACCAGACTTGGTCAGCTCTCCGCCTGTTTCGTTTTGCCCGTGGACGATTCGATAGATGGAATATTCACCACCTTAAAGCATATGGCTATGATCCATCAGTCCGGTGGGGGAACAGGATTCTCGTTCTCGAAGCTGAGGCCAGCAGGAGACATAGTGGGCTCCACGAAGGGAGTAGCCTCTGGGCCAGTCTCTTTTATGACAATCTATGATGCCGCCACTAACGTGATTAAGCAGGGAGGACGAAGGAGAGGAGCCAACATGGCGATATTGGATGTGACCCATCCTGACGTTCTGAAGTTCATTGAAGCGAAGTCCAGAGAGGGAATTTTGACGAACTTCAACATTTCAGTGGCGGTTACGGACCAGTTTATGGACGCAGTAGAAAAAGATGCCGAATATGAACTGATAAATCCTCGAAGCGGAAAAGTTGAAAAAAGGCTGCGGGCTCGCCACGTTTTCGACTTGATAGTCTCCAACGCTTGGAGAACAGGAGACCCCGGCATTGTGTTCATTGATGAAATAAATCGCTATAATCCAACTCCGAAGCTGGGGGAGATTCGGAGCACAAACCCGTGTGGAGAACAGCCGTTGCTACCTTTCGAATCATGTAATCTGGGCTCCATTAACTTGGTTAAGATGGTTAAGGACAGAGAAGTGGATTGGAAGAAACTGAGAAAAGTCACCAGAACTGCTGTCCACTTTTTGGATAACGTGATTGACGTGAACAGGTATCCTGTGCCGGAAATCGGCGAAGTCACACGCGCTAACAGAAAAATTGGCTTGGGAGTCATGGGCTTCGCAGACATGCTCATTATGTTAGGTATTCCCTATGATTCGGAAGAAGCCTTGGCTATGGGAGAAGAAGTAATGAAGTTCGTCAGTGACGAGGCTACGAAGAAATCTGTTGAGATAGGGGAGAAGAGAGGAGCCTTCCCCAACTTTAGGGATAGCATCTGGGAAAAGAAAGGCTACAAGACAATTCGCAACTCTACGGTCACCACAGTTGCGCCCACGGGAACCATAAGCATAATTGCCGGTTGCTCAGGGGGAATAGAGCCGATCTTTGCCGTGGCTTTTGTTCGAAACGTCATGGAGGGCACAAGGTTGCTCGAGATACAGCCTACATTCGAAGAACTAGCAAAGGAGAGAGGGGTTTACAGCAGGGACTTGATGCTGGAGATTGCGAAAACAGGTTCTATACAGAACATGGAAGAGGTGCCGAAGGATGTGCGGAGAATTTTCGTGACATCCTTGGATATCGACCCGGAGTGGCATGTGAGAATGCAGGCGGGTTTTCAGAAGTACGTTGATAATGCTGTGTCGAAGACAGTGAATCTTCCGCCTGATGCTACCGTGGAAGACGTTAGACGGGTGTATCTGCTGGCTTACAAGTTGAAGTGTAAAGGGATAACGGTTTATCGGTACGAAAGCAAGAAGGAGCAGGTTCTGTATGTGGGTCCGCTTTTAACCAAAGAACTTGCTACTGAAAAACATGTAAGCGCAGACTCCGAGTATTCAGGCGGCTGCCCAACAGGCGTATGCACTTTCTAAAAATTGCGATCTCATGTTTTTTCGCGAAAATCTGGCTTTTCTGGGTCTTTAATCTATCATGTGCAAGAAGTGGCGTTAAAGATTGTGTACACTACAGGACTCCTAAGCCCTGCAATATATGAACAAAAATTACCAGATAGAAAGATGTTGCCAAACTAGTATGCAGAAATCTCCATTTTCTTCCCAAGTTTCTTGCGATTTGGAATCTTTGAAAAATCCCTGTTACAACCAGTATTATCATAATGGGGTACAATACTACTCCTGTTCCTAAATCAGGGAAGAATTGTGCGGGTCTACTCATCTGCGATGCGAAATGGATGGAGATTAACATGAAGGAAGCTAGGTTGCCTATTACGTGACTTCCCAAAAGGGCTTTTGCTCTTTTAGCATAACGACGTTTCAGAACGTAATACAGTGGCGTATATACTGCAACAAAAAGAACGCCTAGCCAACCCAACCAGTGATTAAAACGATATGGACCGACAAAAAAGCCTAACTGAAACCAACGAACGTATGTTCCAAACGATAGATAAAACGTGACAAGAAGTGTTAACACTGCAGCCCAAAAGTATGGGTTCCTTAAACGAGAAAACATAACCACCTCTTTACCTGTTTAAGGACTGATGATCTCAATTAATAATATAACTGTGTTTACTGTCAGATTCAGTATCCTGAGATTCCGTGTTAGGTCCGATCACGGTGGGTCATTAGAGGCAGCCTGAAGTCTCTCGTCAACTTGTCACGATTACAAATGATTAATAAACCAAAAACGAGACGTTAGATTAAAGGTGGTGTTCAAGATTTACTGCTCGAAGTGCGGAGAAAAACTGCCTGATGACTCAAAGTTTTGTCCGAACTGTGGAACCGCTGTAAAGCTTGAGGTTGCATCAGAGAGTTCATTTGTTGTAAAGTTTGAAAAGGATCCGCAGCTCCAAGAACACTGGATAAAAAGAGCTGTTGCCTATGTCATCGATTCCATCATAGTGGGCATCGCAACTACAATTATACTCGCTATCATCATGTTACCACTGTTTATAGCAAATCCCGCTGCATTCCTTAATATATTCAGTTTCCCCTTCGCTATGGGTTTACTCTACATTCTTTATTTCCCTATTGCGGAGACAATGTATGGTGCCACCATCGGGAAGAGCTTACTGGGTCTCAAAGTTGTTACAAAAACAGATGGAAAACCAAGCTTCGAAAAGGCATTCATACGAAACATAAGCAAAATCCATTGGGTCCTATTGCTTTTGGACTTGATCGGCGGCTTAATAACTTCAACAGACCTTCACCAAAAATACACTGACCGAATAGCCAATACAACAGTTGCCTAAATCGCAGATTCTGTCAAAACCTAGTTGTATGGAAGCCTAACATTTAGGCGAGACCGTTAGATTCGCGAAACAGCCATAACGATAGCTCTTGCGATCATGGAAACGCCGATGATCATTATTATCGTGGACCAGAATATGAACCATTGCGTGGTTTCGATAAGGAAGGATTGAATGAGAAATCCGGCTCCAACCCAGAAAACCAACTTACCAACGGTTTCTGATCTTTTTCCCCATGACGAAGGAATAAAAAATCGTAGTGCCAAGATGACTATCTGGAATAAGCCTAAAGCGATACTGAATTGCCCAGCAGCCCGATAGACTAATGAATGGTTGTTCGGAAACTCTGGTGCAAGGAATGTTATGTCTGTGTTTGGGACATCAACCGTATCAAAATCTTTGAAGAAATCCAGAATGTTGCCAAACAGGTTAGGGTTGATAACAAAGAGGGTTCCCACAAGAAGAAGGAAAAATCCGACAGAAATGGCGGTGAAGAGCCCCTCTCGATATTGGCGGGGCGTCTCCTTGCTTTCGTTCAAGTAATTCACCTCAATCATTGCTTTTTTGCTGTAAGAGCTTATAATATTTCTCCATGAATGATCGAGGTGCATGTTTTAAATACTCATCATTAAAATAATAGAGGATTAGAATTGTGTAAAGGTGAAGGTTATGCCATATTGTCAGAAGTGTGGCTCTGAAGTCAGCGAAAATATGACTTTTTGTCCCAAGTGCGGCGCCGCTTTAAAGGTTACAGAACCTAGACCGCCTGAACGTTACAGAAGCGAGAAAGCTGAGAAACAGGAAAAACATGAGAAACACGAAAAAGAGGAGAAGATGGAGAAAGGAGAGCAGCCAGAGAAATTTGAGAAGAAAGAGTACAGCGTTTTAGGTCCATTAATCGGCGGTTCCATCCTAATATTAGTGGGCTTTATGTTATATCTCGCAGTAGCTGGCGTTCTTAATCTGCGATCAATCTTTCCCTTCTTCTTAATCATAATTGGCGCAATTGTGATACTGGGAGTAGCAATAGGCGCAGTGAGGGCTAGGGAAAAGCATCCAAGACCCTAGATGCCCATGCAACAGCTCCATTAAAAGAAACTGCACCGTTATCCCGTGTTGGTCGATGGGTCAGCAATGATTGGCGTAGACATCCTGAAGCACATCGTTAATCCTTGGCATGAAGCCTTACAGAATCCCGCCGAGGCACAGCAAAAAGTCCTAGAGAACCTGCTTGAAGGCTACGCAAAAACACTTTACGGGAAAAAGCACTCGGTTCAAGAAGTGAAGGATGCCGCTACGTTTCGGGCAAACTTTCCAAAGATAAACTATGCTGGTCTTCGTCCATACCTTGAGGAAGTTAAAGCCGGCAACCACTCCGCCATCCTATCTGAGCAACCCGTATGCTGGGTCATGACCAGAGGCTCCACAGGCACTGCCAAACTTCTTCCAGTTACAAAAACTCATATTGAACAAATTTTTCTATGCGGAGCACGGGCTTTTACCAACTACGCCCTCAGAAAGAATGCCTTGGATGTTCTAACAGGAAAAATACTGAACCTTAACTTTCCGTCAACAGTAACCACCAAAGAAGTTGGCGGACAAAAAATCACTTACGGATACAGCTCCGGAACCTACGCAAAACTCAATCCCATGCTGAATCAGGTCAGCCTTCTGCCCCGACAGGAAGAAATAGATGCGCTGGGTCCCGGCATCACCAGACCCGACTGGAAGAAAAGATTCGAACTGGTCTACCAAAGAGCCCTGAACCAGCCGGTAGTGGCTACCATGGGCGTAACGCCGGTAATCTTGTCCTTTGCCAGATACGTTAAGCGAAAACACGGAAAGAAACCGGAAGACTTGTGGAATTTAAAAGTCCTCGTCTGCACCAGCGTCAGAAAGATCCAGTTCAAGTACGGTCCTGTTCTCAGGAAATATTTCGGTGAGGTTCCGATAGTTGAGATGTACAGCGCCACGGAGGGAGCATTTGCACAACAACTCGACGATCTGCCATACATTTCCCCCAATTATGACACTTACTATTTTGAGGTTGAGACAGGCAAAGGCACCAAGATGCTTCATGAACTCAAGAGGGGCGAGTGGGGACGGCTCATAATCTCATCTTGTCTATTCCCCAGATATGATATAGGCGACATGATTGAAGCCATGGGAAAAAACTATTTCCGCGTCTTCGGAAGAGCCAAAACCCTAACAATCCTAGAACACAGGTTTTACAGATTGTTGTTTGGCAAGCTCATTTAGAATTAGCTGCACTTTATCGCTAGTATCGTGTTGTTTTAGCAACTGACTGGTTCTCTGAAGTTAAACAATAACATAGCAGAGTATTCGAGGAAATTTGTAGAAATTCTTTTTTACTCATTCAGTATATAGTAGTTAATGCAGGGGAATATTTTGAAAGCAAAATATCAAGTATACAAAGACACCGCAGGCAAATTTAGATTCAGACTTCGCGCTGCAAACAACAAAATTGTAGCTGTTAGTGAAGCGTACGAAAGAAAAACAGGTTGCATGAACGGAGTAAAATCTGTACAAAAGAATTGTGGCGCACCAATAGAAGACAAGACAATTGGAGCAGAGACGCTGCCGCATCCTAAATACGAGGTTTTCACAGATGCAGCTTCAAAGTACAGATTTAATTTGAGTGCTTCCAACGGAGAGATAATTGCAACCAGCGAAGCATACGAAACCAAACAGAACTGCATGAATGGAATAGAAGCAGTGCAAAAAAGTTGCGACGCGGAGATAGAAGACTTAACTGTGGATCAGGTTAGGGAGGAAGTGACTGAAGCTCCGATGCAACCAGCCGCTGGTGCAGGCGATACTACTCTTAAGATGTCTTGTCCTCCCACTAGCGTAGATTTGAATTCAATAGTAACTTTCGAAGGAAAGCTGATGACCAGTGACACCGGTAAAGGGATAGGAAACGCTGAAATCGACATTTACGAAAGGGACAGGTCTTTCATGAGTGACGACGTGCTTGTCTCTGGGATTACGAGCAAAGATGGAAATTTCAAGATAGACTGGAAAGCGAAACAGCAGGACTGGTGGGATGACTCCGTAGAGGTTTATGCCCGATTCGAAGGGGACGAAAAACATAACCCATCACAAACCGACACATACAAAATCAGAGTTCTCTTCTACCTAAAAAAGAAAAGTTAACAGTCGATAATTCCAACTATACGGCATCACCCCTATCTCCCTCCTTTTTTTCGCCCAAACATGGTAAAAGGAGTTATCAGCTTGGCGTGGATTTCGGTGCAGAAGTAGAATAAAAAGCTTGTATAGCCTTTCTGCAATTGAACCTGTTTTTTCTAGTGTTTTGACTGGGGGTTTCACGCGTGTTTCAGTCTTCTCTCCAGTTCGTTATCAGGGAACCTATGATAATGAAGACTATGCCGACCACCAAGACTATTGCCGTGTTATATAATGCGCTTGATGCATTGCCGTAAACCATGGAGGCTCTTAATCCATTGTTAACATAGGTTAGAGGCAAAACCTTTGCGATCTCTCGCAGGAAATCAGGCATCATCTCTAAGGGGAAGAAGCTGCCTGACAGAAACATCATCGGAAACGATACTGCGTTTGCAGCCGCATCCGCAGAATCGGTTTCTTTCACGAATCTTGCGATCACCATGCCCATTCCCGGGAAGGTTATTGCGCCTGCAGCAATCAGTATTATCGAGTAAATGTTCGGTAGAACCCTCAAATCGAACACCAAAATTCCAACAGTTAAAATAACTACTGTTGAGATTGCGCACATGACCATTTCGAAGAGTATCACTCCGATGATCCACTCTAACTTTGAGAGGGGAGTTGTGGCTAGTTTCTTTAGTATCCCAAGCTCCCTGTTTCGGGTGTTCCATCCAATAGCCCCGAATATGCCCGTGGTCATGAGGGTCATTCCGATTAAGCCTGGAACAAAGAAATCAATGAATCTGTAATTTTCGGAAACTAAACTTTCAGATTGAACTGTAACTACTTGTGGCGGGGTCTCTCCAGTTGTGACTGTGTTAAAGTATTCCGCTATCTGTTCAACCACTCCTCTTACTGTCGCCGCTGAAGTGTCAACCTCCGGCGGAACCGTCTTCAGAACAACACTTGCGTTCTGCGTAAAGCAAGACTGCTGGAAACCCTCAGGAATCAGAAGCAACATTTCAATGCCCTTCTCGTCAATGTATTCTGCTGTGTTCTCTGCGGCGTCAACCATCTTGAGCTTCAGAACGCCCGTTTCATTCAGCATAGAAACAAACGTGTCAGACAGCGGAGAGGGCACACCATCGATTATGTCTTGGTTTTGCACGTAAAAATCAAATCGGGGGTCTTCGCTAACGCTGAAGATCGCGCCGAAGAGTAACATGAGAAGAAGTGGGAAGGCAAGGGTCCAGAATATGGTGTGTTTGCTCCTGAACCAGACTCTGAGAGCGCCGCCAATAATCGCTAAGATTCTCTTCAACTCAACTCGCCATCCACAAGTTTTTTACCGGTAAGATTAAGGAAAACGTCCTCCAAGTTTGGTCTGCGCACTATCAGCTCTGCAAACTTGGTTTTGGTGTCATTTAATGTCATTACGGCGTCGGGCAGGTCAGATTTATCGTTGATTGGCACTAAAACGTCGTTGTTCTCTATTTTTGAGTCTGGAAACTTTTTTCTAAGAACATTATGAGCTTCTGTTCCGCCTTCTTCGACGATCAACGTGGTTTTTCCGCCATGCTTTAGTATCAGTTCACTTGGGGTTCCATCAGCAATTATTTTTCCATAATTGATTATAATCACCCTGTCAGAGAGCACCTCAGCTTCATCCATGTAATGGGTAGTCAAAAAGATGGTTTTCCCTTGCTGCCGCAGCCCTTCAATAAGATCCCAAACGTCTCTTCTTGCTTTTGGGTCTAACCCTGTGGTTGGCTCGTCAAGGAAAATAACTTCTGGGTCATTAACTAAAGCTATTGCGATAGCCAACCTTTTCTTTAATCCGCCAGACAGGTTCTTGTATAAAGTTTTGGCTTTGTCCTCTAAGTCAACAAGCCTGATCAGCTCGTCAATGTCCATTCCGCCATCGTACATTTTCTTGTAATAACTGAGATTCTCTTTGACAGTTAGAAGGTCAAAGGTGTTAAAATCTTGAGGTAAAACCCCAACTCTTTTTCTGATTTGCTGTTGCCCCTTTCTGTCAGAAACATCAAAACCTAAAACTTTTGCTTTGCCTGCTGTCAAATCTCGTAAACAGACAAGTATCTCAACAGTCGTGGTTTTTCCTGCGCCGTTTGGACCCACAAAAGAGAAGACTTCTCCTCGGTTAACCGTGAAGGAGACGCCGTTAACTGCTACTAAGTCCCCATACTTTTTCACAAGCGAATCAACCTGTATTACAGCTTCTTTGCTCATTTTAAGTCACATCTGTTATCTAAAGTCAAGAAATAAAGTTTGTCTATAGAGACTAAGCATTACTTCTCATGAGATTGAAAATTTCGTTCACTGGATCGGGATATCCTTCAGCAATTTCTTTTGCAATTTTTGGGGGAATTCCTTGAAGAATCAGGGTTTTTTTGAAGGTTGATTTCGCTCTTCGCCTCTTCACTATAGTCTGTGTAATCAAGCCTAACGATTCAACGGCTAGTCTGGAAAAATAGAGGATGTCAATGAAGAGGGCTGTTATACCCATGGCTTAGCCCTCGTGGTGGCCAAACTTCATTCCTTTCAGGCTTTCACTCCACTTTGTTAGGGTTCCAAGATAATCTTTCGTCATCGATAATGCCAGCTCTTCTGGAATGCCGCCGTCTTTGAGGCTTTTGTAGAAGGTTGCAACGGCTTTGCCCATGTCTGCTGCGGCTTCGGGACTGAAGAAAGCATCCAAGATTCCCTTCACAAGGCCTGGAAGTTCCTTGGATACGGCTGCTAGGATACCTGAAATTTCTTCTGGTTTTGGTATATCATATTTATGTTCACTCATTATTCTTCACCTCAAATATAGTATACACTGGACAGCATGTTTAGACTTATTGGACAATTCTATCCAGTTAGGTGGTTAAGGTAAACGGTAGCGGGTTCCTTCTTTCACCAGAGCTTTCGAGTTTAAAAGCTGTTTAACTCTTTTTCTGATTGTTGTGCGTGACGCTTTTCCGCGTTGGCGTCCAATTTCTCTGGTGAGTTCGCTTATGTTTTTGGGTCCTTTCAATGCGATGTAGTTGAGGATTATTTTGTTTATTTCGTCTTTTTGGGAAGTGGATTCTATGAGGTGGCGTGCGGATACGATGCGGTTGAGGGTTTTTAGTGGTTCCCCGTATAGGGCTGTTCCCAGTTTTAGCTTTTGAAGAAAATCTACAACTTCAGGATATTGCTGGCTTTCGGTGAGGACGGTTTCTAGATAGTTGAGGCGGTTAATTATCCAGTCCAGTTTCTCGTTGAGAGATTTGAGCGAGCCGTTAATATCCGACAAAGCTAATCAAACGTATATCTAATAGAACAGAAAATATTACTTTTGCCCGTAACATGGCTGCAACATTTTGGCTGAGAACATTTTTATTCTTCACACTTTATGGATTTTCCATACGGTTTACAATTTTTCTGGGCGTGACTTGGTTACTGTTTACAAGTTAGATGTACTCTCTTGTTACCCCATTAGATGTGAGAGGTGACGTATACTTGCGTTTCTTGAAGTAAACTAGCAAGCCTATGGCGATTACGGCTGCTGCTGCAACGGCTGCTATTGTGGCTAGGTTTGTGGTGGTGAATAGGGGTGCTTCTGCTGGTTCTGTTGTCTCTGGCTCTGTGGGTTCGGGTTCTGTTGGTTCTGGTTCAGTCGGTTCGGGTTCCGTAGGCTCAGGCTCTGTAGGCTCTGGCTGAGCTACGCTGAAATAGATTGTTTCTGACATTCCCATGTTTTCAAATGTGTCTTTCGCGTAGACAGTTATGTTGTGCAAGCCGTTGGTTAATCCAGCTGTGGTGGTGTTGCCTGTGATTGTTATGGTTTCTTGTCCGTCTAGGCTGTAGCCCATCCACAAGGCTTGTTTATTCACCGTGAAGGCTAAAGAAATGTTACCTGAAGTGTAATCGGTGTTTTCGGGCGAAACAACATGAACAACGGGTGGAACAGTGCCGTATCCAAAAGGCGTGTACTGCTCATTCGTTGCATATTGTGTAAGAACGTCACCAAAAGTATACAAGTCAACATATCTTCGAATGTAACCTCCAATAACGTATAAAGTGTCTCTTACCACGGCAACAGCAAAACTTTGACGGTTTGTAGGTAAATCAGCGCCAAACGTCCAACTGTCATTCTCAGGATCATAAGCTTGAGTTTCTTTTCCACTAAAAAAGTAGATTCGTTTAGGCGCATTCACGCCAGCAGTTGCGCCTGCTGTTCCAGACCCATTCACACCTAATGGAATGACTGTACCGTGGCTCCACGTGTCAGTTTCAGGGTCGTATATCTGGTTCGGGTTACCTTTACGTAATAACAAAAACCCGTCTATAACGTATATTTTGTTGTCAACGACTGCTGAGGGATAATCTCGTGTTGCAACTGGAATAGGCGCCTTGGTGGTCCATGTGTCCGTTGCTGGATCATAAACTTCGTTAAGGTTCGAAGTGGAATTGGGGAAAGCGTAGAGCTCAGGAACATATCCGCCTATAAGGTATATTTTTCCGTTTGCAACGTTTGCTTGAAGTTCAAATCTGGCGGTAGGCATTGCTGTTTTGTTTTCCCAAGTATTTGTTGCTGGATCATAAACTTCGTTTACTCCTGTGTATTTACCATTGCCAATGAATCCACCTATGCAGTATATCTTGTTCTGGTACACGGCTATGGCAAAACCGGACCTTGGAGTAGGCATGGATGCCTTGAAAGTCCAAGTGTCTGTTGCTGGATCATACTCTTCGTTCGTGCCCACAATTGAGCCTACATAAGGCCACTTCCCGCTTCGGGCGTCACCTCCAATAGCGTATATCTTCCCGTTCACCACCGCAACACCCAACTTGCTTCTTGCCACATGCATCGACGCTTTCGTGGTCCAACTGTCTTCGGCTACTTCAGCAGAGGATAACACAGGCTTAGCAACCATTACGCAAGACGCTGTTAGGAAGACAAGAACAAGCAACAAGGCGACACTTTTACTTATGTTTATCCCCTCCATTATAATAG
>Ga0315533_1001783_pt1 | contig 15820 bp, 13 predicted proteins | sample SalMarSW160130MG_FD_203081 | JGI IMG/M metagenome (GOLD analysis project Ga0315533, IMG submission 203081) | Salt marsh sediment microbial communities from the Plum Island Ecosystem LTER, Massachusetts, United States - Salt Marsh Sediment SW1601-30 ... | reverse complement strand
GTTATAATCCAGATAAAAATCGAAAAATCTCATCCACAAAACTAAATCAAGCAACCAGTCAGAAAAAAGCAGAGGCAGAAGTTAATTTTTATGTTTAATTTTGAGTTTATGAATTAATCAGGCTAAATAAGTTTTGCTAAAACAAAAATTCTTAATAGATTTTCTTTCAAAATTAGGCATTTATTTTATCGGGGCTATAACCGGTATTGTAGTGGCACGAATTGCCGGGCCCGAAGTAGTTGGAACAATAGCCTATGCCACAGCTTATGTTTATATTTTTTCCTTCATAACAGGATTCTTTGGTTCTGCACATATAAAACTCGTCTCTGAAGGGCAAAATGAAGCTAATTGCAATACTACATATTCTTGGCTTTTTGGCATATCATTAATACTTTATTTATTTGTTGTTCTTGGAACATACCTTTTTCAGAAATTCGTACTTCAATATAATTTTGGTGGGGAAAATCCGGAGACTGTAATTTACATCATTCTTGGAGCAACAATTATTTCCTCTGTTTACATGTATTCACAAACGATGTTCGTAGCCAGAAAAGAACAAGCAAGATCAAATATTCCCAATTTAATTAGATCGTTTGTATACCATGGATTAAGGATACTTGTTGTTTTACTGGGTTATGGAGCTGTTGCTTTGGCAGGAGTTAATTTGTTAAGTGCAGCAATAATTTTCCCTTTGGTTATTTTTTTTATGCGAAAATTGGATTTCGGGAAATTCAATTTTCAACTAGCAAAAAAATATGGATTAATAGCGATACCCCTTTTTATAATTGTCACTACAAATTCACTAATGACATACTCCGATAAATTAATTCTTGAGTATTTCAGCAATGCACGCGAGATTGGGATTTATACTGCTGCATTTAGTATCGGTGGCATGTTGATTCTTTTAGGGAATACTGCTGGGACAGTTTTTTTCCCTTTGTTTTCTTCTTTATTAGCTAAAAATAATTTATCCCAGGTAAGAAAAAAAATCAACCAGTTTGAGCGTTTCATATTTGTATTTGTTTTACCATTAATAATCACATTATCCCTGTTTGCATATCCGGTTATTGTCACGCTTTTGGGGACAAAATACGAACAATCTGCTTCCATTTTCAGGCTTTTGGTATTTTCATCCTTTTTTATCATCTGGGGGATGCCTTATGGAAATGTAATCTCAGGCATGGGTTTGTTTTGGTTATTTTCGTTCATTAATTTACTGAAATTCCTAATATTCCTTGGCACTCTGTTTTTTTGTATTCATCCATCACTTTTAAATATGGGGGCAATGGCCCTTGCATTGACCCAGGTTGTGATTAACTTTTTTTTGTTTATTGCTTATTATATAACAGCTTATCGAAAAATAAAAGTCCAGTTTATACAGGAACAGAGTCGGTTTATATTATTTTGGTGTATTGTTTATTTGTTTTCATACTTTTTCTTAATTCAATTTGTTGAGTCGTATTCGGTATATGTACAATCACTTATAATAATACCTCTTTACCTTATAGCAATATATATAATTCAAAGACTAATTGGTTTTATGAAAAAACAGGACCTGCAAATGTTTTTGCAGCTAATTAACCCCAAAAAAAGCTATCAATATGTCCGACACGAGATTAAAAATAATACACATAATGAACCACCCTCCGGCTTATGAAAAGTATTCTGATAAGCAGAGACCTGAGATAAATTGGGATACTCATGATGGTTCCTGGGTGGGAATCTGGGGTTTAGAATGGGCAGATCTCTTATCAATTGAAGTTAGGAAAATAAACAGTGTATTTGAGCATGAAATCTGGCAACCTGATTTATGTGCAGATGAGATTTACAGTAAAGAAATTTTTCCGGGTGTGATTCACCGATTATTTCCTGCATGTGTAAAAAGAAAATTTATTGGGCTAAGAAAATCGCGAGAATTTGTTTCCCAGCCCATGATTCAATTTTCACATTCTAAAAACACAAATGATGTAATTTTTCATATCGGGCAATCAGTTACATGTAAAATTAATAAGGATTTATTTAAATATTGTACCAATGCACCTTTTGTTTTTTCATTTCATGGACAGATTGCACTTCCCAATGTAAGTCTGTTAAAATTTCAAAAGAATTTCCTTGCCAAATTTCATTATTTAAAGGAGCATATTCTTGCTAAAATATTATTTAAAAGAATCTCCTTTTTAACTTACCAAAGCAACAAAAACCTCAATTATCTTAAATCTTATTATCAGGGGCCCATCAAAAAAGTTACAATGGGTATTCATTTTGATAAATATCTTGGTTATGATAAAATTAAATGCCGGAGATTATTGAATTTACCCTTAGAAAAAAAAATTCTTTTAACAGTTTGTCGATTATATGACTTAAAACAAGTGGATAAATTAATAGAAATACTCACTGCTATCGAAAGTGACTTCTTATACATAATTGTCGGCTATGGGGAAAAGAAATATGAAGAATATTTACACAATAAAGCTAGAAAATTAAAAGAAAATAATAAGATAATTTTTACCGAATATAAGACTGGACAAGAGTTGATAGAATATTTTAATTCATCTGATCTTTTTATTCATGTCTCCAGCTCTGAAGCAGGCCCGGTTGCCATTATGGAAGCGATGGCGTGCGAATTACCTATATTTTGCACTGATACAGGCAATACTGCTGAATTATTACGAAAATATGATGCGGGTTTGATTGTGGAAATTAACAATTACAAAGACTGGTCAGATAAATTAATTGATTACCTGAGTGGGGAGCCAATTAAAACATTAGCGCTTGATGTAGTTAAAGAGCATTATGATTGGGGAAATATCGCTGCAAAATTCATTAGAATTTATGATTATGTAATAAATGATAAAAAACAATAATCCTTTAATTGTAAATCGTCAGCCAAATGTTTACCAGTAAGAGGAGATCTTTCCAGATAAAATTTTGAGGTTTTATTTTATATTTGTCAGGAGAGAATCAGGTTAATGTCATTTATTATACTTTAGGGCTGAATATTAAAACCCAAAACAGTATGAATTCATTGGAAGGAATGAATTCCTTCCTTTGAAAAAATAAAGGATTGTATAGAAACACAACTAATCTTCAAATAATAATTCATGAATATTTCTGTATTCGGATTAGGTTATGTTGGCTGCGTAAGTCTGGGCTGTCTTGCACAAAATGGACATAAAGTCATTGGTGTAGATGTTCTGCCCCTAAAAGTAGATTTGATCAACCAGGGTAAACCAACCATTATCGAAAAAGACATTGACCATATCATTGCCGTACAACAACACCTGGGAAACATCTGCGCTACAACTAACTATGCCAAAAGTGTTTTAGAAACAGATATCTCCATTATCTGCGTGGGTACACCCTCAACTACGGAAGGCTATACGGATCTTAGCCATATCTTTGATACTGCCCGGCAAATGGGCGAAGCCTTGCAAAATAAAAGTAACTTTCATGTAATTGCTATACGTTCCACGGTATTGCCCGGCACCAATCATAAGGTGGGTGAACTTATTGAACAGGTTTCGGGGAAAACCCGGAACAATGATTTTGCCGTTGTCTCCAATCCCGAATTTTTGAGAGAAGGTACAGCGGTTGAAGATTATTACAACCCTCCTCTTACAGTACTTGGCGGAGACAACACCCGCGCCCTCGGTATGATGGAAAATATCTATGAAAAGGTAAACGGTCCCATTGAAAAAGTAACTATTGAGGCAGCTGAAATGATCAAATATGTAAACAATTCATTCCATGCCCTAAAGGTGGTTTTTGCTAATGAGGTGGGGAATATTTGCAAAAAACTGGGTGTCAATTCGCATGAAGTGATGCGACTTTTTTGCATGGATAAGCAATTGAATATATCTTCCTATTATTTCAAGCCAGGATTTGCGTATGGCGGCAGTTGTCTTCCCAAGGATCTTAAAGCTTTGAAAACATTGGCACATGACCATTACCTGGATTCACCTGTCCTAAATGCCATTGAAGAGAGCAATGATATACAGAAGGATGTTGCTTTCTCACTCATCGAAAAAACCGGAAAGAAAAAAATTGGTATCCTTGGCCTTAGTTTCAAGTCTGGAACCGACGACCTTCGCTACAGCCCTATTGTTGAGGTAATTGAAAAACTTTATGGGAAAGGATTTGAAATTAAAATTTATGACAAAAATGTGATTTTGTCTAGACTTGTAGGCAAAAACAAGAGTTTCATCGAGGAAAAATTTCCCCATATCAGCCAGATGTTATCCGAAAGCCTTCCAAAGGTAATAGCCTGGGCTGAGGTGATTGTCATAACAAACAAGGAAGAAGCATATATCTCAATTAATACCCGTAAAGTTCAGAAAATAATTGACCTGGCATGTATCGAATCATTGAAAGGAACTGAAAATTATGAAGGGATCTGCTGGTAATACCAAGGTGTTGTTAATAGCCTTCGGCCATCCGGATAATGTTCTGTCCCTGGCTAATGCTGTATCTGATAAAGTCGATCTAAACTTAATATTTGTAGTTGCTGGGGATACTTTCAGACAGGGAATTTTGGATATTAATATACAGTCCCTTCCATACGGTTTGTCGGATCAATCATCTGCCTTAAATCTAATTCCGGCAAATATCCGGGAATTTATAGGAGATAAATTTACTTTAAGGTTTATACGTACCCCAACCCGCAAACTAATACGAAAAGGAGCGTTAGTAAATTATTTATCAATTTACAGACCGTGTAAAATACTTAACAGCGAGAAATATGATACACTCCATTTCAATGGTATTTCAGGCTTTATTATTTTTTTCAGACTGTTTTTAACAGGATTCAGAAAAAAGATATGGACAATCCATGATTTTAAACCTCATACTGGTGAAGAAAATCAAAAATCTATGCTTTTCCAAAGAATCGCTATTAGCAGGGAATTTGAATATATCCAACATTATGAATATTTAAAAAAGAATTTTTTAAGCTTTTATAAAATTCCTGAAACAAAAGTTCATCAGGTTTACTCCGGGCCTTTTAATATTTTAACCTTTTTTAAACCGGTTTTTATTACAGAAAAAACAAGTTATTTTCTTTTTTTTGGACGAATTTCTAAATACAAAGGTATAGAGTTTCTTATTAATAGCTACAGCAATTATAATAGTCTGACGAAGCCGGAACTGATAATTGCCGGAAATGGCAAACTCGATTTTGACATCACAGATTGTAATATGGATCGAATTACAATTATCAACCGTTACATCACTTCTGAAGAAATGATTGGACTCATAAAAAATTCACTGGCAATTGTAATTCCTTATTCAGATAGCACCCATAGCGGAGTGGTGGCTACGGCTTATGCTTTTAACAAACCTGTCATTGCCACGAATGTTGGAGGATTAAGTGAAGTTGTAATTAATAACGAAACGGGTTACCTCATTAATAAAGATGATGAAAACTCACTAGTACAAACATTGGAGAACATCAGCAATAATCCTGAAATACTTCAGTATTTTCAAAAAAACATATATAAACTATGCTCTGAGGGTAAACTGTCATGGAGTAAAATTAGCCTACAAATGAAAGATATTTATAGATGTTGATATGACCGTTTTATTTTTAATCAGTTCCTTAAATTACGGTGGCGCTGAAAAACAAGCTGTCCTGGATGCCAATATGCTTTCAAAGGAGCATAATGTCTTTCTGGGTTGTTTTAAAAGCGGACCTCTGGAAGATTTACTTGACAAAAAAATAAAACTGATTTCGGTAAAAAAAAACAATTACCTGACAGCCGTTCTCAGGCTGATAAAGGTGATCAGGGCAAATCATATTAAAGTTATCCATTCATCACTATTTGCCTCAATGATCATATCAGCTCTTTCCTCAATTATCACGAAAGTAAATGTATTCTGGCATTTTCATTCGCACGAATACGACTTGCCATTTTGGAATGGTCAACTTTATAAATTGTTGGGGAAATTAAATGGTGTGAAGAAAATTCTGTTTGTCAACTCTGAATTAAAAGCATATTTAAACAGCCAGTTTAAATTTCCTGTCTGGAAAACAGGGGTATTATACAATACGGCATCTGTCAAACACTCTTCTAAGATAAAAACAAGTTGCAATGAGTGTATAATAGGATATATTGGCCGGTTAGTCGAACTTAAAAGAGTGGATCTACTTGTTGGACTTGCTGAATTTTTGATACTGAAAGGGTATATCGGATTTAAGGTGAATATAATTGGAGATGGAGCAGAACGGCAGAATCTCGAAAACATTGCTGCAAAAAAGAATTTGAATGGCTATATTAAATTCGAAGGATTCCGTACAGATACGGAAGAATATTACAACAAGATGGATATTTTTGTCCTACCTTCCCAGGAAGAGTGTCTTTCAATGTCAGCTATAGATGCAGGAGCAAAAGGCATTCCTATCGTAGCTTTTAATATAGGAGGCAACAGTGAAATAATAAATCCTGGTAAAACGGGATTTGTTGTAAATACAAAAGAAGAGTTCTTCGAAAAGATTTACTACCTTGTCACAAACAAGAATATTCGTGAACAGATGGGTAAAGAGGCATCAGTTTATTGTTCTGATAAATTTGGTGAGGAAAACCATCTCGCAAAGTTGAATGCTTTGTATAAAGAAATTGGATTAGAAATTTATAGGGTTGAAAAAAGATCTTTAAGTCTGACATAGACTTTTTCTTCTCCTTCTCCCTCTCGCCCCATCAATTCTAATTTATAAATGGATCATGGACCAAAACCTTAAAGCCAGACTCCAAAAGCTAAATTTTTTTCTTGGCCGCAATCCCAGGTTAGAAAAACGAAAAGACTGGCGTAAATATATCCCGGAACCATATAAAACAGTAGTGATTATTTCTGCTGATTTTGAGCTGGCATGGGCATGGAGATATGATAAAAACATCAAGATTCATCCTCAATTGGCATTAGATAAAGCCAAAGTTGAACGCAAAAATTTACCGAGGATTCTGTCGTTTTGTGAGCTTTATAATATTCCGATTACATGGCTAATCGTAGGCCATCTTTTCCTGGGAAGCTGTCAAAGAAAAAACGGGATCGCACATCCAGATCTTCCTCGATCACAAAACTTTGAAAATGAATGGTGGAGCTATGAAGGAAACGACTGGTTTGAAGACGATCCCTGCACTGATTATAAAACGGATCCTTTATGGTATTGTCCTGATTTGATTGAAATGATTATGAAATCAAAAGTTAAGCATGAAATCGGATGCCACACTTTTTCACATATTAATTGTAGTGATAATATCTGTAGTCCGGACATTTTTAAAGCAGAAATTAAAGCTTGTTTTCAGGCGGCCGACTGGTTAGGAATGGACAAAATGGAATCTTTTGTGCACCCGGGTCATATAATCGGGAACCTTGATATACTGGCTGAAATGGGATTTACAAGTTATCGCTCCGATTATGCAAATATTCTGGGGTACCCTAAGAGGCATGAAAATGGTTTATGGGAATTCACAACTACCCTGGAATTTGAGTTGAAGTCCGGCTGGTCAATAGATTCCCAGATAAACAGGTATATCAGTACAATTAAACGTGCATTGCGTTGTAACACTTTAGCATATTTCTGGTTTCATCCAAGTCTCGATCCGAAGTTTGTTGAACAAATCATGCCAGCTGTATTTAAGTGGCTTAACGGTAAAAGGCAGGACATATGGATAACAAATAAAAGGGATTATGTAAGTTGGCTAAACCATAATCTGCAAAAATGAAACCATCTCTTCAAAAGATAAAAAACAGAATCAAGTTAGAACCACGTATACTTTTAAAAAGGCCATGGTTATTGTTTGTTATTCCAATAATTATTTCAGTAATTATTTACTACAGGTTAAGAAGATCTGAAACAGTTGTTTATCTGACTGAAACAAAACTGTCTGAACTTTTAGAAAATACCAAAGAAACATCAATTCCTGATAGCATTTTTAGAATTATAACTGAGTATAAAAAATTCCTTGATTATGCCAGTAAAAGAATTATTGATGATTCTGTATTAAATGACTTTTTATTAGATGTTATAAAAAGAAGATTTGACAGGGGCGATTATGCAATAATTTACCTTGATCCATTTTTAAACCCCTTGTCTTACTTATTTATATGTACAAAAATTGCAGAGTTCACTCCTGTTGGAATAGATCTGCCATTACCAGCCCGAACATTCGGAATCTATGACGTTTATACTTTCAGAAATCAAAGAGGGCAGGGATATTATACACATTTATTCTGGTATACGGTAAAAATAATGAAAAAAAAGGGGTATGATAAAATTTGGTTGTGGCTCATGGCACATAATACTATGTCGGTTAAGGTGCATAAAAAGCTTGGAATAACCCGTATTATTAAGATACTGACTGAGAAACTAAACTTTGGTGTTTCACAACGGATTGTTATGGATGTTGAGATGCCACTCGATGAATTGAAGATAAATGGTTAAAACACCTGTGGTAATTCTGGGTCTCTATGATACAGGTTTATTTGTGGCTCATTCATTTGCCAGGTACAATATCCCTGTGACTGGATTTGATTACAATCTATCCAATCCCGGTTTCTATAGCCGGTATATTAAATCATACACCGGATATCATCCATTTTGCGAATCGGAAAAACTCCTTCAACAGATTATCGAAACAGCCTCAAGATTAAATTCAAAACCAATACTTATTCCATCATCGGAAGAATTCATAGGATTTATAGTTAAATCAAGAAATAAAATACAGGAATTTTACAATTTTATTTTGCCTGAAAATTGGATAATTGAAAATATTCTGAATAAAGAAAGGCAATTTGAATTAGCCAGGACTAGTAACCTTAATGTTCCATATTACATGCGAATTAAAACCAAGTCAGAATTAATGCAATTTCTTTATTATTATAATAACAATAAAGTGATTTTCAAAGCTCTTGATCAGGCTGCCTGGAAATCAAATTTAGTTAAAAAAGCATATATAGCTAATAATTATGAAGATGTATTGAAAATTGGAAATGCATTGATTGACAAAGGCTTGGGGATTATTGTCCAAAATATGATTGAAGGTGGTTGTACAAATAACTATGAATATAATTGTTTAATGATACAGGGTGAAATTATTGAAAGTTGTGTCATTCAAAAGATCCGGCAATTTCCACCGGATTATGGAGCTGCCAGTTGTATTCAGACTTGCAATAATCCCATAATTGAAGAGATGGGGCGAGACTTTGTAATCAGGAATAAGATTGAAGGATTCAGTAATACTGAGTTTAAATTAAATCCCATAGACGATTTGTTTTATTTTATTGAGACAAACGCCAGAGTGTGGCTGCAGATAAGGTTAACAGAATGGGTAGGCCAGAATTTTCTTATAAGTTACTACAATCGTTTAGCTAGCAATAAACAGCCGTTACCTCACAAAAAGAATGATATTTTGATAAAGTGGGTCGATATTTTTTCGGACTTTGTTCTTTGGTGGAGACACCTCCGAAGAAACGGACTCAGTTTATGGAAATATTTAGGTTCTCTTTTAAATACCAGATATTTTGGATTACTAACATTAGATGATATACGACCATTTATGCATTCCCTGAAGGAAATAAAGCTAAATAAGCACAATAATTAAAAGCTGACATGCGCTACATTCTTCAATTCGCTTTAACAGATAAAATTTTGTTAAACTGGAATAAATACGTACCTTCCTGGGTACAGGAATTATTACCCGTTCATTTTAACGGGAATATAAAGACTGTTACCTGGGATACATACTGTTATAGAACCGATGATAAAAGTATTGTAGAAGCAAACTGGGGAAGGCCATTCTACTATAATAATGAATATTTTGTTTTTATTTGTGGTCATATCTTCTATCGGATCAAAGAAGCCGATAAACAAGGCAAATATATACCGACTCCTGAAGAGGTATTAAAAATAATACAAATAAACGCTAGGAATCATTTTGATATCTTAAAAGGTAATTATCATATAATTACATATAACCTGATCAAAAGATCAGCATCAATTTTAAGTTCTCCATTATCGTTGTACCCAGCATGGTATATCATCCAGGATGGTGTGTTGGTTGTAAGCAATCTGTTAGAAAGTCTGCTGAGAGAAAAAAAGGAATTATCTGTTGATCCACATGGTTTAATTGAGGTTACGCTCTTTGATCATAATCTTGGTTCAAATACAATCTATAATGGAGTATCACAGCTTGAGGGAGGACACGAGTTGATAATTTCTGATACGAGAATTTCAAATGAATTAGTATACGATATAAAAAGATGGATAACTAAAAAACCGACTAAACGTTCTGAAAGCTTATATATTATTAAGGATATATTAAAGAGACATATATCGGAATATACAAACAGTGTAAAAAAATTCAATATTTCCCTTACGGGCGGATTTGATGGCAGGCTGAATTTCTCATTCATTGAAAAACCGGATTATCCAAGATTGCAAGCATTCAGCTATGGGGTTGAAGGATCCCTGCAATTATCAATCCCTCATGAAATCAGTAAAAAACTAAATTTCAAGTATAAGGAGGTATTGCTTGAAGACGAGTTTAAACAGAACTATCCGAGACTCGGTATGGATGTAATTAAGCTTTCCGGTGGAATAACTCCATTCAACCGTGCTAACTATCCCTATGGATACGGCAAAGTAAACACTTTCAGCCGTAACTGCATTCTTGGACAATGTGATATGATCCGCCCATTATATACCAATCCCGCCGGAGCAATTTTTAACAATTTCAGTCATGAAATATTTTATAATGAAAATCCAGCAAAATTTTATGATTCTTGCATTTATCTTTCAAAATCAGGATTTTTAGATGAAAAATTATTTACTCCGGAAATAATTTGGAAGATCTTTCAATTCATAAGGGATACCTATATATTACCTTATTCAGACCTAACCAATAATGAAAGGTATTTTCTTTTCTTAATGAAAGAAAGCATGTTAAAATTCTGGCAGACCGAATGCCATATAGTAGATCTTTTTGTAAATGACTTTATCAGTTTTTCTGACCTCGATTATATAGAAGCGCTTTCTGGTTCGCAGTACTTTGGTTTGTACAAAGGTATTTTTGCGTCCAGTCAGTTTCAACGCAGGAAAGGACAAGATCTTTACGCTGATTTAATGTACATAAACAATAATGACCTGAATGATATAATTACTGATCGTTTTTACAAACCAAAGTGGATAAAAAGAGGCTTAATTGGTTACATGGTTATTATTTCAGGAAAATGGAAAGCCAACCAAAGAAAAAGAAGCATTGGAAATGACACGTTCGCTGATTCAGAATGGTCAGAAATATTCTACAAAGAATTTGAAAAGGATATTCACAAAAATACTACCTTTTTTAATCTGGAAAATTTAAAGAAAAATAATCCTTACCCGGATAACAATTCATTCAGATACGCTAGGCATGTTTCCTTGAAACTCTGGCTGATGTATATTGGTATGATATAAATACTATATGGTCGTTGTAAAGGATTATAAGGAAGTTGATAGAAATCAATGGTCTGAATTTGTTTCTATCCATCACGGGAGCAATATTTTTCATACCCCTGAGATGTTTGATTTGTACAATTCTGGAGATAAATATGAACCAATTTTTATATCAGTCCTAACCCCTAATAAAGAAATTTGTGGACTCCTGATAGCTTATATTCATAAAGAATATAAGGGTTTTATTGGGCAATTTACTTCTAGGGCAATAATTTATGGAGGACCCCTGGTAATTGATAATAAGCCGGAAATTGCTAACTTATTACTGATAGAGCTCGATAAAATATGTAGAAAAAAAGCTGTATACAGCCAATTCAGAAATCTCTGGGATGTCAGCTGCTTCAAATATATATTTAATCAAAAGGGATTTATCTATGAGGAACATCTTAATTTCATCTTCGATCTTGAAAAAGGTGAAGAACTCTTGTGGAGTCGTATCCATCCTACCCGCAGAAAACAGATTAAACGGGGAATCAGAAGGGAGATCCGGATCAAGATTGTTGATATCCTTATGGAGACTGACCTGGAACGGTGTTATAATATATTAAGCGTGGTTTATAAATCTGCAAAATTACCGGTTCCTAGCCTGAGATTCTTTCAAAGAGCTGTTCAGATATTAAGCCCGTCAGGTCTTTTTAAGGTAATACTGGCAACATTTCAGGGGGAAATTGTAGGTTTTCGGTTTTTCCTATGTTACCAGGGTTTATTGTATGATTGGTATGCCGGCAGTATACCGGACCATCACGACAAATATGCAAATGATATATTACCTTGGGAGTTAATAAAATGGGGGATTGCTAATGGATACAGTACTTTTGATTTTGGCGGTGCTGGGAAACCTTATATTCATTATGGAGTGAGAGATTATAAGATGAAATTCGGAGGAGACATGGTTAATTTTGGAAGATTTGAAAAAGTACATAAACCATTTGTTATGAAATTGGCAAGAATTGGTTTAGATGTCTGGAAATTAGTTAATAACCAGGTGTGAAAACTTATAAGAGACGGTTGTCATTTTCTCAAATAATCAGTAATGGTGATAATGATCTGTTTAAGTTTCTTCCTTCAGTAAAAGAGTTTATTCTTACTGGGAGTGTAAGGGGTGGATTGGAGGGCATTATTGATCTTCTTTATTTAAAAAGTCAAACTAAAGTTTTGCTGCCGGTCTTCATAGCTGAAGGTGTGATTAGACCTTTTATAAATAAAAAAGTAGAAATTGTTTATTACAAATTGACGGATGATTTAAATCCTGATATATCAGATATTAAGAGACAAATATTTCTTAATCAGGATATAAAATTTATGGTTGTTGTACATTATTTTGGCTTTGCTTATGATTTTACTCAAATCAAGGATATCTGCATTGACAATAAAATATGTCTTTTTGAAGATTGTGTTCATGCACTATTCTCGAGAAGCAAAAATGATGAATATTTGGGAAAAACTGGAGATATATCCTTTTTTTCTTTTCCAAAAATACTACCAGTACCTGATGGTGCCATTTTTTTTATTAATAGGCCTGAATTATTAAATATAAAATCAGAATTAGTTTTTAATAAAGGGATATCAAATTACATAATTATTGGTTTGCACCTGATTTATCTGCTTCTTAAAAATATAGAAACAAAAGTGCCTTATTCACAATTTTATAAGGTTATGAATACGTTTTCAACGTTTTTATATGGTTCATATTATTGCATTTTGAACCATTGTCCAAAACCACAGATGATTTCACATCTGACATTAAGAATTTTGAAAAATATAAATTATGATGAACTTATTGCTAAAAGAAAGAATCATATTAAAGCTATCTATGGAACCTTAAGCAATAGTAAAAATACCATTTTTTTTAAGAATTATGATCCAAATGTGGTTCTGACAGGTGTCCCAATATTATCTGATAATCCGACCAATATTATTTCAATTTTAAAAAGGAATAATATTGAATGTTTAACTTATAAAAAAAGATGGCTTTTTGTACCTCCTGAGTATATCTCAAAATTCAGTAAAGAAATTTTCTTTTATAATCGCCATTTTTTGTTACCTGTGCACGAAAATGATTTTGAATATTGTAAGGAATTGTTCGAGGTCTTTACGTCTGATTTTTATTTCAGGCAGTATTGACAGTTTTTAAGTAAAATGAAAAAGAAGTTATTGGTTATACACACTCCGCCGCCTTATGGAGGAGGAGAAGTTCAGGCCCAAAATTTAAAAGAGTATTTTATAAATGATCCTAAATTTATTATCTATGACTATTCCAGAAAGAATCATAATCGTACAAGTTGGAGCAAAATAGGCTTGAATGCTATTTTTCATGGTGCCATATGGATAATTAAAGTCAGTTATTTGATAATAAAATTCAATCCTTCTAAACTCTATTTTACTTTACCTAAGAGCTACTTTGCCTTCATGCGCAATATGGCTGTTTTACCTTTAGCGCATTTATTTAAAACAAAAGTATATGGTGAGCTGTCAGGGACCTCATTTTTATTTCTTAAGGAGAGTAATTCAATTAGACATAGATCCGGGCTTTTCTTTCTAAGAAGAATAGACGAAATAAGGTTCTTAAGTCCTTCAATCGCATTAATGCATGAAAAGTATCAGCTGAAATGCCCCAGAGTAATTAATAATGGTGTTGATATTCCACATGGGATAGCCATTTCTTCCGATGTACTTTGGCAAAATCCATTACCTATTGTGTACATAGGTGCGATAGAATCATCAAAAGGTATTTTTAATATTTTGAAAGCTATTAAAATATGTAATGTCAAAGGTATTTACATCCATGTAAATTTTATAGGGTATTGGACTCATGATATTGAGAAGGTTAAAGCTTTTGAGTATATTAACAAGAATAGGATTAATGAATTGATTACTTTCCATGGAATCCGGATAGGAACTGAGAAATGGTACATCCTTTCAAAGTGCGCAATTTTGGTGCATCCTACTTATTGGGACGGGGTTCCATTGACAATTCTGGAGGCATTGGGTATCGGCTTGACTGTTATTTCAACATCTGTAGGGGGAATACCCGATACAATAACTAACAATATAAATGGTACCATTATTAAAGAAAATACCCCAGAATTATTGGCCGAAGCCATAATTAAATATTTTAATAACCGAAGTTTATTAGTTAACATTTCAATAGCTAATAAAACATTGTTTAATGAAAAATACAAACTAGAGATTTTTCTTAAAAACATGGAGTACTGGTTTAACAGTTAATCTTTTATGGATAAAATAGAATATCTGGACTTCTTCGGTTTAAAACTATCAGTATTTAATGTATCCGAATTATTGGAATATATTAAAGGAATTATCAAGAAAGAAAGCAAAGTAATTTGTTATGGCTATTCGTTTGGGACTATTCCGTATTTTAAAAATTACCCAGAAATTGCTATTTATGCAAATCAGTTTGATGTTTCAGTGATTGATGGAAGAGGATTATTTCTTTTAGCAAAATTACTTGGAACTCCTATAAAATCTGACCTTTCCATTCCAGTTATGGTTGATTTATTACTTAAAATGGCAGATGAAAACAGGTTTAGTATTATGCTTCTTGGAGCCAAAGAAGCAATAAACAAAAAAGGCTCAGAAAACCTGAAATTAAAATTTCCCAACGCCAGAATATTACCTGGCATCCATGGATATTTTAAAGAAAATGAAGAAATTGAGATTGTAACAAATATTAATTTATTACAACCTGATATCCTTCTTATTGGAATATCCTCACCAAAGAAAGAAAAGTTCGCTTTTCAGTACAAAGAGGAATTGGATGCAAAAATTATCATACCATGCGGAGGTGTTATAGACATTTTAGCAGGGCATAAAAAACGAATTCCAAAAATCATAAAAAAATCAGGATTAGCATGGTTGTACAGATTTACACAAGAACCTAAAAGATTGTTCAGAGATTCAATTATTAATTCATTAAGTGTTGTTTTCCTGATGATACCATCCTTAATATTCAGGCGGTATATTTTACGAAAGAGTTTTTCTATACCACAATTCTATAACAAAAACTGTGAAGCGCCTATAAAGTAGCTATACGCTAACATTAGATTTAGATCAAGTAGATTTCAAATGTTATTCATTGTTTCCATGGTTTGGCTGAGATATTTTTGCCCCAAAACCGATTTAATGAAAAAGCAGGGAAGGATCAAGCGTCAGGAGGAGATGTTATCCCTTATTTCATAAAGATTAAATACTAGTACTTAGTTGCATAATTAAACGTAATTATATATATTTGCTAAATAAACAGCAAATATATGAGACAAGCAAAACAAGTAATTTTAAATAAGCATGATATAGAGACACTTACATCATGGG
>Ga0315533_1001780_pt1 | contig 15841 bp, 11 predicted proteins | sample SalMarSW160130MG_FD_203081 | JGI IMG/M metagenome (GOLD analysis project Ga0315533, IMG submission 203081) | Salt marsh sediment microbial communities from the Plum Island Ecosystem LTER, Massachusetts, United States - Salt Marsh Sediment SW1601-30 ... | reverse complement strand
CAGACGGCTTGTGTTTTAATATCGCCCCGATTGCACGCATAGCCCCCAATAGTTCCGCAAAATGGACCGCACACAGCACCCTGCATTTCGGCACCGGCTCAAGGTGCAGCTTGGCCTCGAGAAATACCCCTAATGTCCCTTCACTGCCCACCATCAGCTTGCTAAGATTCCAGCGGTCGTTGTCAATAAAGCTGTCGAGGTTGTACCCCTGCACACGCCGCATTACCTTGGGAAACCTTTTTTCAATCTCGTCACGGCTGGCCTCGACGATTTTCTTAAAGCCATTGTAAATCTGCGATTCTCGGCTGTTGCCTGCCTGCGCAAGGCGGTTGTATTCTTCGCCGGACAGCTCCTTAAATTCCAGCACCGTCCCATCCGACAGCAGGGTCTTCACCTCCAGCACGTGGTCGCTTGTTATACCATAGACGATGCTCCTGCCGCCGGAGGCATTATTTCCCATCATACCGCCGATAGCCGCCCTGTCGCTGGTAGCAGGGTCCGGCGCAAAGAAAAGACCGTCCTCCGCCAGCGCAGCATTGAGCTCGTCGAGGACTATCCCCGGCTGCACCCGCACCCAGCGTTCTTCAACGTTCAATTCGATAATGCGATTTATATGCTTGGTGAAGTCGATAATCATCGCTGCACTAACGCACTGCCCGTTCAAGCTCGTCCCCCCGCCGCGAGGTAATATGCTGACATTATATTTGGCGGCCGTCTCGACGGAAGCGCACACATCCGCCTCGTCACGCGGCACTACCACCGCCGTCGGCTTGATTTGATATATGCTCGCATCGGTAGAATAAAGGCCGAGCGTCATCTCGTCGAAGGAAACGTCCCCTTTAATGCGGCTGCGAAGTTCCTGCTCAAAATCTTTCAGTTTCATCTGTTCCACCATTGTCTTGCTAATTATTTTATCCGGGGCATTTTATTTGATAACGTTGGCAATTGCAAAGTTTTATATTGCAAAGACCGTCAGAAGGTTCATTGTACACATACATACAAAGCTTCACAAACAGAGGGACTTGCAGCGGGATTTATACTTACTCAAACTGACTGATTTGTAGCAAATGTTAAATGTAAGTCGATTTTTGACAATACATTCCGCAATTTTGCGTTTTGCACTTTGATTTTTGCATTTTCAACACCATCCCGACCCTGTCGGGATTCCGCAATTTTGCATTTTACACTTTGATTTTTACATTTTCAACGCCATCCCGACCCTGTCGGGGTTCCACAATTTTGCATTTTGCACTTTGATTTTTGCATTTTCAAACTGGCCATCGGTCAGTTTGAGTACTTATTTCCTCATAGTCGGTATGTCCGGCTCGATATGAACGGTGATATTAACCGGCCGGGACATCTGCTCGTGCAGCGTGTTCTCCAGCGTCTCGGCTATCTCATGGCCGGCGGCTACGTTTAAATCCGGGTCAACAAGGATGTGCAAATCAAGAAAAACCTCTCTGCCGACCGTGCGGCTACGCAGCTTATGCCATTGACGTATCGAAGAGTTGGCGTTGATTATATCTTTTATACGGCTGATTGTATCCGAATCGACGGCGCCTTCCGTCAGTTCACGAAGGCAATCACTAATTACCTTAACGCCGACCCAGATTATCATCAGTCCAACCGCAATCGCGGCAATCTGGTCGCCGTAACTAAAACCGGCCTTTAGCGATATGAAACCTATCACCACCGCCACCGAGCTAAAGGCATCGCTGCGCTGGTGCCACGCGTTGGCATAGACAGCGGTGCTGTGCGATTTAATGGCAACCCTTTTGGTTATCCTGTAAAGCGCCTCTTTAACAACGACAGAGATTATCGCCGCCATCAATACAGCTATATGAAGGTCTGCAATCTCGCCCTTGACTATCTCGATAGCGGCATAGTAAATCATCGCCGAGCCGACGAAAGCTAAGAGCAAGGCGATAAAACCGGCAGAAAACGTCTCGGCCCGGCCGTGACCGTAAGGATGGCTCTGGTCCGCCTCCTTCGCAGCAATGTGAACACCCAAAAGAACTGCCAGGTCGGTAGTCATATCGGAAAGCGAGTGAATCCCGTCGGCAATCAGGGCTATCGAACCGCTTAAAAGACCAACTGACAGCTTCAAAACAAAAAGAACGGCATTTGTAACAATTGCAAGGTATGTAACAGATTTTATCTGCTTGTGAGCGATTTTTTGCTTGTTGGTTTGCATCTGTAGTTTAGCCTGATATCTCTTTGCGGATATTCAGGACCGCATCGATATATTTCTCAGCGGCCTGCTTATCCTTTGCCTCGACTATCAGCCGCATCACCGGCTCGGTATTACTGCTCCGCAAGTGCACCCAGCCGTCATCAAAATCGAATCGGCAGCCGTCGGTGGTATCAAGTTTCGCATCGGCAAAGAGTTTTTTTGCCGCGTCAAGTATCTGTTGCGCTTGGGTCTGGTCTGCGGCGAATTTATCCTTGCTCATATAATAGCCGCCGATTTCGCCGACCAATTGACTTATCGTTTTTCCCGTCTCGGCCATCAGTTGCAGAATAAACGCAATGCCGACAAGACTGTCGCGGATTGGCCCTACCCGCAAATCAATCACGCCGCCGTTGCCTTCACCACCGATAATGCAGTTATGCTTGAGCATTGCTGCGGCGACGTTTGCTTCGCCCACAGCAGTCCGAACGACCTGCCCGCCGGCCCGCTCGGCAATATCATCGAGCATCCTCGACGTTGAAAGATTTGTTGCCGCCCTGCCGCTTCTCTTGCTAAAGATGTATTGCCCTGCTAATGCAAGCGTATATTCTTCGCCGATACAGCTTCCGTTTTCGTCAACAATCGCCAATCTGTCGGCATCGGGGTCCTGCGCAAAACCGACATCTGCCCCTTCCTTTTTCACTGCCTCGCAGAGACCGGTTAAATTCTCGGCGGTCGGCTCAGGCCCGCGGGCGAATAAGCCGCTGGGCTCATCGTTTATCGCCGTTACCTCACAGCCGAGCTCAGCTAACAGCTTCTTTGTAACCCGCCCCCCTGCCCCGTTGACACTGTCTAAAACAACCTTGAATCCTTTTGCGGAAATTAACTCTTTGTCTATGATTGTCAGAACCTTGGCGATATGAATGGCGTCAGTTTGCTCATTAGAAGTAACCTCACCGCGGTGAGATGAATCCACATAGGCAAAGTCCTTGTCAAAAAAACTTCGCTTGATTTGCTCTGCTGCGTCCGGCGGCGGCGCAACGCCGTTTACAAGCAGCAGTTTTATACCGTTATATTGAGCAGGATTGTGCGAAGCGGTGATAACGACCCCCCCGCCGCATCCGAGCTCCCTTACCATAATCCCGACACTGGCCGTAGCTACCATTTTCAGGTCTATCACGTCGATGCCGACCGCACACAATCCCGCCGCCACGGCTGCCTTTAACATCTGCCCGCTGGGCCGCGAATCCTGACCGATACATACCGACAGTTTTCCCTCTTTACCGGTATAAGTGTTCTTCAGAAATGTGCCAAAGCTACTGCCATACTCGACAGCAATGGAGACGGTGAGGTTTTCGCCGACGATACCTCTCATCCCGCTGACACTGATTATCAATTCTTCAGCCATATCAAACCCCTACACCGAATATCACATTGTCCGTAACGAATATCATAATGCGTTATTATTGTTTAGCCGTCGCCGGCACGGCGACGCCCTACGCAATACGATTCACGCTTCACGAGATACGGAACCCCGTTAGAAGTTCCACCTGTCATCGGGGCAGACACTGAGGGTACCACTTCTAATGGGGAGATACGAGATACGAAATACGAAATCAGTCCAGCTTGCAGACATAAATCTCATTTACAAAGTCAAGTTTGTTAAGCTCTTCGACTGTCTTTGTGTCGGGCTCCTTGTCGAGACTGACGGCAAGGATGGCCTTCTGTTCAGCCGCCTTTTGTCCCACACCCATCGTGCAGATATTGATATTATGCCTGCCACAGACGGTGCCGACCGAACCGATAACACCGGGCTTGTCGTCGTTAAAAATGACCAGTACCGCACCCTGCGGCGTCATCTCTATATTGAAGCCGTCGATTTCAATGATTCGCAGCAGCGTCTCACCGAAGACCGTGCCGGTCACGGTGCGCGTAACTTTATCCGTAACGACCTTGGCGCTGAAACTCGCCGCCACGTCCTTAACGTCGGGGTTCTTCGTCTCGTCAACGCTTATACCACGCTCCTTCGCCAGCACAGGGACATTAACCATATTCAGCGGCATATCGAAGTGCTTCTGCAGCAGCCCCACCGCAAAGTTAAGGGTAACCAGCTCGACCGCCATCCCGGCAATCGACCCGCGATACTGTATCTCAACACCCTTAATTCGGCCCGGCGCGATAGTGCTGACGAGCGTCCCGATTCGCCGGGCAAGCTCGGCATACCGGCTCACGATTACAGGCGCCGCCGCTGCCGTAGAGGGAGCGTTAAGAGCGTTCCTGACCGCCCCGCCCCTGATAGCGTCAACAAGGATTCGGGCCGCCTCGACGGCAACCTCAACCTGCGCCTCCTCCGTGCTGGCGCCTAAGTGCGGCGTAGCAATGCAGTTCTCAAACTCGGCGAAACGGGTATCGTCCGGCGGCTCCTTGGGATAAACATCCAGCGCCGCACCGGCAATACGCCTCTCGGCAAGTGCTTTATAAAGTGCATCTTCGTTGATTATTCCGCCCCGTGCGCAGTTGATTAACCGGACGCTCGGCTTCATCATCTTTATCTGCTCAGCATCAATCATATTCAGCGTCTGCTCATTTCTGGGCACGTGCACGGTAATATAGTCCGCCTCTTTGAATATCCTTTCGAGGTTATCGGTTACCTCTAAGCCGAGCTTTTCCGCATCAGCCGGTGCCGCAAACGGGTCATACCCGACTATTTTCATATTAAGCCCCTTCGCCATCGTCGCCACAGCCATCCCGATTCTGCCCAATCCGATAACACCGAGCACCTTACCGTTAAGCTGGTTCCCCATATACTTTTTTCTGTCCCACGCACCGGCCTTTAAACTGTTACACGCCGGCACAACATTTCTGCTCATTGCCAGCATCAAGGCCATTGTATGTTCCGCAGCGCTCAGCGTATTACCGCCGGGCGTATTCATAACAAGGATTCCCTTCCTCGTCGCCTCTGCAACGTCGATATTATCCACTCCGACCCCCGCCCGCGCAACCGCCTTTAATTTACCGGAATTAGCTAATACCTTCGCCGTAACCTTCGTCCCGCTTCGGATAATCAGCCCGTCGTATTCACCGATAATCCTGGCCAGTTCATCTTCGCCTATACCCGTTTTGACAACGGCTTCAACGCCGTCCGTCGCATTAAGCAGGTCTATCCCTTCCTGTGCCAGCTTATCTGTGATAAGGACCTTAATCATTACAAACCTCCAAAAATCCTTTACCTTCTACGAATGATTACTTTCCTCTCGTCATTGCGAGTTCACCCTTTGGCCGAAGCAATCTTTAACTTCATAATTCGATATTCCTTGTTCGATATTCGATATTCTCTAACGAGCATTACATTCTATCCCTCCTTCTCACAAATAGCAAGGTTTTCCTTTATGTTGAGGGTTATTGAAAATCGGTTAGCCTCGTCATCTTGTATGACGGGGTTGTCATTCCGAGCGACTTGTCCTCCGTAGTCTTGACGAAGGAGGAAGCCGAGGAATCTGTTAAAACAGGTCATTGCGAGGCCGTAAGGCCGCGGCAATCTCATCCCTCTCTGTCATTCTGAGCGCAGCGAAGAATCTCAAAAAAATAATCAATCATCATTCATCAATAATCAATCGCTAAATTGCCTTGACGCCAATTTACTCCCCCACTAAACTATTACCAACAAACTCATACGCCTCAGACGTAAAGGGTGGTATATGACTGCCACGGGTATTATGATGTTAGATTCAGGATAGAGTAATATGGGATTCTTGAAGGATAAGTTGATAGAGAAGATCGAGAGCAGCGAACAAGCTCTTCTCGATCTCCCTGACACACTAGAGGAAAGCCACGCAAAAATAAAGACCCTTGGCGAGAAGGTCAATGAACTTGAGATGGCGGTTTCCAAACTGAATAGCCCTTGGGAAAAATACAAGGGCTACTTCATCGGCGCCATTATTGCTTTCTTTGTTTCCTTCATATTGAGTCGCCTGGTGGGTATCTTATGAGTAGTGCACCTAACATTGCGATATACGCTTCACGAGATACGAGATACGAAATTGTTATGCGGAAAACATGTAATCAATAGTTAGCCGGAGATCAATAAGGAGTAACATAAGATGGGCCGTGAGATTCTCGTCGTTGTCGCTCTAGTCACTCAGCTTCAAGGTAGCAAATCTATTGGTACAGGGACAGGCTTTTTCTACATTAAAGACGAAATGCTCTACTTTGTTACAAACCGTCATATCGTGCTGGATGAGCAGAAAGGCATCAAGCCAGACACACTCCGGCTCAAGCTTCACGTGGATCCTAACAACCTAGCTAAGAACCAAGATTTTGACATAAAGCTCTATTCGAAAGGAAAACCTGCTTGGTATGTTCACAAGGATTACAATAAGAAGAAAATCGACATCGCTGTGCTCAGACTTGATCGCCACGCCGTACAAAAAAAGTATGTCATTAAGGCTTTGTCAGCAGATGCTTTCCTTCCTGAGAAATACCCGCTTCCTCCGGGGCAAGACGTCTTCGTTCTCGGATATCCCAGAGGGATTTCGGACACGAAACACAACCTTCCGTTGGCCCGAAATGCCATGGTGTCAAGTGTGTATCCAGTTCATTTCGGAGGGGAGCCATATTTTCTGATCGATGCCGTCCTTCACCCTGGAATGAGTGGTAGCCCAGTCTTCACAAAGCCGTCGAATACGTGGGTTGACAATCAAGGTAATGTTGCCGTCATGACGGGCAATCCGATCTATTTCCTGGGTGTCCATTCTGCCACTTTGAGCATCAAGTTGCCATCAGGGAAAGAGCCACTGGGTCTTGGGACAGTGTGGTACGCAAATCTGATTGAGGAAATCATAGACTCAATTAATTAAGACTGGCCTTGCGGATAACAACGGAAAAATAGAAACACCCACCTATCTTGACTCCAGAAAATTCACCACATACGAGATACGCTTCACGAGATACGAGATACAGGGAATCTATCGACAGCCACCCGTCTTAATTCCAGAAAATTCACGACACACGAGATACGCTTCACGAGATACGAGATACAGAGAATCTATCGACAGCCACCCGTCTTAATTCCAGAAAATTCACGACATACGAGATACGCTTCACTCTTCACGAAATACGCCTGCCCCGTCGCAAATAGGCCATTGCCGCCGTGTCCCGCTCCAGGTAGCAAACTGGCGTAACTTGGTGCGGGGCAAAAACCACTCACCAACTGCAAGCATCCACTACCAACTCCAAAAAACCACGATTCTTAAAAAACTATATTAGTATATACGCATATACTAATATACTTGTACAAAATCCCCTCGTAGCGAAGCGAAGACCTCGGCGGAGCCGTAGGCGAAGACGGGCTCACCTTCGCCAGCCCTTTTTTCCTTTCACCTTTTAACTTTTCCCTTTCTCAGATTTTCCTCGCAGCGCAGCAAAAATCCTCATAAAAAATAATCAATAATCGCCAATCAATCACCAATCAAAAACAGCTTTTGAGTTTTAAGTTTTGGTTTTGCATTTTCAGCTTTAACTTTTCAGCTTTCTCTCATTCACCACCCCGAATTACCCCAAAAACGCCGTTTTTTAAAAATTCCCAGGTTTGTATTTTGCTGTTTTTTGGGTTTTACTATGGAGCTTTACGGTGGTAAAATGATCTTTGAGTTTTCGATTAAGCCGCAAAGGGTGGAAGTAAGTTAAAAAAGGGTTCTTTTTATAATACTCAACTAAAAGAATGCTCAGGCACAAAATAACAAACGTTGTTGATAATTTGCCGTTTCTCCCCGAACACATTGACAGACTCTTACAATCTGCAATAAAACCGACAAAAGATAATATAGAAATTCTTCACAAGGTATCGCGTGATGCAGGTGTCTGGACATCACTTTTGGACATGGCTAAAGCTTATTATGGAGACTGTAACAATGTAAAGACTGTCGAGGAAGCTATTCACTGTGTTGGCTTCGAGCCTCTTTTGCAGCTTATTGGAGTCGCTTATGCGAGAAAAGCAATTGAGGAAGAATTCGCCTCACTAAAATATTTGAATGAATACTTTGACCACTCCGAAGATATTTCTATATGCTGCAGTATTATATCCCGGTCTCTAAATATCTCCCAAAATGACCGGCAGACTTACACGGCAGCGGGACTAATCCATGATATAGGTCGGTTGGCCCTGATGGTGGCGACAAACAGGACAAGTGCTCACGTACTGGGAACATTATGGGACAAAATGGCTTCGGTTGTATATGAAGAAAAAGCAAACTTGTCAACGGACCATTGCGAAGTAGGCAGGCTAATCTGCCAAAAATGGAATTTCTCACCGGTTATCCAGGAGGCGGTTGCACGGCATCATAGCCCTGTTATTGATGGTGACTTCAGTTTTGGTGGTGCAATAATTTTCCTTTCACATTTTCTATCGGCCAGCGACCCCAGCGGAGACATCATTTCAACTCTTTCTTCTGCTGAAATTCTGGAAAATCTGAAAATGACTTCAGATAACTTTATTAAAGCGAGAGAAACGTACAAATCACGTGTCCAGGGAGGCCTTGAAAGAAAACGAAATTAGTTGCTTTTAAAAAACTAGAAACAGCAGGACTGTTGAAAAAGTAACGTAATTTTTCTTCCTGTCTTCGTGGTTACTTTTTGTTTTGAATTTCGTATTTTGGTAATTTGAATTTGTTTAGAGTTTAGGATTTAGAATTTAGGATTTACTTTGTCCTAAATCCGTCAACATCGCATTTACTTTTGAATTTTACGCTGTGGTTTTACATTTTTAGCTTTAACTTTTCGGCTTTCTCCCATTCACAATCCCCGTCAAACCAAATTCCCCTCGAAGCTGTCACTACAGCTCTTTAAACACAGTCTGACCTGCCTCTATATTAAATGTATCTGGACCGAAAGGCGAGGCAACTGTTACCATATATGTCCCTGAGCCGTATACGTAGATGCTGGCCTTGTTGCCGCTGACTGACATATTGACGGCGGCGCTGCAGCTTACACCATATTCGCTGCCGGCGGCCTCCGTAGCCATGAAAATAAGTGCCCCGCCAGCCCTTTCGGCAAACAGCTTGGCGTTACCGGAAATATCCCCTTGAGAATAAGTGCCGCCGGAGGGATTATAGACGATGTTATCCTGGCCAATCGTTGCTATCATTTGTCCGCCGGAATAGCTCTTGGTAACACTTACACCGGAAGGATTAGCGTGAGCAAGGAACATCAACTGGGGCGAAGTGGTAGTGAGCACTATCGGTGCGGTGCCGCTGGATGAGGTAAAGCCCGACTGCGGGTACATCAGTTCATATCGTGCGCGTGAGCTGGTATAGAGACCCTCGGCCTGTTTGCTCGCTCCCGATTCCGCATAGCAATTAAAGGCAATCGTATGGCCGGGCTCAAGCTCATCAACAACAAGGACATACATCGGGTCGCGAATCACGAATAAGTATCGGTGATAATTATCCACCGTACCTGCCGGGTAGGCAGTACCAATGATGGCGTCGAGTGCGTGACCGTAATCGGAATCGACAGCGCCTATACAATCGGTACCCGCCAATGCAGGCACTTGCCAGCCGCGTGTAGAGCCGTCTCCCTTCATAATCTGCAGCTTACCATCAATCGTCAGGCAGTTGTGTTGGTTGCTGCCACCGTAGGGGATGTTGTTTCTGGCAAGCCAGCTACCATTCCTGTAGATACCAAAGTGGCCGTTATCTCCGCCGTCGTGCGAACTGGTCCGTGCCGTACAATCGGGAGGGACTGACGGCCCGGAATAACCTTCGGCCCAGTAATTATGGCCATCGTGGGCGGAGTTGCGGAAATAGACATAGGTATCGCCCGAACCGGCGGGATAGAGTTCCCAGGTATCTCTGTACATATGGAATTCGGAATCATCCAGATGGATATACAGCGGAATTCCGGCATCATCGGGATGTATGGGGGCAATGCTTGCATCGTACCAGAACATCTCCCATCCCTGCCACCAGCCGTGGTCACTAGAGCCGCCAACGGCGCCCGGCAAAATTTCGTTGTGGAACCACTCACCAACTCCTGCCATAATTTCATCACCGTTGGCTTTGTTAATGGCAGAGTAGTAACGAACACCCTGCAGCATACCATGTGAACTACTATAATAACATACATCAGCCCACCTGCTGCATCCCGGCAGCGCAACAGCCATCCAGGCAAGGTTGTAGTTCTGGAAGAATCCGGACTGATTCTCGTCCGGCACGGTCGGCGGGTTCGGATACTCATTCATTTCAAGTATATGTCTGTGTATCAGCGATCGCGATGCCTGATAAGCCCCGTACTGCGGACCTTCATACGGGAAGCCATCTATGGGTCGAGGACCGTTATTTGTCAATGGAGCGCTGCACAAGCCGTTTACCCGCTCATTGTGGTAAATCAGACAATAATTTCTGGCGGTGTTGAATATACTCTCATAACCGGGTTCGCCGCGAAGATTGTACAGGCCCGCGGCGTGCATGGCGGCGTGAAGAACCATATAGTTGTGTGTCGGCTGCGATCGCTTGCCGCCACCCCCATCATCCAGACGTGAAACAACGTTGGCCATAGTCGCAAGTGCCGCCGCTTTCTCCGAAGGTGTCAGCCACGTAGTACACGGGTCATCTACTATAGCATCGTAAGCAAGACAGTAAGCATAAAAGGGTTCCATCTCCGGATCTGTAAAAGTGAAGTAGTGGCCGTTTAAGGCTCGAACGGCACTCTGGCAGTGGTTGCCAAAACCGGGGTTTTTGCTGATGACAAAGGCCATCGCCGAGCGCATCAATTCCTGGCCATTCGTTCTGCTAAGACCGCCCCACGAACCAGTCCGCGCCGTATCGGATAGTCTTTGCCATATCTCTGCGTGTGTGGTCTGGGCCTTTAGCCACAAGCCGTTATCCGGCCCGTAGCCTCTGCACCACAGATGCGGATGTATGTTGTCCAGGTCATTCGGCGTATCGGCAATGGTAAGATTTGTGCACAGCCAGTTCCCGGACAGCAAAGAATAGTCGATAAGATTAACTGTGTTATCGTCGTCGATATCGGAAATGCCCCCGGCAGCCAGCCAATCGTCAGTCAAAAGGTCCATATCGAACCAATCGACATCACCGTTCATATCGATATCGCCCACGACAGCCGCCGCTATGCCGCAGAAGACAAACAAGGATAAAGTTACAAAAAATAAAAGACCTCCAAAATAAACCCCGCCCTTGTCTCTGACATCTTCGTTTTCCATATAACCTCCTCACAGAATAAACTGATATTCCCCCTATTAATCCGCCGCAGGCGCATTAAACGTCTGGCTGCGCAACCAACCCCCTTCAATCCACAGGATAGCTAACGCCATATCACTATATTACCAAAATCTTCCTCGAATTACAATAGAGGTCTCTGAGCAACCTCGCATTTTTTCACCAATTTCCGCTATTTTTTGCAAAATCCCGCACTTTTTCTCAACCATATTGGTCAAATATTAAAATCCGCCTCCGGCGGACTCAACCTGCGAGATACGATTCACGCTTCACGAGATGCGATATACTACATACGCCTGCCCCGTCGCAAATTAGGCCATTGCCGTTATTTGCTGTGGGGAGCGACGAACGACGCTCAAACTGACCCGTCCTTAAGGGACGGTCAGTTTGAGTATCGTGGCCTCCGGCAGCTTCCTCTGGCGACATACGACATACTACATACGACATACAAATTTAACCTTGCAGTTTTTAGCCGAATAGCTATAATTTCAGACCAGCTAACAACGGGGAAAACAACTGGGGCGGCGGATTAGTGAATGGTGAATAGTATTTAGTATCTAACGACCAGCGACTAAAAACTAACGACTAATTTAGGGCGAGAGAGTTGTCTTTGAATTTCCTTATTGGCGGAAATTGTGGTTTTGGGGTAGTGTATGGGCCGGAAATAAAAACAGCGATGGGCTTTGACCGGCGTCTTATACAGACTGTATAATCATTGTTCGAATGGGAGAATAGAGCATGACCGAGTTAAATGAAGAAAGGATGCTGGAACTGATCTCCGGTGAGGAATCCGAATCTGTCGAGTTTAGGACGGCCCTCCGGGTCAAGGCGCGAAAGGGACATTGACGATGGCATCACCAGTCCTAAGCTCTCAGGATACCTGCTCCGTATGTGGTGCTCCTCTCTCAGCCACTCTGCGGCATTGCCCCACATGCAAGGCCGACGCTGGTGCCCCGAATGTTCGGCGCTGCCGCACCGATGAGAATCTGAGAGCCCTTGCTGCAAGGTTTGATGATGCACAAGCGCGAGCTTCTGCAATCGGGTGTTCGAAGGAGTTCAGCGATTTAGAAGCTATGGTAAAAGGAAAATCCGGTGTTGTTGTCTCTATGCCTGCAGGTGTGGCGAGGAATCTATCCGAAGATCCCAACTTCTTATATACGAACCGCGAGCAGTTGGTGGGTGCTAACGCACGAAAGCCTGCAGGTCCTGACAATGATCGGCATCGATGTGCAGTTGGGGCATCACTGTTCGGAAGCTATGCGGATCGCATAGTGTATGGTGCGTTGTCCCTGACGGAGGAAGGTCTACCTACTTATGGTGACGTCCACTGTCGGCTGCGCTCCGTAACTATTGATAAGCGGACGTCTTTCCTTGAAACGAATAGCTACAGATTTGTCAGGGAACATAGCATCATTCTCGAGGACAAGTTACCGTCTGGCTACACGTCGTGCTGGGAATACCGGCATCTTCTCGTTCTTGCGAAAATGGCCGACTGTCTTTCAACTGGACAGACCGAATCTGATTGGCAGGCAATCCTCATTTAGTCGGACGGCAAGAACCGAAAGAACGACAGTTTTGTTGAAGCTCACATCTACGAAGGTTTCGACAGAAACGCAATTGAGTCTTTGGTAGCGGCCACCGGCAAGAAACTGAGCAGATCTGAGAAGCTAGACCTAGACTTAGCCATACACCAATTCAAACTTCTTAGGGGAAGAACGAAATGATTGGGATATCCTCGAGTAGCGCGGGAGTTCTTCTTCTTCCGAAAACCGGAACAAGGGAGTACACCGTTCTCGATGTGGTCAGGGGCAAGGAACAAGATCCGATCGAGGCCCAGTACCTCTATTCAGCAGCACAGGACTGGGAGGAAATCGAAGGCACCGATGCTGACGCTCTTCTGGAAACAGCCACACGAGAGTATTGGCTCAAACGAACTGTTTCCTTTCTTCGCTTGGCAATTGGCGGACTTGAAAGTTCGCTTGAAAAGAGAGTTTTCGAGGAAGTTGAGGAGATTCTTGGCCCCCGTGTGTCTTCCGAGAAAGTCATTGATCGCCTCCTCGTTGCGCCCTTAGCAGATCCCCGTTCGCCTCTTATGCCTGCTCAGTCTGCTTTATCCTATGGTTTCTCGGCAATAGCATCTATTCTTGACGAGTTGGCGGAGTTGCAGCCGCTACTCCATAGATTGACTGACCTCTGGCTGAGTATAGACGAAACATTGTTCAGCAACTTCCCAGAGTCGAGGGAGACAATCTGGCTAACATTGGTAGAGAAGTGTGGCATAAAACAACTCCTCAAAACTGACAGCGGATACAAGTTCACAAATAAATGGAATCTTCTAGCGTTTAATTTCCCCTCACCTAAGTCTCGGTCTGGAGTTAGTAAAATAGGAAAAGAACTTTCGCTTCGATTGTTTCCCGGCGAAAAACAAGAGATAATAACAGTTTCTTCGATGGAAGAGGCCGAACCTACACCTCGCGATGAGAAAGAGCCCGTGATGAGAAGTCACGAAGTTTACGAGCGAGTGAAGAAAGAGATTGCCGCCATCTCAAAGGCCGTTTCTGAAGGCCACGACACGAAAGCAGAAAGCTTTCTCCGACAACTCATCCAACGGCAGACTTCGTTCTCCGGCGGAGAGCGTTACGCTGTAAAGTCGCTCTGCAGCATAGCCCAATATTGTGCCGACATGTTCAGAATGGATTTCGAGGCCATCTGTCTCGACAAAGCTCTGCAGATGGACCCATCAGACCTTTACGCCCTTGTCCAGTATGGAGACCACCTAAAGCGGGTGGGGAACTACGACAAAGCACTGGAAGCTTTTGAAAAAGCAGGGCAATTGGGAGCAGGCGTCGTCGCAAAATCATCTGCAGCAGACGTGTATTCCCAGCAAGGTAACTATGCACAGGCTATTCTCGCCTATAAGGCCATAGCGAACTGGAGCGATTTCCCTGAGGTACATACAGCTATTGCGGACAATCTTCGAAAAATGGGGCGTATGAATGAATCAAAAGCTGCTTATAATGAACTGATTCATCTGGCGCAACAAGGATCGCTGGAATTCACCGCTAGTGACGTTCGAGCAAGGGTAGGAATAGCGGAAATAGCTAAAACACAGGGTAGATTTGAGGATGCTTTGCGTATTTACGACAAAATCCTGAAGCAAGAAGATATAGATTATCGAAGTAGGCATTTCTACAAGCTTGGGTTATGTACCGTCTTGAAGCTTATGGATAAATATAAAGAAGCCTACGTAGTTGCGGATGAAGTCGTCCAGGAGTGCCCTTTCGCAATGTCGGCTCGATTCGTTCGAGGATCGATTCTCGGCCTGATTGGTAAGGAACTGGAGGGGCTAAAGGACTTGCCCGAAAGCGGCCCTTCCCGTTCTTGGCGAGAATGGTTGCGGCCTTACTATCGTGGCCTTCTGCTCTTGAAACTTAAACGGTATGGAGAGGCGAAGAAGGCCCTTATAGAAGAACTCCCCAAAGCCATTGCTTCCGGGGAAGAGAAAGACATTCTCCGCATGGCGGCAGCTCTATGCTTCCTCGGAGAGGAGAAGACTTTCGAAGCCGATAGGATTCTTTCAGATATCCCGAACCTGCACGACTGCAACACACAGTATCTGTCTCTGGTCTTGAAACTACACTCAGCAACGTATAGGGAAGACATCGCTGTAATGGATTCTTTGAGGAAGCAAATTGCCGGGCTTAAAGTTGTGGATGTGGGATTGAAAAAAGCCGTTGTGGCACTTGAAAAAAAAGATTTCTCTCTTGCCCTAACCTACGAGACGGACGCTTTCCTCAAACTAGCCGCCTAGTTCACTTTCACAGATTTCGGATTTCGGGGACAGGTGGGGTAATCCCGCACAGAGGTCGGGGCTAAACAACCTTGTGCGATGCTCAGGGCGGCCAAAAAAGGAGCTTTTTTGGCCGCTTTTTCTTGATTTTTGCCCGAAAATATGTTAAAATACCCACCTGATTACCAGCCCCCCAGGGGAATCGTCAATTGTCAATCGTAAATCGCAAATATCGAAGATCCCGATCCATCGGGAATATACTCCCGCCAGCAGCCCCAGTTAAATTTAGTCGTTAGTGAATAGTGAATCGTAAATCACAAACCCTCTTTTAGCTGGCTTCAAAATGGGACATTGCAAAATGGCCCAGTGGACGAAGGCAATGCCCTGCGGCAAAAGTTTACTTTGAGAGCAGAGCTTGCCGAGAACACCAAAGCCGGCTAAAACTCCGTGCTCTCAGCGTCCTCCGCGGTTAAAAAATTCTAGCTTTTTGTGCCTTTTAGTGGCTGAACAAAATCCGTGTCAATCCTATGAACCGGAGCCTTTCAAGTACTATTTATGCTTACATCCATAATTTTTCCCTTCTTTTTTAACATAGTATTTTGCCCGCAGGCCCCTTCGCCAGAAGATGAGGGGCCGAGGAGCAAAATA
>Ga0315533_1001778_pt1 | contig 15854 bp, 7 predicted proteins | sample SalMarSW160130MG_FD_203081 | JGI IMG/M metagenome (GOLD analysis project Ga0315533, IMG submission 203081) | Salt marsh sediment microbial communities from the Plum Island Ecosystem LTER, Massachusetts, United States - Salt Marsh Sediment SW1601-30 ... | reverse complement strand
GAAGAGCAAATCCTGAGCTTGCCGTCATCAGGGTTCACGAACTAAAAGCTGCTCTTTTGAATCTAACGGCGAATCTGGACGTCGGTGTATTCGAAGGCAGTAAAATACTCGAAATAAAAAATCACGGCTTAAATAAAGGTCGGGCCGCTGAGTTTTGTCTAATTAATCAGAAGTGGGATTTTATTTTAGCTGCAGGTGACGATTACACCGACGAAGATATGTTCGCTTGTCTGCCCGATACCGCATATTCCATAAAAGTAGGTGCAAGTATTTCCAAAGCGCGATTCAGCGTAGATAACGTTTCCGATTTGAGGCTGTTACTTGAAGAATTATTGTCTAAAGTTTAAGGTTTGGAGTGACGAAATTATAAAGGATCTAAAATCATGGATTATAACTTTTTGCTCAAGGAGCCTACTATGTTAAGTCTTGAAGATTTCAGACACCTTGTACCAGATAAAACATTAGCTGAAATCTATGCCAGAGCCAGAAAGCTTTACGGTAAACATATTGTCCATATTAACTCCACCTACCAGGGTGGCGGCGTTGCAGAAATTCTTTATTCGCTTGTATTGCTGATGAATGATGTCGGTATAGACACCGGCTGGAGAATCCTACACGGTAGTCCCGATTTTTTTAACATTACAAAGAAATTCCACAACGCTCTGCAGGGAGCAAGTTTAAACCTATCCGAAAGAAAAAAGCAGCTATACCTCCAGGTCAACAACCACTTTGCGCGGTTTACACACATTCACCATGACTGTGTAATTGTACACGATCCTCAGCCGCTTGCCCTGATAAGGCCCTACAGAAAAAGACAGCCCTGGATATGGCGATGTCATATAGACTTGACCGATCCACATCCACAGTTGTGGGATTTTCTGAAAGGCTTTTTGCTTAAATATGACCATATCGTCTTATCAAGCGAAAAATACTTCAAAGAGGATCTGCCGATAGATCAAAGGCTGATGTTACCGGCCATAAATCCACTTACTCTAAAAAACAGAGAGCTGGATCAAAAAACCATACTGAAATATGTAAAGAAAGCCGGTATTCCAACAGACAAGCCTGTCATTACCCAGGTCTCAAGGCTCGACCCATGGAAGGGCCCCGAAGGTGTGCTGGACGTCTTCAATCGGGTCAAGGAAAAAGTCGATTGCAGATTGGTCTTCTGCTACAACCTTGCCAGCGATGACCCTGAAGGAGTCCAAATATACAACAAGGTTTATAAAAAAGCTAAAAAGCTCGTTGATAAAGGCGATGTTTTATTCGTTGTCGGCAATAATGATATCTTAGTAAATTCTATCCAAAGGTTTTCAAAAGTAATAATTCAAAAATCTACAAAGGAAGGCTTTTGTCTTTCTGTCACCGAGGCGTTATGGAAGGGCACACCCGTTGTTGCTTCAAATGTCGGCGGCATACCTGCTCAAATCGAAGACGGTAAAAACGGCTTTCTGCTCGAACCGCAAAATTTAGAAGGATTTGCCGACAGAATTATCCACCTGCTTAAGAATCCAGATGATGCCATAAACTTAGGTGAAAAAGCAAAAGAGAACGTTGCGCAAAAGTTCCTGATAACACGGCTCCTCTCGGACCACCTCGATATGTTAAACTCAATAATTAGCAACTAAAAGTGACTAAAGTGAGCTAAAGTGAGCTAAAAAGCATTATTCGTTTATCGGTTGCGCTACTCGTTTCGTTATACGTATTACGTTAAACGCAACCGACACGAGATGCGAAACCGCAACCGTAAGACGAATTTTTAGGCACTCAAATTAGGTCTGTGGAGACTGTGTGATCTGTTTTGTCAGCTCATTCAATAAAACGTTCATCTTCGGATCGGAGTTTTTAGTCTGGCCTATCTTGCTGCAAGCGTGCATAACGGTGGTATGGTCACGCCCGCCTAAATGGCCGCCGATCTCTTCGAGGCTGTGCCTGGTCAGGTTCCTGGCTAAATACATACAAATCTGACGCGGCTCGGTAATGCTCTGGCTGCGTTTCTTGCTCTGCAGGTCCGCAAGGCGAACATCAAAATGCTTGGTTACCACCTCAGTAATATCACTTATACTTATCTGTTTGGAAACTGATTGAATCTGTCCGTGCAGAGCTCTTTGGGCCAGTTCAAGGCTGATTTGTTCACCATCAGTAATGGCGAGCGCATAAATGTTTGTCAAAGCACCTTCCAGCTCTCTAATATTGGCCTGTACCTTGCGTGCAATATATTCAGCTATCTCATCAGTTATATCGAGGCCTCGCAAATGAGCCTTTTTTTGCACGATTGCAACCCTCGTCTCATAGCTTGGCGGATCGATTCGAGCAACTAAACCCCAATTGAATCTGCTGATAAGACGTGCCTCGAGAGAAGGTATCTCAGCAGGTGTGCTGTCGGCACTGAGTATGATTTGTTTGCCGTTATTGTAAAGTGCATTAAAGGTATGGAAGAATTCCTCCTGGCTTCGCTCGCGTTCACGCAGGAATTGAACATCGTCAATTACCAGCGCATCAACCGTACGAAACTGACTCTGAAAGCCTGCTAAATTTCCCTGCTCGATTGCCCTAATAAATCTATTAATGAACTCCTCACAACTCAATAGCTGAGTTACAGCACCATTAGCTCTGTGCCGGGCTTCACAGCAGACGGCATGCAAAAGGTGAGTTTTGCCTAAGCCGGAGTTGCCATAAAGAAAAAGCGGATTGTATGTATTGCCAAGTGACTGACTAACTGCGACACAGCTTGCGTGCGCCAGGCGATTGCTCGGACCCACTACAAAATTATCAAAGGTATAATCAGGATGAAGTCTAAGCCCTGACTCAAGGCGTTGAACGGATGAGGCAGAATCCTGTTCCGTCTTCGGCGGACTAAACTGAAAATCCACGACGACGAGATGTCCGGTTATCTGCTGAGCGGCTCTTGTGAAACTGCTTTTGCAATTATCACGCAAAAAATGGACGGTTGCTTCATCCGGACAACCGATTCCGAGTGAGCCGCCGTCCAAATGTAAGACTATCAGCTTGTCGAACCATTTACGTGCATTAGCGGGGTCGAGTATTTTTGAACGTTCAAGTATATCCGCAAAAATGTTTTCAATTTCCAGAGCTGCCAAACCATCCTCCTTTATGATTGCAAACTCTGTACAATTGTCTATAACCCATAACCAACCTCCTGACTGGAGGGGTTTATTTCACTTGCTACAGTAAAATAGGATTCAAGCTCTCAAATTCCAAATGTGACATATTATATGCTTGAACATACCCTCCCTCGCACTACATGTGACTATTCCCACGTCAACCACTCTGAGACAACAACATTAAAATTTTAATCAGATTTATTGAATCTGTCAAAGGAAAACTAATTTCACAACAAAATTGTGAAAAATTAAGTCTTCAACGACTTGAAATTTCGATAAATACCGATACTATAAGAAATTCAAAAATTAAAGTTATGAAATAATATTTTGTCCGCCTCTGGCGGAGAGGTTCGTTTTAATATTTGATTTAAGAATAGTATATGGGTATTTTCTCTAAAACAGCTGGGTATCTCAAGGAACGTTTAAGTAAAACCCGCAGCAAAATCAGCTCTTCGCTTTCATCGGTACTGCGGCTGGGCAGAAATATCGATGAGGAATTGCTCGATAAGCTCGAAGAAACACTAATAAGCGATGATATAGGCGTAGAAACAACGGATAAGCTCATTTCTGAGCTGCGGGAAGCCTACCGTAACAAACAAATCGCCAAAACCGATGACATCTTACCGTTTCTAAAAGAACGCATGAAAAGCTATTGGCCGCACCGTGACAGACAATTACACCTGGCTCCGAGCGGCCCTACTGTTATCCTCGTCGCCGGCGTCAACGGCACAGGCAAGACCACAAGCATCGCCAAATTGGCATATATTCTGAATAAAAACAAAAAAAAGGTCATCGTTGCCGCCTGTGATACATTCCGTGCCGCAGCTATAGAGCAGCTTACAATCTGGGCCGAACGCATAGGTGCACAAATCGTAAAACACCAAATCGGCGGCGACCCGGCAGCGGTAGCCTTTGACGCCTGTGAGGCCGCTATGGCAAGAGGAGCAGATGTGCTGATTCTCGATACCGCAGGACGTTTGCACACCAAAAAAGATTTAATGCAGCAACTAACAAAGATTCGTGACGTGACAGCCCGCAAGATCCCCGGCTCACCGCATGAGGTAATACTTGTTCTGGATGCCACCACAGGCCAAAACGCGATTGTTCAGGCAAAAATGTTTACCGAAGCGATAAATCTTACCGGCATATTCTTAGCAAAGCTGGACGGCACTGCACGCGGCGGAATCGTTATCACCATCAAAGACCAACTCGACATACCGGTAAAATTTGTCGGCCTTGGCGAAAAGCCTGAAGACATCGCAGAGTTCGACCCCGATAAATTTGTCGAAGCACTGTTTGGTTAAGTTAAAAACCCCCAAATAAATTTGGGGGTTAGCATATTAAATGGGATTCTTCGAAGATTTATTTTATCTTCGGATAATTGCCAAGATAATGAGTCTTTGGTAGACCACCGGTTAGCGGCATCGCGTATTCGATAAAGGCCTCGGTTACGCCGTTGCCCTCGGCGTTAATAAATTCGTCCGGCATAGATTTAGTATTCTCGGCGACGCTACTAAGCTCGGTGCGGAACAGTTCAATAGCATAATCTTTGCCATTACCAAGCCGTCTTATCGCTACCGAACCATTATCATGCACCATAGCAAGCTTAACCGCCTCTTGTCCGCACCGCCGAGCCTCATCGACATCGACCACAGATTGCAAACCCGCAAAGCTTCTCTGCAAATATCCGAAGGTATCAGCCCGCACGCGTTTTGCACCAAGTTTGCTTCTTGCCTGCTGTGCCAGAAAGTCAGCTAAAGCACCTGTTCCGGATAGCTGTATGTTTCCGTGGGCATCTACTTCATCCAATGCAGGCAGTTTCTTGGTCCAGGCAACACCATCGGTATCGTAGATTCCTTCACTGACTGCTACTACGCAGCGGTTGAGTTTTCTATAGACAGCATCAATGTCGCTGAGGAATTTAACCATCGAAATTGGCCGTTCGGGTACATACACCAGGTGTGGGCCATCGTCATCTCTGGTCTTACCCAAAACCGTAGCGGCGGTCAAAAAACCTGCATGTCTTCCCATAATCACATCGATCTTTATTCCCGGCAGGCTGCGATTGTCCAAGTCATCACCCATAAGCGCACAGGCCTCGAACTTTGCAGCCGTGCCAAAGCCGGGGCAGTGATCGGTAACTAACAAATCGTTATCTATCGTCTTGGGAATGTGAAAGGCTCGAATATCAAAGTTTGCTTCATCGGCCATCGTGTTGAGAATATGAGCCGTATTGGCCGAGTCATTACCGCCGATATAGAAAAAGTAGCGGATATTGCGTTTCTTAAAAACCTCAAGAATCTTGGCACAAAATTCCTTGTCAGGCTTTTTCCTGCTGGAGCCAAGAGCCGAACACGGCGAAGCAGCTACTTCTTTCAGCGTATCGGCTGAGAGCTTTTTCAAATCAATGAATTCATCCTTGGCCATTCCTTCTACAGCGTGAATCGCTCCGTAGAGATTTTCAATCTCCGGATGCTTATGAGCTTCTTCGATAATGCCGACCAAAGTCGCATTTATCACGCCGGTCGGCCCGCCCGACTGCCCTACTACTGCATTTGCTTTCGGTGCTCCTGTGGTGAGCCTGTCGAATCCATTTGTCATTTCATATACTCTCCATAAAAATTTCTGCCGTTAGGCATGCTGTGCATTATGTTACCACCACGTAGAGCCAGATTATACACAGCCAGTTCAAGAACACAAGGATAATTGGAAGACCTGTCCTGAGCGAAGTCGAAGGATTGGCTTTGATTGGGTTTGTTTTCACCAAGTGTCCAGTGCAATTTATTCTCATAATCACTTGATATATTTAACTTTATATCCGTATGATCATTTTTGAAATTGGCTTTGTTTTGCATAAAATAGGGCTGATTCGTAGAGGATTTTCGACAATTGTAGAACACGTTGGTTAGTTTCGTTATACGTTGATAGCAACCGCAACCGAGTATTCATTACCTGTCCTCTGTTCTCCGTCATCTGTCCTCTATTTCCTGGTTTACCTATTCTGTCCTCTGAATCTAAGATTTACAATTGACGATACCTGTTTTCATGGGCACAAGTTTACGATTTGCTATTGACTCCGTCCATGGTGGAATGGATTTTTGATATCCGCTAACTGTTATATGCTATACGATATACTCGATACGCGATGCGATATACGCTATACGCGTTACGAGGTCATATTTATACCCAAAAACGGCAAAAAAACAAGCAAAATCTTTTCTCGCCTGCCCTGAGCGCCAGTCGAAGGGATGCTGGACGCTCGATTCTCTTTGGTAGGGTGGGGCTTGCCCCACCATTTTCTAACTTCATACGTAAAGCGCGTACGCGCTTTACGTATTGGCTCTTTCTTTTCGTTTAATATTAAGATGAAGCAAAAGAATAAATAAAAGGGAAATTACAAAGAAACATAGGGTGAGATACTTCGCACTATTCACACTACGTTTGCTTTTGGTGCATCCGCCATTTTTCAACACTACTCCAATAAAACCACGATATTATCTTCCAATAATTGAAGTAGTATTATACAAATACAATGTCAGCAGACAAGAGCAAACAGTTGTTTCTCTACGCTAAATCATAAATTGAGCGTTTGTCCTTGTAATTAGCGAAATATTTCTGTACAATAATATCAAAAACGCTCATGCGGAAGCAGCTTAGCTGATAAAAAAACTATCCAGAAGGAGGGCATGTTATGAGCAACAAAGCTATTCTATTGCTCTATATCGCAGTCATCGGACTCTCAGCCAGTGCAATGGCAGGGTATTATAGTGGCGGAACAGGCGAGCCGAACGACCCTTTCATAATCGCAACGCCCGAAGACCTTAACGACATCGGCAACCACAAAGAACACTTAGACAAAAACTTTGTCCTCATCAACGATGTGAATCTGGCCGGCTCCACAGCTTCGCAGTTCAACATCATCGGTTTCTTCACCGGTGTCTTTGACGGCAACGGCAAGAAAATCTCGAATTTCAGCTATACTTCTGCAGGAAACTACATAGGGCTTTTCGGATACGTTAGTGCAGAAGATGCCCAGATAAAGGATCTGGGACTGATTGACCCTAACATTGATGCGGGAACGGGAAGGTCTGCTGGTTCGCTGGTGGGATATGTGGATCAGGGAACTATCTCTGGTTGCTATGCTGAGGGCGGCAGGATTTCAGGCAAAAGTTATGTCGGCGGGTTGGTGGGAATCAATTCTGGCACGATTTCTAATTGCTATGCAACAGGGAATGTTGATGGAAATAATGATTGGATTGGCGGGCTGGTGGGATTAAACACTGGTTTAATAACCAAATGCTATTCAACAAGCAATGTACACGGCAGGTATGGTACTGGTGGATTGGTAGGTTTTCACGCTCACAATGGCATGATAAGTTGGTGCCATGCAACTGGAAATAGTTCTGGTAATGGTGCTTCCAGTGGTCTGGTAGCTTGGAGTGACAGCGGCGCAGTGATAACCAACTGCTACTCGACAGGTGACACTAACGGAAATGATTTTGTCGGCGGCATAGTGGGCTATCATGAGGATAGCACTGTAACAAACTGTTATTCACACAGCAGGATCACTGCAGATTCGTATGCCGGTGGATTAGTAGGACACACTGTAGGTAGTACAATAACAAATTGCTATTCGACAGGTAAAGTTACAGCGAATAATGTTTTTGGTGGCTTAGTGGGAAACCGCCATAACAGCATAATACAAGCTTCATTCTGGGATAAACAAACAAGCAGCGTGCCGTATAGTCCAGGCGGAGTGGGCAAAACCACAGTCAAGATGAAGACAAAAAGTACCTTTACCGATGCCGGCTGGGACTTTATCGCTGAGACAGAAAACGGAACAGAGGACATCTGGACTATAAATGAACATATAGATTATCCCAGGTTCGTCTGGCAGCTTGTAGATTGTGCTGGTGATTTTGGCGTAGATTTCACCGACTACGCAGCTCTGGCTAACTTCTGGCTGAACCAAAACTGTACCGACTCTAATAACTGCGCGGGCACAGATTTTGACTTTTCCGGCAGCATGGATTTTACTGATTTAGGGGCGCTTGCCCAACACTGGCTGCAAAGCAATTGAATGATAGAGATTGCCGCAGTCGTCCCGACAAGTCGGGACTCCTTCGCAATGACATCCATCAATCAACCTGCGACAGGGCATGAGTACATAGAAACTTATTTGATCTCAAACTCGTTGGCTGGGGTCAGAAAATACAACCATTTGGCGAGAAGCTTTTCTTTCAAAATTGAACTGGCAGCCTGAGCATAAAGGTCCAACTGCCGGCGATAAAGCTCAGCCCGCTGCGGGACTTGCCTGGCAGTTAAACAATCGGTTTTAAAATCTATAACCACCAGGCCTCGCGGCGTGCGAATCAACATATCAATTATGCCCTGAATGATAATCGTATCGCGTATGGATTCGACAAGCTCACCACAAGTCGTGTATCGCGTATCGCGTGAAACGCAAGAATCTTTCCATTCGGATGAGGGAAGAGCGAAGGTGAACGGCCATTCTCGCCAAACAGTATTTGCCTTATCAAGAGCCATCCGGCCCAGCTTGTTATTGAAAAAAGTAAGTATTGAGGCTGTATTGATAGTCTCTGCCACAACTTCGGTTATCGAACCATTAGTCAGAAGCTCTTCTTTTGTTTTTTGAATTGCTTCCTCATTTATCAACTGCGTCAAACTAAGATTTGAAATGACAAGGTGAGTGGCAGAACCAAACCATCCCCAAGCTGCGCTTGAGGCTGCCACCCTACCGCCGGCTAAAATTTTAGCCCCGTGCTCGTCCGGCGTAGCCGTGCCGGAGTCGGATTTTACACGGGGTTCTCTCTCCAATACACTCGAATAATCGAATCTTACATATTCATCGTTGCGATGCGTCAATTGTGTCACCGATGACTTCGCAGGCAGCAACGTCGAATCAACATACCCGTACCGCCATGCCAATGTCTTTTTGAGTTGGTCAAGTCTTCTGACCCCCACCGCAGGGGTGGGGGCTAATCTTCTGTCTTCTGTCCCTTCGACTTCGCTCAGGGCAGGCTTCTGTCTTCTGTCTTCCTTTAATTTAATGACAAACTCAGAAAGCCGTTGCAGTTCTGCCTGGTTGTAGAGTTTCAAGCTGAACAAATCGTCCTGGCAAGTCTCTTTTGCCAGGCCAGTTTCAAAACCTTCTAACAAGATTTTCTGGTCAGAAAGAGCATACAGTATCCAGTCCAAAGGACTCTGACAGGCCCGAAGCTGCCAATCAGGAATAGGTTTGGTGATTGGTGATTGGTAACTGGTAACTGGTAATTGGTTATCGAATTTACCATTTAACCAATTACCATTTGTGATAATATCCCGGCAATGATTCCGCTTTTGGCAAGCGGTTAAAATAAGGCGGTCTTTAGCTCGCGTTGTGGCAACATAAAGGATGCGCATTTCCTCAGATAATAATTTTTCAAGCTTCTGCTCTGCGATGACCTGATGTGCCAGTGAACATAACTTGCTGTTCGACGCACGGTCAATGATTTGAAGCCCAAGCGTATCATTGGCATCGGCGAGGACGTCTGCGTAAATATCCCTCTTATTGAAACCACTGTTCAGCTCAGCTAAAAAGACAACCGGAAATTCAAGCCCTTTACTTTTATGGACACTTAAGATGCGAACGGCATTTCCGGCTGACGCCTCCGGCTCAGCAGGTGCCCAATCCTGACCGGCCTCCTGTAGCTTTTCGATAAAGTATATAAAACGCGTCAGCGAAGGTATGCCGCTGCTTGTGACAAAGCCCTCAAACTGGATGGCCCTGTCGTGCAGCTTAAGAAGATTGGCTCTGCGAGCCTTGCCGGAAGGTTGTGCTAAAACAAATGCCAAAAAGTGCGTCTGGCGGTAGATTCGCCATATTAGATCGGCTAAATTACCACGCCGAGCGAGCGTCCGCCATTGCTCAAGCTGAGTAAGAACACCCTTGAGTTTTTTGGCGAGATTTGCATCTTTTCCGTGATTACTGTATTCGAGCACACAGTCATAAAAAATTTTATGCTGTTGATCTGCCTTACTATGTATTTTTATTTTTGCCAGCTCCGTGTCACTGGCATTAAAAAACGGACTCCGCAATACTGCTGCCAACTCGATGTCACGTTGAGGATTATCCAGGACTTTCAGCAGGCATAACATATCGGTGATTTCGGTCGTCTCGAAATAACCGGCTGTCGCCTGACAACTGACCGGCACACCGGCCGACTGAAGAACCTCGACATAATCGTTGGCTTTTTTGGCAAGCGATCGCATGAGTATTACAATGTCACGATATTCAACATCTCTGTATTGCTCTATCTCTTTATCGAATATTTGAAACTCCGCCTTGCCGGTCTCTGCACCGACCATTTGTTTGATACGCTGTGCAATCATCGCAGCCTGGCGTTGCCGTGAGCTGACAACATTCAAATTTTCATCGCTGTCAGATTCCGTTGCACTGTTGTCGTGAAGGTCTGTGTCTTTGCCCGTTTCATCTAATATGTGGAACTCCACCACATTCTTTAGGCCGCCTTGGGGCCCATCTTTAAATTCGAGAGCCGGTTTCAAATGAGCGGATTCATCGTAGTTAATCTTTGTGAAAGAGGCTGTCATTATCCGCGAGAATACTTTATTTACAAAATCGAGTATTCCTTTATTTGAGCGGAAATTGGCATTTAAAGCGACACGCAAGCCGTGAGGTACATTTTTGGGATCAGATGAAGACCGTTTAAGATGCTCGATGAAAATATCCGGCTCAGCCCCTCGAAAGGCATAAATACTCTGTTTGACGTCACCAACCTCAAGGATATTTCCGCCGGGACTGAGCATATCAAGTATCCGCCGCTGAACGGAATTGATATCCTGATATTCATCGACGAATATGTGTTTGTACCTTTGTCGAAGAACTAAAGCTACCTCTGAAGGCATTGGCTTATCCTCTGAAGAACCTTCAGCGGTTAGTAGTCTCAAAGCATAATGTTCAAGGTCGGCGAAATCCAGGCAGTTGACCGCGCACTTGTCCTGGCTGTACAGCTGGTCAAATTTCTTTAAAAGTTCTATGAGCACTCTTGTCTGCAAGCTGACAGAACCGCCTACAATATTGAGATAATCGGGATTTAATATTGCGAGGTCAAAAAGTCTTTCAAAAGATTTTTTGGCGCCTGCAGCGACATTTCTGATAATCTCCGCGACCGGCCCTGTTAACTCTTTTGGTTTGTACTCATACCTTGTCGGCCTTTGATGGTTTCTTATTTCTTCGGTGAACTTGTCCCACCGACCAGATTCTATAAGTTTGATATATTCAGCAACAGGCTCGGCAAAAGTTTCCTTCCATCTTTTTGCCCAGCTGCCGCCTACATTTTCACCTTCATAAAGCTTTAGTGCATATCTAATTTGAGCGAGTATATACCGCAATCTGTCCGCGACAATTTGTTTTTGCTTCTGGCCGAGGCCGGTTGTAAAGGGATTAGCGATTTCCATAAGCCGAGCCGCCCTTTCATACCAGTTTTGTCGTGAAACTACACCATCCAGAAAATCGCTAAGCTCTATTATCTTTGCAAGAAAACCATCATTTGTACGAAGGTCCCGCCGATACAAAAGCTGCTCAAGTGCCTGCTGCAGGTTGCTTTGCTGCCAGGCCCAGTCAATGGTTTTTTCGAGCACTTCCGTCTTGAGCAGCTTTGCCTCGTCGGCATCTATCACTTTAAAAGTGGGATCCAAGCTCAGCTTGTAGAAATACTCTGTGATTAGGCGTTTACAAAATGAATGAATAGTGCTGATGTCAGCCCCTTGCAGCAGTATAATCTGTCGGCGAAGATGCAGCCGAAGTTCAGGGTCTTTGCTTCCTGTAAATGCGCGGCTGAGCTGAGCGGCGATTCTGCTGCGCATCTGCTCTGCGGCCATATCGGTAAAGGTTAATACCAATATGCTCCATACATCGGGACATATAGATTTATCGGATATGATATCGACACATCGGCCGGACAGGACTGCTGTTTTTCCGGTGCCGGCTGATGCGGTGACTAAGACGTCACTTCCACGTGCGACAATGGCCTGGTGCTGCTGTTCGGTCCATCTAATCTTTTTTTCAGTCATCCATGTCCTTTTGCAGTTCCTCTTTAAGCTTCTCTACACGATCTTTTAAATCTCCGCGTATGCTATCCAGCTTTCGCTTCGGTGCTTCTATTTCTTCTGTTGTCTCAGGAAGCATTGCACCAGGTTCGTCGTCTATCACGTATGGTGTAATAAACACAATCAATTCATTGTTTGCCAGCAAAGTCTCTGTATGGCGGAACAAACCACCGGCTAAAGGTATATCACCGAGTAGTGGGACTTTCCGTTTTATGACGCTATCCTTCTGAAAAAGGATGCCGCCGAGCATGATGGTTTGACCATCCTGAACTATCATATTGGTCTTTGTCTCCATCTCGGTTCTTGCCGGCTGGCTGTTTACAAGATCACCGGTAAGCTGTGAAAGAATTATATTTATAACCATGTCAACTTTCTTTTCAGGTGTAATACTTGGCCTGGCCGCCAATGTCATACCTACCCTTTGAAATTCGAAATTCTGTACACCTGTTCCACCTGGTACCGTCGCTTGTTGTGCGCTCGTGGAGAATGCCACTTTATCACCCTTAAAGAAGCTCGCTTCCTCGTTATCTTTCGTCCATAAAGTCTGCTGATTGAGAATCTTCGCATTGACTTTCTTGACCAAGAAATCAATTAATGCAGTAACATCCATAGCCACATCGAGCGATATCGAGGTTCCCTGGTCGCCGCCGGCACCGAATACCAATGCGCCGTGTTTTTCCAGAAACTGAAGGACATTCCCAGCAGTACCACTTCCAAGAGTTAAAGAGTTCTCACCTAATGTACCAAATGCAGATGAGTTCGATGCCAGTTGCAATCCAAGAGAGGTCATACTTTTGTGGTCAACTTCAATGATGACCGCCTTTATCATAACCTGCTTGCCGGGTATATCGAGCTGGTGAATCAGCTCTTCTATCCGGTCGATATACCCTGGCGGAGCAAGAACCAGAATAGATTTGCTGTGCGGGTCGGGAACGAAGCGTATCCTGCCTATGACATTGCTTATTGGCAATTGGTCGGTAGTCGTGCTGCGAGCACCCGAGCCGGACCACCACGGGGTATAGGAGCCTGCAGAACTCTGGTCTGTGCTATCACCACTACTTGATGTACCTCCGCCTCCGCTTTGGCTGCCGCTGCTGGACTGATTGCTCGATGCCTGCTGGTCCATTGAGTAAGTACCCAGTCCCTGCGCAGTGTAGCGAATCCTGGCGGAAGTGCCAGGCTCGTTGAACATGGCATTTAGCCGCTCAGACAGGTCCTCCGGGTCTGCATATTTGATCTGCACAATCCTGGGCACCTCGGCCATTTGCTGACTGTCAAGGTCACGTATCAGAGCTTCAACGATGTCATAAGCCTCGGGAATCTTGCTTATTATGATTATCTTCTTTGTACTAGGCACCTCCTCAAAGGTCAATTGGCCATAGAGCGGCCCGACAATTTTTTGCTTATCCTCCCCACTTGAACCGTACCAGTAATCCCAATATGAAACGCCCTGGGCACTTTCTTCGCTAAACAGCGTCTTTAGCAAATTGGTCATTTCTACGGGGTCGGAATTATACAGCTCAATTATTCTGGGCTTGACCTCATTTATATCCAGTGGAGCATCCCACTCTTTAATCTGCTCACGGATTTTGTCCATATTTTCGGGTGAGGCAATCACCGTGACTTGCTTGAGCGAAATGTATGATATGACCTTCACCGTATCGGATGATGTCGTAGATCTTGAGGAACCATAGTAAAATGTATAAGAGTATCTGCTGCTCTGGCTGGTTTGGGCATAGAGCTCCTCGATATTCGTCTTGATCTGATCAGGGTCGGCATACTTTAACTTGAAGTGCTCAGTTATGAATTGGCCGGGAGGACGATCCACCTCGGCAACGAGTGCCCTGACCATTTCCCGCAGGTCCTGTCTGCCGAAAACCATAATCTGCCTTGCCTGCGCAAGCGGCTGAACAAGAACACTCGCCCGAAGCTCGGTCCCCGGCATCTGCTCCAAAGCCTCATTAATACGTTCGGCTACCTCTGTGGCATCGACATACGTGATGGGAATGCTTTCATATTCTTTTGTGATCTCTTCCTGTACGTCGAGCTTATCTATCCACTCTTCAATCCGCTTCATATCCTCAGCCGAAGCTCTGGCTATAATCCACTTGCGATTCGGAACAGGGATTAATATCACCGGTGACTGGCTTGGCCCAATTAGCACCGAGCTTGACGAGCCCGATCTGGCACCGCCGGTAAAACTCCTTGATGAAGTTCGGCTGCTGCTTGAACCATAACTGCTTCCCCTGGTAAGACTTCTGGAGCTCGTACCGCTGCTGCTGGTGTCGCCAAGAAGCATTCTTAATAATTGAACGATCTCACCAGGGTCACCATTACGGATTTCAAATATATCCTGAACGGTCTGCTCGGCTTCAGGCACATCAAACTGCTTTACTACTCTTTCAATGTCAATCAGATTTTTAACCGTATCGCCAACCAGCAACTGCCGAGTGCTTTCATCAGCGCTTACGTATCCGTTTTCGCTAAGTAAAGGCGTAACGACCTGGGCCATCCGCGTTGGGCTGTAATTCTGTAACTTAAAGAAGTACTGCATCATTTGATTTTTGTTTTCAATAGCAGTAAGCGGATAATCAGCCGTTATTGTAGGAACCGATTTGTCGAGCTTTTTAATCCACTGGCGAATCTGCTCCATATTTTCAGACGATGCTTTTGCAATTATCAAGCTGTTCTTTGCATCAGCGATAAGTGTCACCTGGGTCTGTCCGCTTCCGACGGTGACGGAGGTTGCCCCACCTGATCCACCGGACCTGCTCGACCTCTGCGACCCTCGGGACGGCCCGCCTCCCCTGCCCTGGGTCGTGCTTCCACTACCATCACCCACAAGTACTTGTAACAACTGCACAATCTCTTCAGGATTACCGTAAAGAATTTCAAAGACCTCCTGCTCCATCTTCTCGGCCTGTGACACATCCAGCTCTAAAATGATTCGCTCAATACGTATCAGATTCGCAACCGTATCAACCACAAGCACAGTACTGGTGGTTTCATCGGCGCTGACGTAGCCGTATTCGCCGACCAAAGGCTGAATGACCTGACCCATCTGAGAAGGATTGTAATTTGCAAGCTTAAAGAACCTTTGAGCCATCTGGTTCTTGTCCTCGATCATGGCAAGGGGCTGATCGGACGGAATCGTGGGAACCAGGCCAAATTTCCCCTCAGCTATAGGTTTGATATAAATCGTGTCGTCCATATGCTCGATAATGTAGCCTTTCATGCGCAGGGCACTATAAACCTGCTGAAGGGCTTTGTTTCTGGGCAATGGATTCGGTGCGTAAACGGTAAGTTTCTGCTTCATTGCCTCATCATGCGGAATCACTGTCTTGCCAGTCCACTCTGCAAGTTTTTTAATGATGTCACTCATCTTTACATCTTTAAGGTTCAAATTTTCCATCGGCTCATTCGCATCATTAACATCCGTCACCCTTCCGGCGCGACGCAAATCACCACCTTCCGTTTGTCCCGGCCGTCCTCTAAGGCCCCTGCGCCCACCGGCATCAGCAAAGCCTCTCGGCTCGTTAGCATCCTTAGGAACATTAACATCAGATGCCACCACAGGACGATTCGCGTCACTTGGCTGCT
>Ga0315533_1001776_pt1 | contig 15864 bp, 11 predicted proteins | sample SalMarSW160130MG_FD_203081 | JGI IMG/M metagenome (GOLD analysis project Ga0315533, IMG submission 203081) | Salt marsh sediment microbial communities from the Plum Island Ecosystem LTER, Massachusetts, United States - Salt Marsh Sediment SW1601-30 ... | reverse complement strand
CCCAGTTAGTAAAAGTAGATTTTTGTTTCATCTCGGTTGTAGTTTTACCGACTCCTCCATCACTGCTTGTTTTTTCGCTGGTCTCAATATCCCAGAAAGAATCAGAGATTAATGTTTCACCATAATCATTCTCCCCGACAAGACCTCCAACATAACTATTTAAAATTCCCGAAACCTTGGCAGTTGAATAGCAGTTAGAAATCAAACCCCCTTCCCAAGTTTGCCCAACAAGACCTCCCACTTTAGACCAACCAGAAACATCACCACTCGAATAACAATTGGTAATTGTGCCAACGCCAACATTATATCCAACTAAACCTCCGACTTTGTACTCTCCCGAAACGGAAGTAACAGCATAGCATCTGGAAATCGTGCCCTGCCAATTACATCCTGCTAATCCTCCTACTCTTTCATGAGGGGCGTAAATGCTTGCGGAAGTAGTATAGCTGCAAGTGATAGTGCCAGTATTGGATCCTACCAGTCCTCCAACATGACTATCATCTCTATCCGTTGACGTTCCGGTAATATTGCCACTTGAATAACATTTTGTAATCATACCAGAATTAAGATAAACTTGTCCAACCAAACCACCAACTACATAGCTGCCAGTAACTGAGGAACGTTCGGCATAACACTCGGATATGGTTCCTTCTACTAAAAACCCAACAAGAGAGCCAACTCTAATCCCTGTCCCTGCGTTAACATTAGGGTCGATTACCCCCAAATTTTTAATATATACACTTTCACCAGTCCCCCAATAATCTCCAACATAGCCGAAAAGCCCAATGTAATCAACCCCTTTAGAGTCATAAGTAAAGTTGTCTATCTCAAACCAGTTTCCATCAAACATACCCGTAAAAGGAATAGTTTCATTTCCAATGATATTGAACTGTGTACCTGTGAACTGGGCGAGGTTGATATCGTTTACCATCTGAAAATGAGCATCCCAGTAATTTGGGTCAGCCCCTATAGCCTGCATATCGTTAGCGTCTTCAATCAGGTATGGATCGACTTCCGTCCCGCTGCCAAACCAAGGCTGTCCCTGAGCAGGCAAACATATGCTAAGTACTGCTAAAACTGTTAAAAGAGTCAACTTTTCTTTCATCTCTTATTCCCTTCCAATCGAAAGATTATATACCTTCGAACTTATTACAAAAGTCACTGACTCTCATCACTCTACCTTCTTAAAAAATGTTACTAAGACAAGACAACTAACACGAACATCTAAACTTTTGTTCCATAATAACATATAAAGGACTTTAAAACAAGCAAAATACGCTTCATCTGTGGCAAATCACCCTTCATCTGTGACATATTAAGCCTTATTTATTGCTGATAACGCTTTATCAAGAATGGATTAAACTTCAATGAAATCCGGGTTTAGTTTTTCAGTCACCGCAGACAATCTTTTTGAATTCATCGAAATCCATTTTTTCGAGCATTGCACCAAGCCTTTGATGCGGTTTGGCATTGGCCTTGTAGTAATTTATTATTTTGTCGATAAGCTCAAGCGCCTGCTCAGCAGACAATTCGGCTGCCAGCTCGCGCGAGAGTCTTGGTTTTGCCCCGCCGTTGCCGCCGACAAGCAGCTTAAAACCTTTCGGTGTGCCGACCAGTCCGATATCCTTTATGCAGGTTTCCGCACACTGGTTCGGGCAGCCGCTGACACCGATTTTCAATTTTCCGGGAAGTGCCAGGCCGTGATATTTTTTATCGAGAGCCAGGCCGAGCGAGAGGCTGTCCTGCTGGCCGCGCTTACAAAAAGTTGTTCCCGGACAGGCCTTTATGCTTCGCACACACAGGCCGATAGCTGCACCAGCGTCCATCTGCAAATCTCTCCAGACGTTGTCGATGTCCTGGGCCTGCAGGCCGACGATTGCGATTCTTGCGGCACCTGTTATTTTCAGGGCGGCAGCATTGTATTTCTCAGCGACATCGGCAATTTCCCGCAGCGTACCGGGTTTGATAACGCCGCAGGGGACGTGCGGAGCGACCGCATAAGTTTTTTTATCCCTCTGAATAATCACACCTTTATCACCATCTGCAAGCATAATTTTGACTCCTAAAACAAATTGTAATTTGTAAGCGAATAATAGCAGGAGCAATAAAAAGGTCAATTATAATTTCCTTAAGATAAACAAGGCTAAAGGATTGTTGACAAAGAGAGAGTCTGAGGATAATTATAGGTTAAGAAGTTTTGACACTTTTGCTGGAAAGGGAGTTTTTATGAGAAGGATACAGATTTTAGGAGCAGTTTTGCTGCTGTGTGGTATTGCTGTTTTTATTCAAGGTTGTGTGGCGGTAGCGGCGGCAGGTTTGGGCGTCGGGACGGTTGCGTATGTAAAGGGCGACCTCGAGGCGGTAGAGGCGGCGAATCTCGATGAGGTGTATAAGGCGACAGAAAAAGCGCTCGATGAGCTGGAACTGGCAGTTACGAAAAAAAGTAAAGATGCTATGTCGGCGGCAATTGTTGCCAGAGATGCGGCAGACAAGAAGATAACAATCAAGCTTTCGGCAGCAGAAGAGGACGCAACAAAGATATCAATTCGAGTAGGAACCTTCGGCAATGAGACCAAATCCAGAATGATTTATGAGCAGATAAAAAAATATCTGTAGAGACTCAAACAACAGAAGGTGATAATTATGAGGACCAGGAGCAGATTGGTATACGAGCATTAAGATGATTAATAGCGGTGAAGTTAATAGAACAAGAGACAGATTTCGAGTTTGAGGAGTTTAGAGATGTCGGAGAAAGTGCCGAGTCGAGAAGAGGCTTTTGCATTATTGAAAGAGTTTAATCAAAGCGATGCGTTGATTAAGCATGCGCTGTCGGTTGAGGCGGTTATGCAGTATTGCGCCCGCAAGCGCGGGGAGGATGAGGAAAAATGGGGTGTGATTGGGCTGATACATGATCTGGATTATGAAAAGTATCCGGAAGAGCACTGCAAGAAAACCGAGCAGATACTTCACGAGCGCGGCTGGCCCGAAGAGTATGTGCGAGCGGTAATAAGTCACGGCTGGGGATTGTGCAGCGATGTTGAGCCGAAAAGCGATTTGGAGAAGACGTTATATGCGGTTGACGAGCTGACTGGTCTGGTGACGGCGACGGCACTGGTGCGGCCGAGTAAAAGCGTTCTGGATATGACGGCTAAATCGGTAAAGAAGAAATGGAAGGATAAAAGATTCGCAGCAGGGGTAAACAGAGAGGTTATTGAAAAAGGAACGCAGATGCTTGGCGTGGATTTAGGCGAGCTTATAACCGATACGATTGAGGGGATGAAAAATGTCGCCGAGCAGATAGGTCTGGGTGGAGATACATCCTGAAGCATCAGGAATTTTACTTACTGGAGATATTGATATGAAGAATAAAAAACTGTTGTTTGTGTTTTGTGCAGCATTTTTTGCGGCTGCATCTTTCGCAGTCGCTGAGCAGTCCGAAGTAACTATGGCGTTCGGCGTTTCGATGGAAGAGCCGAATACGCATTATTATCACGTGGTCTTTCAATGCGATGGGATAAAAGAGGAGAGTATAGATTTCAAGATGCCGGCGTGGACGCCGGGCTATTACCGGATAATGGATTTCGCGGAAAACATCAGCGAATTCAAGGCTGAAGACGGAGACGGCAAGGAGCTTTCGTGGGAAAAGACTGCGAAAAATATATGGCAGGTCAAAGGCGGCAAGGCGGAGAGTATAACGATAAGTTACAACGTATATGCATTCGGCAGGAGTGTTGCGGACAGTTTCTTTAATGAGAGCAAGGCTTATATATCAGGTGCGGCAGTTTTTATGTACGTTGCCGGCAGGCTGAAAAATCCCGTGACAGTCACTGTCAAAGCTCACAAAAATTTCAAAAAGATATCAACCGGTCTGGAGCCGGTCGAGGGAAAAGAAAACACTTTCGCCGCACCAAATTTCGATGTTCTCTACGACTGCCCGATTTTTGTCGATAACCAGGAGATAATTTCATTTGAGGTTCAGGGGATACCGCACAGGGTAGCAATCTATGAGCCGAACGAACCGGACCGTGGCAAGCTTGTCTCTGTACTTACGCGAATGATAGAATCGGCAGTATCGGTAGTCGGTGAGGTTCCTTATAAACACTATACGTTCATTATGATGGGCGATGGTTTGGGCGGCCTGGAGCATCGAAATTCAATGGCGGTTTTTTCAAATGTCCCCGACCTGGAGGACCCTAATGACTATAAAGGCTGGCTGAGCTTCATCGCTCACGAGTTCTTCCATCTTTATAACGTCAAGCGAATCCGGCCGATCGCCTTGGGGCCGTTCGATTATGATAAGGAAAATTATACGAATATGCTGTGGTTCGCCGAGGGAGGGACTGTTTATTACGAATATATTATCCTTAATCGTGCAGGTTTTATGGGTAGAAGTGAGGTTCTCGACAAATTTCGCGGCTGCATCAGAGGCTATGAGAATTCGCCGGGGAACCGGCTTCAATCTGTGGCGGAGTCGAGCTACGAAGCCTTTACTCAGCCGTTTTTCGGCGGCAGAGATACGGTTTCGTATTACGATAAGGGGGCGGCACTGTGTATGCTGCTGGATTTGAAGATTCGCGGCGAGACAAAAAACCAAAACAGCCTCGATAATGTGATGCGTACACTATATCGAAAATACTACAAAGAGCTTAAGAGAGGTTTTACGGATGACGAGTTCCGCCGGGTCTGTGAAGAGACAGCGGGCACTCCTCTTTCAGAATTTTTCGAATATGTTACGACAGTCAAAGAGATAGACTACCCGAAGTACCTGTCCTGCGCAGGACTTCAAATCGAGCTGTCCAGAGAGCTGCCGGAGGTTTATTTAGGAGCCCGGACACGTGAAATGGACGGCTCCGCGGTAATCCTGAGGGTCGAATGGGATTCGCCGGCCTCGAAAGCAGGGCTCAATGAAGGTGATGAAATAATTGCACTGGACGGCAGACGTGTCAATTCTCAGGAGAAGATAGACGAAATCATAAAATCCAGAAAAGCAGGTGAGAAGGTTCGGGTTTTACTCTGCCGCGACGATATGATTAGCGAAGTCGAGGCTATCTTGGACAATAAAATTGAGCGCAGCTTCGATATCAAGCCGATGGCAAATCCGAATCGTCTTCAATCAGAGATTCTCAAAAGCTGGTTGAGAGAATGAAGACGGCTTTATCGAAAAGGCTTGCTTGCAAATCGACAGTTGAAGAATTGTGCCTCAAAAACTAAATAGTGAATGAAGATGTCTGAATCGATAGGGAGTTATGAAAATGTCGGGCAAAAGAGCTCTTATAATTTTATGCCTCATATCTTTTGCAATGGCAAATCTGCAATGTGCTGAACAGAGCACAAAAGCAGCAGAAAAAAAACAGGCGACATTAACAAGTGAGGTGAGGCTTTTTAACACAGTACCGGCGCTTTATGTAAACGGTAAGCTTACAAGTCAGGTTCTGGCAGGACCTTACCGGCCTGGCGAGGTGCATTTCAGGGACTTTCTGAATTCGGGGATAAAGATATTCGATATTTATCTTCGATTCGGCTGGACCGGCCCGGAAGAGTACGACTTCAGGAGAGTTGATGAGAAGCTGGCCAATTACCTGAAAATCGAACCGGATGCTTTATTTATACCGCGAGTACTCTTGACGCCGGGCGACTGGTGGTGTGAGAAATACCCGCAAGAGATTACTATGCGTGACGACGGTAGTCCTGCAGGTATGTTTCGAAGGCCTTGTCACCCATCGCTGTCGAGCGAGGTTTACAGGCAGCTTTCTCACAAGGCGATGACTGCCTTTATTAATCACGTTGAAGACAAATGGGGTGAGCATATTTTGGGTTATCAGGCCGGCAACGGGTTCGGCGGAGAGTGGCTTATGTTTAACTCGTTCTGGGAGGCAAGGCCAGGCGGGGAGCCGCCGACGAAGTTTGGAGTCGAAGATTATAGTCCGCCCGCGCGTCGAGAATTTAAGAAGTGGCTGCGGAAAAAATATAATAATGATGTTGTGAAACTTCGCAAAGCCTGGGGTGATTCGCAAGTTAGTTTCGAAACGGCTGAGCCGCCGAATGAGGTTGAGCGTTACAGCTCGACACACGGGATATTTTTTGACCCGGCTGTGAGCCGGCGTGTGCCGGACTATTTTTCCTTCTTTAACGATACTGTTGCAGATGTTCTGATTGAGAACTGCAGGTGGATTAAGGAGCTGACCGGCGGCAGGAAGATTGTCGGGACATTTTACGGTTATCTGTGGTGCAACTTTCCGAATTTGAGTGTGAACCACACGGGACATCTCGGTATCGCGAAGGTTTTCAGCTCGCCTTATGTTGATTTTATAGCAAGCCCATATACCTATGATAATAAGCAAATCGGCGGGCCGAATAATTCGCAGACACTGCCGGAATGCGCACTTATGCACGGCAAGCTTTACTTCAACGAGGTCGATACGGAAACCCACCTTCACCAGCGACAGTGGCGATGGGGTAATTGTCTGAATAATCCGAAGAACTTCGACGAAACTAAGGGACTGCTAATCCGCGATTACGGCTATGCGCTGACCAAGGGATTTGGTATGTGGTGGACGGATTTGCACGGGGGCAACTTCCACGATGAGCAGATAACCGGGCTTTTAGGAAAACTTAAAAAGATAGACGAGAAATATATCGAGGCCGATAAACGTTCCAATGCCGACGTTGCGGTAATACTTGACGAGGAAACTTTCAAGTATTTCGGTGACGGCGAGCCGCTGTTTAATGCTTTGCTGACCGCGCAGAAGCAATGGCAGTTAGGTTATCTCGGGGCACCCTGGGAGCCGTATTTACTGACCGACATAGATAACGAAAATATGCGGGACTTTAGGATGTATATCTTTCTGAACACTTTCTATGTCACTGAAAAACAGCGGGAATCGATTCACAAACGGTTGAAGCGAAACGGCGCAACCGCTGTCTGGATTTATGCGCCGGGCTATATAGAAGAGGATAAACTATCGGTTGAGGCGATGAGTGAATTGACGGGTATCAAGATTGCAGAAAGTGGAACGAGCGGCGAATTGAGAGTTGAGATTACCGATATCGAGCATAATTATACAAAGTCTCTTTCAGGCGGATTTGTGTACGGGACAGACGTTAACGTTGAAAATATCATTCGCTGGTACGACCACCAGATTTATCTAAAAGACCCACGTGACCCGTCTCTGCGCAGGGATTTGCCGGGCTTTAGAATCAGCCCCCGATTCTATAGTGACGATGCCGAGGCCAGGATTTTGGGTAAGCTGTCTGGAGTTGATAAACCCGGGCTGGTGGTCAAGAGACAGCCTGGCGGCTGGACCTCGGTTTACTCCGGTGCGCCGATTTTACCTGCAGCCTTATTGAGGAATATCTTGCGTGACGCCGGCGGGCATATTTACAGTGACGCCAACGATGTTGTCTATGCGAATAAAAATACACTGTGTATATACGCACCAAAAGGCGGGACGCGGACAGTTCACCTGCATCATAAAGCAAAAGTTGTTGACCTTCTTGAAGATAAGATTATCTCAGACGGTGTAAAAGACTTTGATTTAGCAATGTCACCGAATGAAGCAATTCTGCTGGGTCTTGAAGAATCGGTTGATACGGCAAAACAAGAAGGAACATTTTTGAGTTTCGAAGCGAAAGAAGATATTGAGCCTGCGGCTGATGTGAATTCGGAGTTCTGGAAGGGAATCAAGCCGATCAAAATCGGCAGTAATATCCGGGGAGGCAAGGCAGAGAAGTTCAGCTCCGAGGTCCGTTCGCGGTGGACGAAAGAAAATATCTATTTTTTGTTTTCTGGTCCTTACGAAAAACTAACTTTGAAACCTGAGCCTGATACAGAAAAAGAGACTTACAAACTATGGCAGTGGGATGTAATCGAGCTTTTTGTCGGTTCTGATTTCGAGCATATAAATTTGTATAAGGAGTTTCAGGTGTCACCACAGGGAGAGTTTTTAGACCTGAATATCGATTCAACGAGGCAAAGAATAGGGTATTCAGATGAAAGGTTCTGGGACAGCGGTTTTAAGGTTAAAAGCCGTTTGGACAGGGATGAAAAGATATGGTATGCGGAGATGCGGATACCGATAAAGGCAATCGATGAGCGTACTCCGAAAGCCGGTAATGAGATGCGAATTAACATTTACCGACTCGGCGGAACGGAGGCTGAGCGTGACTTCTTTCTTGCCTGGCAGCCGACAGGAGTCTGGAACCCGCATAAACCAGAAAAGTTCGGTAGGCTGAAGCTTGTAGAAAGACAATGAGAAGGCATTTATCTTTCGATGAGGGTTTCTTCGACTTTGATACCGAAATGTCGGCCGGCTTTTTCGATGTGGGCGAGGACCTTGTCGCCTTTTTTCAGTTCGGTAATTGAAACCGCCCTGCCGTCAGGAAGAACCAGGCGAATAGTCTCGGCGTTTTGCATAACCAAGCTTACGGGCTGACCTTCTGCCTGGGCTTCAATCAGCATCATAGGGCGCTTTTCAATCTTGTTTCTGCCAAGATATGCGGTCTGGGATTTACCCTGAAAGTTAACCAGCATAACTTCGTCACCCGCTTTGAGGTCGGCAAGATATTTAGTTTTGCCGCCGGGTGCAAGTGTGTATGCGTGGACGGCACCGGCGTTTACTCTGAAGGGTCTCGATGCAACATAAGGATTATCGATTGATTCTGAATGCACTAAAAAAAATCCTGATGCTGTGTTGCCGACAAGCATGCCTTCGCCGAGTGACATCTGCGTGCAGGTATCCAGGCAGGAGCGGTCGCCCATACCAAGCTGTTTGATATTCGTTATGGTTGCGGTGACAAGCTGGATTTTTTCGCTTACACCGTGTAGAAAATCCGCACATTTTTTAATCTCGTTTACGTCGGTGGTATTGAGTACTACGCCGTCAACACCTTTTTCGAGGATTTCGGCCATCAGCTTTGCCTGCCCGGTATTTTCTACCTGCACTAAAATATTTTTGCCTCTGCGGGCGAGCAGATTCTCAATCGGAATGATAGTCCAGTCGAGCATTCGCAGGACGACTATTTTTCCCGCCGGCACTGCGGCGGCTCTGTCCTCGTCGGCTTTGCCTTTTATGTCGATGAATTCGACGTCTTTGCCTGGTATGATGTCACCGTCTTTTTCGACGGTTTTAATTTTGCCGAACTCGCGCACGGTCTTGCTTTGGCCGTCGGGCAGAACGACAGCCCCTGCGCCGCTTTCAAGAGCGGATATCACAACTTCCTTATTATAGGGGACGGCATTTACCCACAGCTTTTTCATTCAATCATCCTTTTTTCCAATATCAGCTTTTAAGAAACTGCACAGCATCTTCGACGGTGGCATCCTGATGTACCATTTTGCAGAGGGCAGCAACCATTTTTTCCGGCTGTTTGTGCTGAAAGGCGTTTCGGCCTATAGAAAGACCGGCGGCTCCGGCTTTTAATGCTCCAGCGACCATTTTGAAGATGTCTTCGTCGCTATCCATTTTCGGACCTCCTGCGATAACGACGGGGACAGGACAGCCCTGGACGACTTCAGTAAAGCTTTCGACGCCTCCGGTGTATACAACCTTTACGATGTCCGCGCCTAATTCTGCGGCAACCCTTGCGGCGAGCTTGACGTTTTTTACATCGTATTCATCCTTGATTTTAGAGCCGCGGGTATACATCATAGCGACAAGCGGCATCTGCCATTCGAGACATCTTTCGCTAACATAGCCGAGCTGACCGAGCATCTCCTTTTCGGTTTCTGCGCCGAGGTTGATGTGTACAGATACGGCGTCTGCACCGAGCTTTATAGCTTCCTCTACGCTGCAGATGAGCTCTTTTGCATTCGGGTCCGGGCCAAGTGAAGTGCTGGCCGACAAATGTATAATCAGGCCGACATCTTTGCCTGTCCCTCTGTGGCCGGCACGGACAATGCCCTTGTGCATAAGGATTGCATTTGCTCCACCGGCAACAACCTTGCTGATGGTCGAGCGCATATCCTCGAGACCTTCGACCGGGCCGACTGTCACGCCGTGGTCCATCGGGATAATTACCGTCCTATGTGTTTGGCGGTCTATTATTCTTTCGAGCCTTATCTTTTTGCCTATCATAAAAGGTTCTCTCCAATAAACCGAATGTTCATTTAACTGTAAATCAGTAATGTACTTAAAAAAAATCAAAAGGCAAGTGAAAAAAGCCTGAATCCTGATTTTCAATGTGCGAGGCCAGCCGAACAAAGAAACCAAAAATATGGATTCTTTTCGGCTTCATAGATAATTTTACGTCATTTTTTGCCCTTGTCTTTAGCATAAATCGCTGCTATATATGTTGGCTATGACATATTTAACAGTACCAATACCGGCAAACAGTTTCGATGGAACTGTTAAGCAAATTAAGAAAGCACAAAGAGCAGGTGCCGAAGCAATAGAGCTGCGCACTGATTATCTCGAGGGATTAAAATCAGAGCCGGTGAAGCGGTTGATTTCTGAGGCGGGGGAGATTTGTAATCTGCCCCTGATAGTGACCTGCAGGGATAAAAAAGAAGGCGGCTGTTTCGACTATCCGAACGAGTTAAGAGTCGATGTTCTTACAGCGGCGATAGAGGCAGGAGCCGATTTTATCGACTTCGAATACTACAATTTCCTGATACAGGAAAACCGGACAAGGATACAATCGGCGCTTGAGAAGAATAAAAAGAGCCGGCTGATACTTTCCGCTCATAATTTCAAAACAAGATTTGATAATATCGATAAGCTCCACAGTGATATAAAAAAGATTTCCCCCGCAGCCGTACCGAAACTTGTCTATACGGCGAATCATATTAATGATTGTTTTGAAGCATTTGATGTTTTGTATACAGCAAAGAGTGATTCGATTGTATTTTGTATGGGCGAGGCGGGACTGATAAGCAGGATTATTGCGAAAAAGCTGGGCAGCCTGGTTACATTTGCCTGCCTTGATGAAAAAACTGCGACGGCATCGGGGCAGATAACCATAGAAGAATTTAAGAAGCTGTACCGGTATGACTCTATCGATAGTGAGACTGAGCTTTACGGTATAATAGGCTCGCCGGTAGAGCATTCAATGTCACCGCTGGTTCATAACGGATTGTTTGCCGAGGTAGGCGCTGATAAATTGTATCTGCCGCTGCTCGTCGAAGGCGGCAAGAATGAGTTTAATGAATTTTTTGAAGGCATACTGAAAAGAGACTGGCTGGACTTTAAGGGATTTAGTGTTACGATACCGCATAAGCAAAATGCGCTGGAATTCGTTAAGACGAGCGGCGGTTTCGTTGAGCCTTTGACAGAAAAAATCGGCGCTGCTAACACGATAATCATTGAGCGACGGGCGACGGGCGACGAGCGACGAATTAGCGCTTATAATACCGATTATGCGGGGGCTCTGGATGCGATTACAGATGGTATGAAAATCAGAAGAGACGAATTAACGAATATGGAGACTGCGGTTGTTGGAGCGGGAGGAGCAGCAAGGGCTATAGTAGCGGCTCTGAGTGACGCCGGTGCAAAAGTTAAGATTTACAATCGAACGGTTGAAAAGGCTGAAAAACTTGCTGCCGAATTCGGCTGTGAGTGGGCCGGTCTTGATGATTTGCCGAATCTCAGGGCGAGACTTGTCATAAACTGCAGCAGTATCGGGATGCACCCGGATGTTAATGAAACGGTATTGGCGAAAGAGTATATCAAAAAAGATATGGTAGTTTTTGACACGGTTTATAATCCAGCCGAGACGCTGCTATTAAAACAGGCCGGGGAAGTCGGCGCAAAAACAATCAGCGGTGTTGATATGTTCATCAACCAGGCAGTAGAACAGTTCAAGCTTTTTACGAGAAAAGATATTGAATCGAGAATTTTGCGAGAAATTGTAAATAGACAATTTGCACCTTAAACTAAGCGACTGAAAATGAAAAAACTGAGTCAAATTTTTATAGAAGAACATAGAAAGTGTTTGAATGGATTTCACTGTTGCTAATTGATTGCTGATTTTGGTATATTAAAACAAGTTAAAGAGCGAAAAGAATAAGAGTTAAGGGAATGCTTTATAATGGTGGCGATGAGTCGCATAGAAGAGTTCGGCCGACAGGTCGGTGAAGAGTTCGGAGTTGAGCAGGTCATACTTTTCGGTTCGTACGCAGAAGGAAAAGCTACGGAAGATTCAGACGTTGATTTACTCATAATTGGACCTTTCGAGGGCAGAAGCGCCGATGCGTCGGTGAAAATACGTATGAAACTCAGGCCTAAATTCCCGCTCGATATAATCGTTCGCAAACCCGAGGACATCAAGAGGCGTCTTGAGATGGGTGACTTGTTTATAAAGGAAATTATCGAAGAAGGAAAGGTACTTTATGAAGCCCATAACTGAAGAATGGATTCAAAAAGCAGAAGCCGATTTTGCGACAGCCGAGCGAGAACTGGAGGCAGAAGGTATCCCGAATTATGACGCTGTTTGTTTCCATTATCAACAGTGTGCAGAAAAATATATAAAAGCAAGACTTTGTGAAACAGATATAAAATTTGGAAAGATACATGACCTGGTAGCTTTGCTTGAAGGTATACTTCAAATTGAGCCGTCGTGGGAGAATTTTCGCGAAGACGTGGCATACATCTCGGATTTTGCTGTTTCTTTCAGATATCCGGGTGAATCCGCTGACAAAAAGATTGCTTTCGATGCCCAAAGGCGTTGTCGAAGGTTCAGACAAGCAGCTCGCAAGGCCTTCTGTTTGGATAGATAAAATGTAACTGAGGAGCAAACGACGATTTGTTTCTATCTACAGTTCATGCCAGCGCACGATTCAGAGCATTTACAGTTATCAGGGACTGGTGAAAAAAATTATAAAATTTTTGAAATGAAAAAACAATTATAATGTCTATAATAGTGGATGCTTACTTTTAATGTTAGAAACCTTATTTGTGAGGAGAAATTATGTGTAAGGTAAAATTCAAAAAAATTATTGTATGTGTAACGGTTTTTTTCGCAAGTTTTGCCGGTGGAACAGCTTTTTCAGCTACCTCAGGCGCAGAGCGGCTGAGTGTTTTATTGCCCGATGATGTGGCAGGTTTTATCGCGACAAGCGGTTGTGATGAAATAAAGCCGGCATTCGAGAAGAGTATTTTGGGGCAGATGTGGTACGATGCCTCGACGCAGAATTTCTATCAGTCTATAAAGAACGAGCTCGTCAACAAGATAAAGCGGGAAATTTCTGACGCGAATGAGGCAAAAATACCTGAAAAGATTCTCAACTTCGCCCAGATGCTGCTGAACCGTCCGATTATTGCAGGAGCGGCTATAGATAAGAGCAATGAAGACTTTCCGTTCTATGGATTTGCAATCGTCGATACAGGCACGAGAAAATCCGAGATAGCAGCGATGCTGGCTGAGCTTGAGGGATTGGTTGAGGAGGATGCTATTGTTGATGTTGATATAGCCGGCCTGAAGCTGCGGGGGCCTAAAGATGCAGATGATGTTCGAGTGTATTGGGGTATGGTCGGGAATTACCTTGCCTTTGCAGTAAATGATAAAAATGGGCTGGCGATAAAGTACCTGAAAGGCGGTCAGAACCGGATTACTACGAATTATCTGGCGACTGTGGAAGGCAGCGGCGATGCGATGGCGATGTATGTTGATTTTCAAAAGATTTCCGGGCTTATTAAGTCCGAAAGTGAAAAAGCCGGCGAAGAAGAGCTGCAAAAGGTTACGGCGGTTTTGGATGCCCTCGGAGTGAGCGATATTAAGGCTGCTAAATCGAGGCTGGGATTTTCAGGGCCTGATTTGGTTTGTGATGAAATTATTGAGCTGGGCGTTCAGCGCAAAGGTCTGTTCAAGTTTATAAGGCCGATAAATGCAGGGTTGCTGGATATGGTTGATTCAAGGGCGGTCAATACGACGGCGTTTAATATAGAAACGAGCGGAATCTACGATACGATAATGAATGCGATTCAAGCCGCCGCACCAGCCGAAGATTATATGGAAATACAGGATTCTATCAAGCAGGCTGAATCGGAGATTGGTTTCAATATTCGCAACGAATTGCTTACAAGTTTTTCGGGTCCGGCGGTTTTATATTCGATGCCGGCAGGTGTTATGACCGAAGCTCCCACCGGCGGTGTGATTTTAATTGCAGGTTTGAGAAATAAACAGGACTTTGAAAAGGTAATGCAGGCAATCGGCAATTATGCAACGGCAAACAGTGACGGAGCAGTGCAGGTAAGCTCGCAGGTTCAGGACGGCAGGACGGTGCATACTTTCGCGATAATGCCGCTTGCAATGCTGCAGATAATGCCGACCTGGACGGTGATTGATGATTATGTGGTTGTTGGGATGAACGGTCCTTTGTGCAGTGCTGCGATTAAACAGATAACAGCGGAGAATCGCAGGGCGAGTTCGATACGAGAGACCGCCGGCTTTAAGATGGCGACGGAAGGGATTCCGACGGGGCTGGTTTATCTTGACTATACCGACTCGAAGGCACAATTCAATGAGCTGATGAGGGGTGCACAGCAGTTCTGGCCTATGGTTACAATGCTCGCCGCGAATGCAGGTATGAAGCTGCCGTTTATGCTGCCTTCTTTATCGCACATTGCAGAAAAGATGGGGCCTTCCTGCAACTACTGCTGGTTTGATAAGGACGGTCTGCGTTCGAGATATAAAGGTGTTGGAGTCGAGCAGAGCTTGGGTGCGGTTGCGGGAGCATCGTTCGGCACAGCCGCACTCATACCGGCATTACGCGGTGCAAGGGATCAAGCTCAAAGGGCGGTTTCAGCTAATAATATTCGTCAAATTCTGATTGGTCTGATTATTTATGCAGATGAACACGATGGGAAATTGCCGGAAAGTATGGATGATGAGGAAGTTACAAAGTGTATGGGGTTCGCTTCTAAAAAAGACGCATCGAAAATATTTGAAAGCCCTCGTAAGCCCGGGGATTTTGTTGGGCCGAGCTATATTATGGTTCCGGTTGAGAAAGTGGATATGAAAGAGGCCGGTGAAATTATATTACTGTATGAGAATCCGCAATTTTGTGTGGATGGTGTAAATGTCGGCTTTCTTGATGGTCATGCCGAGTTTATGAAGAAAGATGAATTTATTGAAGCTCTTAAAAAGACATACGAGCGTCTCGGCAAAGATATGCCGGAAGTAACATTCGGGAACTGACAGTAGTATAACGGAATTTAAAACCGGCAGGACTCGAAGGAAATGTAGACGGCCTGCCGGTTTTTTTCTTTTTTGTTGGTCTTGTCTTTGGGATGGTGTTAATTTATAATCCTGTTTTTAGTTACGTTTATTTTAATTTGAAGGGCCAAAGCAATGGCGAAGAAGGAAAAAGTAGTACTGGCGTATAGCGGCGGGCTCGATACGAGCGTTATCCTGCCCTGGCTTAAAGAGACATACGGCTACGAGGTAATAGCCTTTGCGGCAGAGCTCGGCCAAGGCGATGAGCTTGCAGGGATTAAAAAGAAGGCACTTGCGACAGGAGCGGTAAAGTGCATCGTTAAGGATTTGCGAAAAGAGCTTGTTGAAGATTATATCTGGCCGATGCTGAAGTCAGGTGCGGTTTATGAAAATGATTACCTGCTGGGGACAAGTATAGCCAGGCCCTTAATCGCAAAACACCAGGTCGATGTCGCTCACAGGGAAGGTGCGACGGCGGTTGCACACGGTGCCACGGGGAAGGGAAACGACCAGGTGAGATTCGAGTTAACATTTATGGCACTTGACCCAACGCTGAAGATTATCGCACCGTGGAAAGACCCTAACTTTAAGCTTACCAGCAGAGAAGCTGCGGTTGATTATGCAAAAAAGCACAATATCCCAATCGAGCAGAGCAAAGAGAAGCTTTATTCAAGAGACCGAAACTTGTGGCATATAAGTCACGAAGGCGCAGAC
>Ga0315533_1001765_pt1 | contig 15955 bp, 11 predicted proteins | sample SalMarSW160130MG_FD_203081 | JGI IMG/M metagenome (GOLD analysis project Ga0315533, IMG submission 203081) | Salt marsh sediment microbial communities from the Plum Island Ecosystem LTER, Massachusetts, United States - Salt Marsh Sediment SW1601-30 ... | reverse complement strand
CAGTTCGCAAAGGCAATCGACCGACGGTGGCTCAAACACTCAGATGGCCCCCGAAACCATATTGTGGTTTGTTAATTCCTGAAAACTGACACAAACGACGACTGGGTGTGAACCATAATCACCTTGAGCAAAACAAGTTAATGTGCAACAAAACAGGCTAATGTGCAATTTGTCCTCAGGTATATTGTGGTTCTCGCCCAACTACCTCAGTTCCAGTTGTATTAGGCCTGCCAGCTCAGGAAGGGATAAGTCACTCCAGCGACGATATTCCAGATATATGAATGGTTGCGCGCGCCAGGATTGGCGACTGCGATTATGTTCCACCCGGCCCCTGAGAAGGTGGCGATGTTCATCATTTGCGTCGTACTCTCGCCTGTCCCGCCAGCCGAAGTAGTTTGTCCACTGGTTTGGGTGTCCCAGAAAGAGTTGCTCACAGTGCCATCACTATCTCCCACCAGACCGCCAACCTGTTCACTGCCAGACACACTGCCTGTGGCATAAGAGCCGCTGACATTGCCTTCGTTAAATCCCACGAGACCGCCAACGTATGAGTTGCCAGTCACGCTGCTTGTGGAATAAGAGTTGATCACAACGTTCCAGTTGCCTCCCACCAGACCGCCAACCTGTTCATTGCCAGAAACGCTGGCCGTGGAATAGCAGTTGGTCACTGTGGCGACATTCTCTCCCACTAGGCCGCCAACCCTTGAGGTACCGGTGCTAGAGACGCTCCCTGTGACGTAACAGCCGGTTACATTGCCCCAGTTCACTCCGACCAGACCACCAACCAGTGAAAAGCCAGTCACATTGGCTTTCACCACACCAATACTCATGATTCGCCCGGTTATACCTAGCTCATCAAAAAGCCCAACCCCCTCTTGGTCAGGCCGATTGATGAATAGGTCTCTTATCTCGTGTCCCTGACCGTTGAAAAGTCCGCGAAAACTGGCCTCCTTCATTCCAATTGGTTGCCAGCCCTGTCCTCCGTTGGCTGTCGGACTTGCCAGCTCCGTATAACCGGCGGTGGTGGAATCGAGGTCGTTCATAAGTAGGTAGGTACCATACAAGTTTTTCTTGATGTAATCCAAATCATACCAATCCCGTATTTCAAAAAGACCAGAAACACGAAAACAGCCTGCCATCCCGGCAATCAAGGCTATCATAATCAGAAAAATCGAAAAAATGCCAATTACTGCCGCATAATGGCGCCTCCTCCAACTAAGTTTTTTCATACCTCACCCCCCGATTTTTGTAGTCGCCTGAATAAATTACAGTTGGTCTTGAAGTAATATTTCTTAAAACTATTATTCTGGTTGAAGCTATTATACCACCGTCTAAAAGACAGTCAATAGTATTTTTGTGCAGTGTACAAAGCATACTATGGAGATAAGGAGTCACGAAACGCTCAACTGTTTAGATTTTAAATAGAGCTTACCGGAGCCGAGATGGTTCTATCATCAGTAATCACGGTCAAGAGGCTGCACTTTTTCCTCAAAATAGCGATGAAAATCGTGCGGCAAGCTGCGATAGTCGATGGATGATATTACGTCAGAAATATCTCTAGAGTTTAAAGTGTTCCAGAATAACACTGCCTTACCTTGCACCCTCCTGTTTTTGGCGTCATCAATAAGAGCTGCTAAGGTCTTGCCTGTATAGGTGCCATCTAGCTTGATTCCTTCACACCCTCTCATTAGGGACACTGCCTTCATTCCCTCCTTTGTGAAGAGCGCGTATCGTTTGCCGAAATAATCATGTCTAATATCAACATCTTTTTCAGGGAACTCGAATCTGGGAAAGGAAGTATCCAGAGAATGAAGTAAAGAGTTAGTCTTGTTGACGAGTTGAATCATTTTTCTGGCATTGACGAATTTTTCACTGGTTACCTGTACTGAGACTACTCGGCTATTGAGATTTGCTGCTCTAAGCCCGATAGTCAATCCGGAGGCTGTGCCCATTGTACCGCAAGCGACATAAATATATTCTGGTTCAGGCATTTCACCATCCGTTATCTGTTTTTTTAATTCCAACGCAGCGTTAACAAAAGCAATAACGCCAAGGGGTGAAGAACCACCAGGGGGGATGAACTGAGGAAAATGTCTACTTTTAAACTTGTGCCGTAAAAGCTGATAGGCGGTTGCAGTGTAAACCAACGGCATATTTCTTACAGATTCCAACCCGGCCCCACACAAGTGTAATTCCGCACCACAGTAGTGGCTCATGAGTAAATTGCGGCGAACATACTGGGCATTCGGCTGAGGCATTAACATGGAGATGCTCTTCAAACCGACGTGTCGTGCGTATATAGCAGTAGCCAAGGCATGGTTCGACCCAGCACCACCAAAGGTTATGACCTCCTTCGCCTTAGAGCGCAGAGCATTGCCTAGAATGAACTCTAACTTTCGAGGTTTGTTACCACCGTAGACTTTGCCACTCAAGTCATCGCGTTTTATATAGAGCTGACTGATCCCTAACTCAGCTCCTAATCGTTCGAGCTTTTGCACAGGAGTAGGGAATTCACATAGCGGCACATAGGCAAGCTTCTCCCGCAATAGCGGGTACTGTTCAAATAACGGAATCACTTCTATTCTTTCCTTCACTAATAGTCACACAAGCCAACTCTCAAGAATCCTGTTTTTCTAACAACCACGATGGCATACTATCATCGCTGGCTCTTGTTATCAATCCGCTGGTAATGAGGATATTAAGTCCCTGACAATAGACTGGAGAGGTGCGTTACTTAGGAAGCAGACTGAACTTTCCGCTAGATTGTTCAATTTTCGTGCTGCAAATTGTCGGATTGATGCCCACTAACAGGGGCGCAACCCGCCCCCTATTGACCTGGCGGGCGCTGGAGTGGCAACGCACACAGCCAGCCTTTAGCCTGTTATTTCTGAGCCTTCAGCTCCTTGCCGACTCTCCATACCTCGGCGATTGCCTCGCTAACAGTGTGGTAACGACCGCGTGGAGCCATAGTAACAACAATGGGTTTGATCTTCATAATATCCGGCCTCCCGTCGGTCAAGCAGTCTTCGGATACGTGAGTTTCTTCGATTCTGCCGACCACCAGATAATGACTCCCTAGGTCAACGGTATGCAGGACTTTACATTCCATGTTGATGGGGCATTGCTCTATAAGCGGGGCGCTGCCCAGTTTTCCGTAGAACACCTTGAAGCCGCAGTCCCTGACTTTGTCACTCTTGGCGCCGGACACCTGACCGCAGTAGTCCGTTTCCCTAACCATACCTGTCGACGGGACGTTGACCGAGAAGGCCATATTCTGGCGGATTCCCTTAAGTGTGTAGAGGTCAGGTCTGATGCCTATAGAGATTGTCGGGGGTTGTTCGCTGGTGATACCACAGTTGGCAAAGAGCGCAAAATTGGGCTTATCGTCAACATTAGCCCCCACGAGAACCGCGGGACATGGACAGAGTAGCGGCAAGGGTCCCATTTTCATTTTACCCATGGGCCTTCCTCCTTAAATATGACTTTGGTTTTGATGATATTCTATCCTGTCTATTTATGGCTTGTAAATAAAAAAGAGCCGAGGGCAGTCTCACCAGGTAGATGGTAGCTATTTCTAAGGAAAAGCCTGAATAAACGATACACCGCCCAATGACCTTCATAGTAAGCCAACTATGCCGCGCACCCAATTATCTGCACCTCGTGAACAATACCGAGCATTGTGCAATCCCCTTTCGAGGATTAGGTTCTTTCCGACGATTTCAGCTACCAGCTATGAATAAAAAGAGAAAGGATATGTTTCAATCCCCTTTCGAGGGTTAGTTCCTCTCTCACTCTTTAAGGAGAGGGGGAAAGAGAGGATTAGAAAGGCTTCGCCCTTCTTACTTTCCTCCTTCTTCTTTGGTTACGGGCTTTTTTTGCTCCTTCTTGGGTTTTTTCACATTCCTTCTGCCTTTAGTTCCCATTGCTTGTTCCCCTCATTGTATTTCGGAATCGATTATTCTTGCTCTCCGTACTCTCTTATTATGGACAGAAAGGCAAGTTGCCTAAAAAGATGGGTACTATGCTTGACATGCCATTTAGGTAAATCAGTCTAGATAGCCCTTGAGCTTTCGACGGCGGGAGGGATGACGTAACTTAAGTAGAGCCTTGCCTTCAATCTGTCGTATTCTTTCTCGAGATACATTGAATTCTCTGCCCACCTCTTCAAGAGTTCGAGCACGTCCGTCTTTAAGGCCAAATCTAAGCTGCAGCACCTTTTTTTCTCGTTCGGTAAGTTCATCAAGCACTTTATCTATTTGTTCTTTGAGTAGCTGCTGTGAAGTGGCTTCAGTTGGTGCTAAACTGCCCTGATCTTCGACAAGGTCACCTAGACGGCTATCTTCATCTTCGCCAACGAGCATGTCTAGCGACATGGGCTGACGGAAAAACAAAGCCATGCCCCCTTCCACCTTTTCTGGGGATATATCTAGGCGGCTGCCAATTTCTTCGTAACTTGGTTCGCGTCCAAGTTCTTGAATTAACTGTCGTGTTGTGCGTGATAGCTTGTTCATTGTGTCTACCATGTGTACCGGAATGCGAATGGTACGGGATTGGTCAGCTATAGATCGAGTGATACCTTGCCTGATCCACCAGGTGGCGTAGGTACTGAACTTGTAGCCTCTTCTATACTGAAACTTATCTATAGCTCGGATGAGGCCAATATTCCCTTCCTGGATAAAGTCAAGGAAGGATATGCCATGTGCGATGTATTTCTTGGCTACGCTCACCACCAAGCGCAGGTTTGCTTCAGTGAGGTGCCGTTCTGATGCTTTTGCTCCAGTCTTTATCTGTTCAAAGTAAGCTTTGAACTCACTGCTATGAGAATCGAGTTGAGACAGGAACCTGTTGTTACTCAGGAGAGTCTTTAGTTTTCGCCATGAAGGTTTATCTCTAGCCAGGAGCTCTAGCAATTGCGGGGGCAAAAGTTGACTGTTTATGGAAAGATTTACTATGGTTTCTTCGGCCGCAGTGGTTCCTTTGTCTATTCCCTCAGCGATTGCTGCTATTAACGCTGGGTCTATAACAACGTCGATGGTGGAGCGAAATTCAGGATTCTTGATCGTCTCTACCACATTGCTGGAGGGATCGATACCAATACGCTCTTCGACAATCTGAACAACGGGATATGCCCTAGACAATTGAGAAATTACGTGAATAACTATGTCAACGGGTAAAGGGAATTTCTTGTATTTCCTGAAATGGTTATCCTTGAGCCTTTCTACGTATCTACCCAGCTCTATCTTCCGGGATAGTACCTTCTCTTCGTGAGCTGTAAGCAGCGGCACCCTGCCGAGTTCCTGAAGATACATACGAGTTGAGTCGTCAATTACCTCGTATTCCCCTAGTGCTGCCGGAGGCTTGCTCTCTTCAGCTTCATCGGGAAGGAATTCTTCGATTTCTTCTTTCTCTTCAACTTCCTCGACTATGGCGCTGACATCTTCAACTCCGGCTTCATCGCTGAGTAAGCTTTCAGCCAATATATCATCACTATTCAGGTTGATGCTTCTTCCTTTAGCCATTGTTATTTCTCTTTCTTGAGGAAGACCTGCTGAAGTTGTTGCCCGGAATTTGTGGTTGTGTTAATTTGTTGGGGGAAATTCAGCCCTTGGCTTGCTTGCCTTACCAGACTACCTCCCAGTCGCTCTTATTGTAGCACAACGTCCGTAGTTTGACAAAGAGCCGATTGCTCACTCCTTCAGTAGACCAGCTCTGCCCGTGTCTCTTGAATCTCTCACCCGTTCTGGTCGGAGAGGAGGTATCTCTTGGCAACGAAAAGTTATGTCACAACTATTCTCCACGGGACGCTAGTGGCTTTGGCTTCAAGGAGATTGCACTTTAGTCAGAATTGTTCAACTGTATGCTGCTCTTGAGTAGCAACCGAATGGCTTACTGCTTGTCGCTCGTCTCTTAGTCCTCGACCCTGTTGTCCCTATCAGTCATACTCAGTCACATGTCGCTTATCGTATATCCTACATACCCTATCTTCCATACTCCATACTCCATACTCCATACTCCATGCTCTCTGCTCTCTGCTCTCTGCTCTCTGCTCTCTGCTCTCTGCTCTCTGCTCTTCGCTGTCCGCTCCATTGTGCATGCTCTTTCATGTAAAAGAGCGACAGAGCGAAGAACGGGGGGAAGCAGGATCAGATCAACTCAAGGAACGTATCTCGCAGGCAACAATCACAATCTGATGGTCTGTGCACTCGCTTGTCCCGGTCAATGCAGAACGAGGAACTAAACAAAACGGTTATGCGCAACCAATTCCGGATTGTGATGCAATTCTATTGGTAATGCTAACTGTGAACACTGAAACTGGATACCGGCTTACTTACTCAGTTTCTGGAACCATGTATTGGAACATGGAATTGGAAGTGCGGAGTTACAGATTACAACTTATGAGCTACGAGTTCCAAGTTCCAGGTTCCAAGTTCCAAGTGTAAGTTAGAAGCTACAACGAAGCTGCAACTCAGAAGTTAGCACTTCCACCCTGGAACTGGAACCATAGGACTAGCGCGAAGCTAATCCAAAACCAGCTCGTCTGCGGCACCGTTAATCCATGAGGCATGTGAGCTTCATGAGCCGAATAGGCTGCGCTGAAATACTAAATAGTGGAAACTGAAGTGGAGACAAGGTGCAGCACTTTGGAGCACTCAAGCGGAAACCGAACTAGAGGAAAAGTGGAGCCAAGTGGAAACTTGAGCGGAAACTGAAGTGTACTAAGGTGGAACATGCTCTGGACTAAAGTGGAAATTGAAGTGGAACTAGGAAGCAAATTTTGAAGACACGATCTGATTGATTATCAAGTCACAAAACGATGCATTGTTAACGTCGCTTTTTTAACTGTATAAGAGCAAAAACTATTGCAGAGGAAACAAAATACCAGAAGATTAAATCTACTACCAGCCCCAGCCATAAAATAGAATATTGGGGATAATAAACGAAATCCCCACTCGACATGCGAAAGTAAGAAATTGGAAATCCATAGGCTTCGCATATAAACACTCCTCCAGGTGAACAGTCGACCTTATAGAAATATGTAAGACCTAGAAGAATTAGAGTGATTAGGATTTTTCTCCAATCTGGTTTTAGAAATTGCTTAACTGATTGTTTCATTACTTTGCTCTGCTAGAAATCGCCTCATCGCCATTGGATAGCCACTGACTATGATCAGAATATCCTCGGCGTCCCTATTTTATGCTTACAGTTTTTTGACGGCAAGCCATAGGAGTAAGTTTGGCAAGTGAACAATACGATGGTTTATACAGTCGCTTTTAAGCGCTAAGTAATAAATTCAATTTCGCCTTTGGTAATCTGGCTCAGAAAACGCCGAAAGGCAAATAGTTGAGATTCAAAGCATTCCTGAAATGGCTTAGCAATTGCCCAACCACCCCACGGGGTTCGAGGAAGTTAAGCGAACAATTTGGCTTTTTGTGTGATAAGCACCTAGAGTTCAATATACCATTTTCTAAACCTTGTTTTTTGTGAGCAGTCTAAATTTGCGATGCGCCTGTTTACTGACGGGTGTCCATAGAAGTCACGCGTAAAATCCATCTTCCTCAACGTAGCTATTGCTTTGAGGGAGGAGGCAACTGCTCCCTGCTTCACACATTGGTCGGCCATTAAATCGGCTTCGTATTCGCACGGCCATGATATGAATCGCATAGCTATGCCCATCAAACCGATTAAGATTATTGACAAAGCTGTGCACGCGAAAGGGGAAGAGGCTAACGGGCCGAAGCCATATAGGATTCCCCCAAACAACACGCCTGACACAAATACTACTCCAAAAAGCAAACGCCATTTTTCAAGGTATGATTCCGCTTAATATGTGCGAGTTCGTGGGCAAATACTCCCTTTATCGAAACGCTATCAAGACTATCTAATACAGGCTGACCTATTTCTATCGTGGTGCCATTGGCGTAGGCGTTGCGCAAATTGGTAAAAACCTTCACCTTAATATACTTTTCAATACCCATTGATTGGCAGAATTGCTTCCATCGTGGTATGACAGTATCGGGGTCTTCTACGCATCTAGGTTTTCCCTTTCTCACGTGTTCCCACACGAAGCAGAATGAGGATGGCCCCACTGCCGCCAGAGTTAATAGCCCTGCGGCTATAAGACATATAATTCTAAGATTTCCTCTATCCGAAAGACTGGAGATGACAGCGAATGCGATTGCTATTGACAAAAGAGAAACATTAATCCTTAGCGGGGAACCATTAAGAATTGTCTTACATCTCATTTCTATAATTATACTGCATTACTAAATACGTCTGACCATACAGTATGTGCGTCAGAATCGTAGAATAGCGCCGTCCTGTCACAAAATGACGGTTTGTTATGTTTATGGCGAAAGCCAATTCCCTTCTCAAAAGTTGCTCAATCCTCTGATAAAGCCTCAAATTATCCTCAAACTTCACTGAACTAGCAAGTGGTATAATGGGATCAGGGTGTATGCTTTGGCTGGCTGGTAGCCCGGCCAACGGATTTGGAGAGGCATTCCATGCAAAAGGGCACAATAAAACGGCTAATTGCAGACCGTGGTTTTGGGTTCATCAAGACAGAGCGGGAAGAAGAGCTCTTCTTTGGCCGCAACCAGCTTCAAGGGGTGGACTATGGTTCCCTTAGAGAAGGGCAAAAAGTAGAATTTGAGGTTACACGGGACCCCAACGGTCGCCCCCACGCAATCAGGGTGAGGCTTGCTCAGCCTAAAGGCGAATAGCAGCAAGTCCAGCCAGCGGATTTGCGCTAAGGCGCTAGTTTATATGTCATCCAACCCCATTAGCTATCCTGGTTCCGCTGGACCTCATCAACCTTTTGACCTTTGATTAGGCGGGCCCAAGTTAGTGCCTCATCTAGGTGAGCTCGAAGCACATCAAAGCTGAAGCACCTCTTCCCTACCATAATATTGTGGTCAGTGATACGTGATAACCTCTCAGGACACGTAAGGACTGCTATTATCTCGCGGGCCGCTCGCGTCAGCACTTCCACGGGAATTTGAACAAGCCCCATGTAGTCTCTCTCTGGGAGCAGTATGTCTCCAAGAGACACGACCTTAACGCCCCTCGGGGCAATATCCTCCTTGAAAACGGGATACTCGAAGACTGCCACGGGCAGCCCAGAGGCGAATGCCTCGAGAAGTTGGTTTCCAAATCCTTCCCATCCTGTGGGGTAAAGGACGAAGTCGGCTATAGCATAGAAATCGGGATACAGAGCATAAAGCCCTTCATCTTCGGAACGATATGGGCGAACATCACCACCTATATATTTCCAGACAATTTTCAATGTGTCGAATAGATCAAACACCTTCTTTTGGTAGTCAATGAAGGCCCGCTCTGGTCGACCTGCGAGAACCAGCACTACTCGATTAAGGTCAGAAAATACCTCGCCGGTGTACAGCCTCTTCCCGACCATCTCCGGACGAAACCTTTGTAAAACCTCGGTTAGGTGCCCTGCCAATTCAGTCTGCTTGTTGGGCACAATGCGGGCCCCGACAAAGAGAACAATATCATTTGGCTTGATACCGTATTTCCCACGAAGAGTGGCTCGTATTCTGGCTTGCTCTGCCGTGTCAAGTTTTTGATTGAAATCCATCGTATCATGGATCACTTCGGCTTGGATGCCTTTATTCTTAAGAGCCATCTGATTGTGAGAGTTGATCGTCCAATGTCTAAGATTAGGTAACACTGGAGGAAAGTATTCCTCAAGAATTGATTTAGCGAAATCGCATGTCGGGGTGAATTTGTAGGCGCCTTCGCTTAGAACGTCATGGTGGATCGCAGCACAAGGCAACCGGGTCTCTCTGAGCAGGTCGGTTAAAGCTACAGTCGCGACGGGATGCACAGGAAGAGATAACATGTTGTGGACAAATAGTATGTCTGGCTTGAAATCCGTAATCACCTTGCCCAATTCCTGCCTCAGCTCCAGTAAGGAGGCATCAAATGCGCTTTTCAACTCTGCCTCGCTAGCAAAGTCCACCAGCCCAGGTCCGAATAAATTCCGCATCATCAGCATCACTTCTTCAGAGTCAAACTCCAATGCCGGTATCGCGAAGTCTGCCCAATCGTATGCTGAGCAAATCGCTACCTTATGGCCCATACTTTCGAGGGAGGCTTGGCGTTTGGCTATCTCCAGCGAAACACCATCAGTGCCCGCCGAGTCGAGAGGATCCACATTTACCCGTTGTTTTTGCAGTCCCCCGGCGGGAGCAGAGCGAAAATGAACAATAAGCACTTCCATTGTGCCGTCTCCTTTGGCTAGCTTCCTATCAGCCTCATTTTCAGTATAAACGTTCTGGCTTGTTAAGGGAAGCGTAGTTGCTGGTACGAAAGAGAGTAACAATGGCCACCAGAAACAATATTGTATAGGCGATGGCATAACTGCTAACATTTCAATTACGTTAGTGGCATTACCAGATACATCGCCATTGAGACAAGGAGTAGACTTGAAAGAGACTGAAAAGAGCACCTCATTAGCTGAGAAAGCCTATGCGGAATCCCTTAGTAAACCCCTCGAGATAGCCGAGAGGATAGGAAATGCAAACATTGTGGTGGGCATCCCCTTCCAAAACGAAGTCGATACAATTGGGCACGTATACAAAACCGTGGCAAAGGGGCTTTCAGAATTCTTCCCTGACAAGAAATGCGTTATTGTGTGCGTTGGCGCGCCGGAAGGGAAGGACGCTTTGGACGTTATTCAGGAAGTACCTCTGGGACATGCAGTAGAGATGATAGCCTTCCTCATGAAGAATGAAAATGCGAGGGACAAAGCTTCGACTCTTAAGGCAATAGTAGAGATAGCGAACAGGCTTAACGCCGATTTAGCTTTATTTGAGCCCGACCTTGATAGCAGAAATGTGAAAACTGAAATTGAAGGCTTGGCTCCGGAATGGGTAAGTCGTCTCATCATTCCGATAGAGAAAGAAGGTGTAGACCTCGTTATACCCAGGTTCGATAGTCACTACCTTGATAATACAGTCTCCAATCACCTCGTGAGTCCTTTGCTCGCTTCCATCTTTAATCTGAAAGCAGGGGGACTTCCAGGCAAAATACTTGGTATCTCAAGCAAGCTCCTCAGAATCTATTTGGCTGATCTCAACATCTGGAGTGATGAAGTTGGTGAGTATGGCATGGATAGCCAGCTCATCACGACGGCCATCATCAACGAAGCGAGGATTTGCGAAACCAGCCTTGGTGTGAAGATTCGTAGAGTCTACCCAGACAAAGAAAGTGTGTGGAGGCAGCAAACCAAAGTAATCTTTGAGCAGATTGCAGCCAGCAAAGACTGGTGGCAGCAAAGAGGAGACATAATCTACCCCCTAGCTATCTTTGGAGACAGAAAGTTCCACTGCCCGGAAGAAGTGGCACCAGACCCCCTTGCAATAGAGCGATACAGACAAGGTTTCATCGAGTTCCAGGGCTTATATGAAGAGATCCTCTCCAGAGAAGCTTCAATAGAACTACGGAGGCTAGCAGGGACTGACCAAAAGGCTTTCAGGTTTCCTGCACACCTCTGGGCCGAGATTGTTAATGACTTTTTACTCGTTTACTGTCTAGAACAGGAATTCGCCAAGGACGCTGTCTTGAATGCTTTCATCCCCATTTGTTATGCAAGGGAGGCTGGGTTTGCTCAGGAGCTTGAGGTGTTCAAGCAACGGTCAGAGGCTGCTATCCTCGACCTGGCAGAGCATCTCACGACTCTTGTGGCAGAGCGGGAGATTCAGCAGCAGATCGAGGAATTCATCAAACAGAAGCCCGGCTTCTTGGCGGCATGGAGGGACAAAGAAGATGCTCTCAAGCCACTTCTGCCTATGGTGACTTACCGCGAGTTCATACCCGGAGTTCCCTTAATACTGCCTAAGGAGCTTACCTCGCCTACCGAAGAGATTATAAGCACTGATAGCATCTATAATGATATTCTTCAAAGGCACTACAAGGAATTTAGGGAGTTCTATCATGAACAGCTCAAGATCCCTCACGAGCCGAATTCCACCGATATCGCCGAAAACATAGAAAAGCTTATGCTCCAGGTGGAGCATAATATGAATGAACTCCTTTTGAGTGGGGATCTTTCAACCTTAGATGGAACCAAGAAGGTTGCTGAGGCCATATTGCAGAACTTTCCTCATTCGGAAACCTTCACTCTAAAACCTGAGGTGGCCTCTTGGATTTTGCAGCGAAATTCGCCCTCCAACTTGCTTATCAAATTCGGTGCGGCCAATCTGGCCGAGCTTGAACAACACTACGGGCCAAAGGATATCTTGGCTTTGTCTAGCCTGTTGGAGGAGACAGAACATACGGAGATATTGTGGGAATGGATAGCCGGAAATGCACGGCCCGAGCACTTTGCCCGCCTGCCTTTGGAGCCACTGGTAGTGAGCTATGAGGATTTCTCCATGCTTGCACTTCCCAAGGAGCCTTCGACCTTAAGCAAGCTCGCAGGAAGGCTTCTCATCAGCAATTTGCGCCGGGGAGCAGGTGGTGAATTTCCCAAGCTGCGCTATTTCCTAATGATGGTCAAGAATATTGTGGAAGCTGAAAGATTTGGGAAAATATGGGAGCAGTTTGCACGGGAGAGAAAGGAATTCGGGACCAGGGTAGTAAACTCGCTGAAGGGCCATTGGGGAAGAGATCCACTATCTGCCCACAACATGTTTGAAAGCAAGATCCAGGGGATATTGGTCGAGCGGGTGAGAAAGATGATCCGGGATTTGGAGACAAAGGAAGATCCCTCATTGTCGCGTCTCACCCAAAGCTTGAGCCATATGGTGGATTGCTACCACCTTGCCTTGTCCTTACCCGATGGCAAATTTATACCCTGCTCCGCTTGGACCTGGGCCAGTTATAGCTTTAAGGGCGGAAGAGGCGTACCCACACCTCTCTCACTGCACGTGGAGAGAGATTGGGCATCACGGGAATTTCTGGTCGAACTGGTTACGGCTTTGGGGAGTAGTGAGGAGAACATGGATAGCAGGATTACAGAACTAATGGGGCACGGGAGGGAATCGGAAAACCTGGCTCGGCTGATCCTTCCTGGCTGGCAAACGGTGCAGCAAGTAATACCTGAGCAACTGCCACGTCCAGCGGAGCCTAAAGCAGGCAAGCTGCGCAGGTTTACAGGGAATCCCATTCTCAAGGCGATAGCAGAACACCCCTGGGAATCCAAATACGTGTTCAATCCTGGTGCGATAATGCTGAAAGGCAAGATATACATCCTGTATCGCGCCTGTGGAGAGGATGAGGTTTCCCGAATTGGGCTCGCCATAAGCTCAGACGGCTTGCATATTGAGGAGAGGTTGGAAAGCCCAGTATTTGAGCCAGGAGAGGAATGGGAGGCAAAAGGCTGTGAGGATCCCAGGCTTGTCCTCATCGGAGAACGCATTTACATGTTTTATACTGCCTACAGCAGTGTCTCCGCTCAGATCGCCCTAGCTTCAATCGGTCTGGATGACTTCTTGAATCGTCGCTGGAACAAGTGGAAAAAACACGGCCTTGCTTTTCCTGGCTTTGACGACAAGGATGCCACCTTATTTCCGCAGACGTTCAACGGACGGTACGTCATGTATCATAGGATTGAGCCAAGCATTTGGATTTCCTCCTCTGAGCGTCTTGACTGCCCCTGGCCTCGAGAAGACCACCGTATATTAATAGGCCCAGGAGCAGGAATGGCGTGGGATGGGTTCAAAATTGGCGGCGGGTCCCAGCCTATCAGAACCAAATATGGGTGGCTTCTCATCTATCACGGTGTTGACCATTCTTGGATATACCGACTTGGTATGCTGCTTGTAGCACTGGACGACCCAGGACAGCTACTTTATCGCTCGCCCAATCCTGTGTTGGAACCCGAGGAAAGCTACGAGCTTGACGAGGAGGGATGCTACGTTCCTAATGTAGTATTCAGCTGCGGTGCTGTTCCTCAAGTTGACAAGGAAATGCTTGACGACGATGACGAGATTCTTGTTTACTATGGCGCAGCAGACACGGTAGCGTGCGTTGCCATAGCGAAGGTGTCCGACCTTGTTCCAGAAGAGATCAGGCAAGGTAAAAACCGAGGTGCTATTTGAGATAATACCCTTCTAGAATTCGTCATTCAAGTAAGCCTACCGCGATTGCAATCTTGACATTGCCCAGCGTCGAATCATCTAAGCGTGTAGACTGGGCTTGAGTCACACACCCAAAAGTTTCACAATTTTGTTAGTTTTCTGGTCTAAATGTTGCAACATTTTCATTTTTAGAGGCTTACAATATAGATGGTGGGTTCTCTTAATAGGGCAGGAAGTGATCCGAGAATTCTAATGGAATTCTAGTATTTCTCTAATATTCTTTTAGGGTAGACCTTTTTATCCTGAAAGTTGGAGGGATTCCGCCGGCAACGATTGTGGATAGCACCAGGTTCCGCTAACTCCAACGGGAGCGCGTAATCGGGTGCTAGTAAAAGCAGAGAACATCAAGAAAGGATTGACGTGGCGTTCATCACCTTCGTTCTTGAACTTATTTGACAAAGAGACTCCTTCTAGTGTATGATTTATTCAGTTCAAGTTTAGGTTATTACAAGCTTCTTATTTAATCCCCTCGGATTTATCTAAAGTATTTGGACAACCCGAACTCTAACTAAAATTCACAGGAGAGGAGCAGGAGAGGAGGTTATGCAATGAGTTTTCAGGATAAGTCGATCCAATGTTCCGATTGTGGAACTACCTTTCGTTTCAGCGCTGGGGAACAAGAATTCTTCGCATCTAAAGGCTTTACTAACGAGCCCAAGCGCTGTCCCTCGTGCCGCCGAGCCAATAAAGCACGGCGGTCTGACAGTGGCAACTACAGCTACAGTTCCAAGTGGTGAATGCTTTCGGCTACTTGATACACTGTATATGGTATGCACAAAGGGAATGTAAGGGGGTGGTGAAACGGCATCCATTTACTTCGTGGGACCATATAAACCAATAATGTGCGGGATAGCTGACTACACGAGCTTTATAACCCGTAAAAGCCCTGTAGGAAGATGGGGAGTGCTATCCTTTGATTTGGAGAAATACGGGGTATCGTTAACGGCTGACCATGAGGTGGTAACGGGTCGTGTTGGGTATGGCATACCTGACCGTCGTAGCTATAGCGCCCCAATGATTCAAGATGGACTTAACGAACTCGTTGCGAAAAATGAAGACTCTGTCCTGTGGTTTCAACACGAATTCGGTATCTGGCTAGACAGCGCCAAATTCGTTGATATGCTCAGGGACTTGGATCAAATAAAGGTGGTTTCCCTCCATTCACTTCACTTTCAAAGTAGTGAAACCACTTGCGGGCTGCGAAAGCAGGAATACTCACTCCTGCGCTTGTTGCTACCTCACACGGATGCGATCACCGTGTTTAGTGACGGAGTATACCAAACAGTAACTCGAGCCTTCCCAGAACATAGGGACAAGGTGCACGTGTTAAGACATGGTATTCATCTTTATCCTGTAATAGTCAGGATGAGTAGAGCAGAGGCCAAGGTGAGGATTCACAAGCATCTGGTATATGAATCCGGATTGGATCAAGCGTATAAGGATAGTCTAAAGCAGCAACGTGTGTTCCTTGACGAGGATACGATCGTGATGGGCGCGGCTGGATTCATCACCGCTAGCAAAGGTACTGAACTCCTCTACCGTGCCCAAGATTTGCTGCAGCAGATGCTGCCTCGAAGGAGGATCGTCGCGGTTCGTGCCGGCTTCTTGCGGAAAGCCGGCAGCAGTGTCGATAGCAAGTTTGCCGCGGAATTGAGGACTAGGCACAACAGTACAGGACAGTTCTTTCTAGAGACTTATCTACCTGAAGATGTCCTCCCTATCCTAGTGAGAGCATTGGACATCTACTTCTATTGGCCAAGCGACTGCACGCAGAGCGGAATTTTGGCACATGCCTTAGGTGCTGGGGCTACAATTGCTTGCCGGGATACTGAGGGTGTTGGCGAAACTGTGAA